>Ga0081539_10002453_pt1 | contig 26142 bp, 24 predicted proteins | sample TabmetS4T2R2_FD_71023 | JGI IMG/M metagenome (GOLD analysis project Ga0081539, IMG submission 71023) | Tabebuia heterophylla rhizosphere microbial communities from the University of Puerto Rico - S4T2R2 | ecosystem: Host-associated > Plants > Roots > Rhizosphere ...
GCAGCAGCTCCGCGAGCGCTTCGTCGACCAGCTTCCACGCCTCGGGTCCCCAGTTGTCGGGCGAGTCGACCCAGTCCCCTTCCGGGTTGCGCGTCCCCGTCTGCGTCGCGACGACCGACGTTCCGAACGCGGGGGCGAGCTCCAGGCAGCGCGCGAGGAAGTCGATGTTCGCGCGGCGCGTCGCGAGGTCGGGGGCAACGAGGTTTCGGTAACCGGCCAAGCCTGCGACGGACACGTCCGCTTCCGCGAGGCGCCTCGTGACCTCGGCGATACGCTCGGGCTGCGCCAGGCATTCCTCGAGCAAGGGCGTTCCGAGCTGCACTGCTTGCAGGCCGAAGGTGCGGCACGCCTCGATCAGCCGATCCCAGTCGTCGAAGCCGTACGTGAAGATGCCGAGACGCGGCCAATCCGCTTCGACGGCGAGCCGAGGAAGGACCGAACGGGCGAAGGCGAGATCCCGGGCGACCAGCTCCGGCGGGCCGGGCATCGTCTCGAGCACGACCCAGCCCTCGAAGCCGATCTCGTCGAGCGCGCGGGCGCTCTCGGCGAAGTCGACGCGACCCCGGCCGGGTGGGCAGTCCCCGGTCGCGACACGCGTGTCCTTGAAGTGGACGCGCCGCACGAGCCCGCCCAGCGCGCGGAGCTCGGTCGCGGAGTCCATCCCGCGCGCGACGACGTTGGCGAGATCGAAGTAGCACCCGAACGCTCGTGAGCCGACGTGCTCCGCGAGGGCGTTTATGCGGCCGGCCGGAAGCGTGCCTTCGTAGCAGAGCGTGACCCCGCGCTCGGCGGCGAGCTCGCACAAAGGCCGGAACGCGACGGCGGCCCGCCCGACATCGGCGTCGTCGCGAAGCTCCGCACGCCCGAAGAAGGGCACGAGGATCGCGTCCGCGGCGAGCTGCGCGGCCCAGTCGATCGCGCGCTCGAGGTCCCTGCGAGCTTCCGCGGCCACGGCCGGGTCGCCGTCTGCGATGCCGCCCAGGTCGCTGTGTTCCCCGAGGACGAGGCTCGGAACGGCGAGCCCGTGCTCGCGCCGTGCGCGCAGGAGCGGCGCGAGCCGGTCGAGGGCCTGCCGGGAGAGCACGACCTCGACGCCGCGAAAGCCGAGCCGCCTCGCCAGCCGGAAGCGCCCATCGTCGTCCGACGCCGGAAGGACTGGCTCCATCACGCCGGGGAGCACGGCGCTTACCCGGGAATCTCGTCCAGCGACACCGGGCGCGAAGACTCTTCCGCAGAGCGGCACGCGGCGAGCGTCATTCGCAGCGAGAGCAGGTTGTGCCTCGCCGAGTTGAACGGCTCGCGATCCTCGGCGATCGCCGTGACGAGCTCACCAAGCGTGCCCGCGAAACCGTCCGGGTACGACGCACCTTCGAGCGCGAATCGGGTCGTGACGTCGTCCCGGTCGAGCTCGACGAAGTCCGAGCCGAGGAGCACGCTGCCGCGGATCGTTCCCTCGGAGCCGTGGACCCAGAACGGGCACGACGGTCGCGTCGTTCGCGCGTCGCCCACGGTGCGGATCATCGTGCTCGCTCCGTCCTCGCACACGACTTCGACCCACGCGCCCCAGGCGGCGTTCGCGTCCGGCGGCTGATTCGGCGGCCGGTACTCGCGCGCGCGAACGTGGCGCACCGTCTTTCCGTCCAGCCAGCAGCGTGTGATGTCGATCCAGTGCACGAAGAAGTCGAAGATCATGAAGTGCTCGACCTCGTCGAAGTGCGTCCCGACGAGCGGCGGCAGCGGCCTGTCGAGGAAATGGGTGACGGCCACGATGTCGCCGATCGCGCCTTGCCCGATCAGCTGCGTCGCGACCCGCCACGGGGCCCACCAGCGTCCGTTCTGGTTCACCGCGACGCGGACCCCTCGCCCTTCGGCCTCCGCGATGACCTCTTGCGCCGCGGAGGGATCCAAGGCGAGCGGCTTCTGCGCGAGCACGTGCTTGCCCGCATCGACGGCGCGTCTGATCAGCTCGACGCGGACGTCGGGCCCCGTGGCGATGTCGACGACGTCGATCCGCGGATCCGCGAGCAGCTCGTCCAGGTCGGCGTACACGCGTCGAACGAAGGGGAACCGCTCTCGCACGGCGTTGGTCGCCTCGGGGACGGGATCGTACACGCCGACGACGTCGACCCCGTAGCGCTCGTACGCCGGCAGGTGCCAGGTCTTCGCGACCGCGCCGCAGCCGATGATTCCGATCCCGGGCTCGTAGTCGCTCGGAAACGAGGGACGGTACGCAACGCTCGGCGGAGTCAGCGTGGAGCCCGACTGCGCGTCCGCCAACGGCTCAGCCGCTGACGGTCGTCGCGACGCGCTTCGGCGTCTCGATCGCTGTGCGCGACTCCGCATCCATCCAGCGGATGCGATGCGGCTCGAGCCGCAGCCAGACGGAGCTCTCGGGCTCCGGGAACAGGTGCGGCGGCGTCGAGACCTTGAGCACGTCCTCGCCGGATCTCACGGTCAACAGGTTGTGCGATCCGAGGGGCTCGACCACGATCACCTTTGCCTGAACCAGCCCGTCGCCGGCGTTCGGCTCGACGACGATCGCCTCCGCTCTGATTCCGAGCACGAGGTTCCTCCCGGCGAGCGCTGCGGCGCCGTTGTCCGCGAGACGGAAGGAACCGCCGCTCAGGTTCACGACGGGGGCGCCGCCGTCGGCCGAGACGTGTGCGGCGAGGAAGTTCATCGGCGGTGTCCCCACGAAGCCGCCGACGAACATGTCGGCAGGGTTGTCGTAGACGGCCAGCGGCGAATCGAGCTGGACGATCCGGCCGGCGTTCATCACCGCGATCCGGTCGCCCATGCTCAGGGCTTCGACCTGGTCGTGCGTCACGTAGATCGTCGTCGCCTCGAGCTGCTGCAGCAGCGCCTTCAACTCCGCGCGCATCTCCATCCGGAGCAGTGCGTCGAGGTTCGAGAGCGGCTCGTCCATCAACAGGACGTCGGCCTTCGTCGCGATCGCCCGCGCGACCGCGACCCGCTGCCGCTGGCCGCCGGAGATCTGCGACGGGTAGCGGTCGAGGAGGTCCTCGATGTGCAGGAGCTTGGCGGCCGAGCCGACCCGTTCTCTGATCACGGCCTTCGGCTCCTTCTGCATGCGCAGTCCGAAGGCGATGTTGTCGTAGAGCTTCAGATGCGGAAAGACGGCGTAGCTCTGGAAGACCATGGCGATCCGGCGTCGCCGCGGCGGCAGGTCGGTCGCGTCGCGGCCGCCGATCAGCACGCGCCCCGAGTCCACCTTCTCGAGCCCCGCGAGGCAGCGGAGCAGCGTCGTCTTCCCGCAGCCGGACGGTCCGAGGAGAACGACGAAGTCGCCGTCGGCAACGTCGAGATCGACGTCGTCGACGGCGGTCACCTTGCCGAACGTCTTGCGAATGGATTGGAAGCGAACGTCAGCCATTTACTTGAGCACCCGGCCCCACATCGTGAAGAGGTAACGACGAATGATCAGGATGACGACCACGGACGGCGCCATCAGGAAGAAGCCTCCCGCAAAGCGGAAGTTGAGCGGCGCGCCCTCGAGCAGCGACAGCACCTCCGCCGGAAGCGTCCGGTGTCGGAGCGTGAGCAGCGAGGAAGCGAAGACCTCGTTCCAGGAGATGATGAAGACGAAGATCGACGAGGCGGCGAGCCCGGGCAGCGCGAGCGGGAGCGCAACTCTCACGAACGCTTTTGCACGGCTGCAGCCGAGCGTCATCGCCGCCTCTTCCAGCTCGGGAGACACTCCCGCGAAGACGCTCGCGGTCGTGAGCACGACGAAGGGCAGCGCGAGCGCGGTGTGCGCGATCGAGACGCCTCTCGAGGTGTCGTCGATGCCCCAGCGGATGAAGATGACCGCGAGGGGAATGGAGAGGATGACGATCGGGAACGCCCTGGTCGCGACGACGGAGAGCCGGACGGTGTCGGCGCCGCGGAACGCGAAGCGGGCGAGCGCGTAGCCGGCCGGTGTCCCGATCACGAGCGAGAGCGCGAGCGTGATCGCCGCGACGAGGACGCTGCGCTGCAAGGAGTCGAGCACCCCGCCGAAGTGGATGAAGGAGTCCATCGAATCCCACGACAGATGTCGCGGCAGGAGCTCCTTCGGATAGTTGTAGACGTCGGTCTCGCTCGAGAACGCTGCGAGCGTCATCAGGTAGATCGGCGCCAGGATGAACACGGAGAGCAGCACCGCGACGGCGTACAGCGCGAACCGTCCGAGCCACGCGAAGCCCGTGCGCCTCTCGCTCATTGCAGCATCTGCTCCTTCGGGGTACGCAGGAGCCAGACGACGAGTCCTGCGGAGACGAGCGAGAGGACGAGGATCAGCGCCGAGTACGCCGCCGCGACGTGGCTGTTGAAGTAGTCGGCCTGCCAGCGCCACGCTTCGGTTGCAAGCGTCGTCTTCGCCGAGCCGGTGATCGCGAGCACGACGGCGAACGCCTCGAACGCGAAGATGATCCGGAAGAGCAGCGCCACCTGGAGCGACGGCTTGAGCATCGGCAGGACCACGGTTCGCACGCGCTGGAAGAAGCCTGCGCCGAAGACCTCGGCCGCCTCGCCGTACTCCTTCGGAATTCCCTGCAGGCCGGCGAGGAAGATCACCATCACGAACGCCGTCGAGCGCCAGATCTCGGCCACCACGACCGCGCCGAGGAGCTGGTTGGGCTTCGTCGGATTCAGCCAGATGTACGGCTGGTCGATCAGGCCGATCTTCTCGAGAAGCGTGTTCAGGTAGCCGCGCTCGGTCAGGATCGATTGCCAGACGAGTCCCGCCGCGAGGTCCGAGACCGCGAGCGGCAGGATGAAGATGGCGAGGAAGAGCCCGCGACCGTGCAGCTTCGAGTTCACGAGCAGCGCCATTGCGAGCGCGAGCACGAACTGCAGCGGAACGATCACGACCACGAGGAGGAGCGTGAACCGGAACGCGTCGCCGAACCGGGCGTCGTGCACCATCGTCCGGTACGGCTGGAGCGTCCACGCTCCTCCGTCGCGGAAGGCGAGCTTGAAGGCCTGGACCATGGGCCAGGCGAAGAACAGCGAGAGGTAGGCGACGGTTGGGAGGATCAGCCCGTAGGGAAGAACCTCCCACCGCCGCAGGCGGCGCCCGAGGGTGACCTCGTGCGCGATGGTCGTCATCGAGCGCCTACTGACGGTCCGCCGGCCGTCACTTCACCTTGCACGGACCCTTGCTCGGGGGATCGGGAGCCCAGCACGGGGCGCCGGTCTTGTCCATGATCGCCTGGAGCTGCGTGGCCTCGTCGTTGACCACCGTTCTCGGGTTCTCTCCCTTGACGACGATCCGCGTGAACGTGTCGACGTAGACCTTGTTGAAGTTGCCGCCTTCGGCCCCGAGGCCGATCGGGAGCAGTGACTTCAACGCGTCCTTCGCCCGTTGCGTCCGGCTCACGGCGGCGGCCATGCTCAGGAGGCCCGCCCCCATTCGCTGCGAGAGCCGCGCGCCGACGACGGGGAAGAAGCCGACCGATCCCAGCGTCCGCGCCTGCACGCCGACGCCGTCCATGAACTTGATCAGCTGCCGCGCGCCCGACGCGTTCGGTGCGGTCTTGGGGATCGCCAGTCCGGCGAGGACCGGCATGTAGCCGCGACCCTTGGGGCCTTTCGGCGCCGGGAAGGCGACGAAGTCACGCCCGCGGAGCTTCAGGGCGTTGGTGAGTCGCGCCACGTGATCCCACGCCACCCACACCTCACCGCTCAGCAGCGGGTCCTGCATGAAGTTGTACGAGAGCGACTGCGGATGCGTGTACTTCCACAACGACTGCAGGTATCTCCAGCCGTTGATCGCTCCCTGGCTTCTGAACGTCGTGACGACACCGCCGCTGAACGACGGGACCAGATAACCCTGCAGGAAGCGGTTGATCAGCCCGTTGCTGCCGGCGGGCATGGCGAAGCGCGCCTGGCCGGTCTTGTCCTTCATGTTCTTCGCCCACTGCCGCAACTGGTCGTACGTCAGGGCGTTGATGTTGGCGCCCTTCGGCAAGTACTGAAGCGCCTGCTTGCTCGCGACCATGATGTAGGTCGCCTGCATCCACGGGATGTAGTACTGCTTCTTCGTCCCCAGCTTCCCGAGCGCCATCAGGTCCTTGGGGATGCCGGCCTTGGCGAGCTGCTTCGCCACGGGCGTGAGATCCGTCAGGTACTGCTGCACGGTCAGGTAGTCGCCGTGCAGGCCTCCGAGGAGGCTGACGGTGCCCTTACCGGCCTGCGCCTCGGCCTGGATCCTGTTGAACCAGACCTGTCCCTGGCCGACGGGCGGCGTCACGTAGTCGACGTTTCCGTTGAACCCCTTCAGGATCGTGTCCCGCATCGCGGCGATCTCGGACACCTGGGCCAGCTGGTTGGAGAGGAAGACGACGTTTCCGGCGTCCCGCTTGCCCCCGGACGCCGCGCCGGCGCCGCCCAGGCATGCCGCCGCGACGAGTGCCAGAACGGCTACGAAGCCTGTGACGGCTTTGGGGATGAGTCGAGTCCTGCGCACGAGTCCTTCCTTTCTCTTCGTTGCACCCTCCTGTGGACATCGGAGTGCCGCGGGCGGCGCTCCTACTCGGTCATGTCCCGCCTCCTTCGTCGTCGTGCTCGGCGTCGAGCAGATCGAGGACGAGCGCAGCCGTCCACGAGAGGTCCTCGGTTCCTCCGCCGTGACCGGTCAGCGCGTCGTAGTGCTCCCAGAAGCCTTCGCGGCGGGCGAGCGAGAGCAACGCACTCCTGATCTCGTTCGCCTCGTCGACGTAGCCGTAGCGCCGCAGGCCCGCGTGGGCGACCCAGTTCAGCATCGGCCAGACGGGACCGCGCCAGTAGCGCGCGGGCTCGAAGCTGGGATCGTCCGGCGGAACGCTGGCGACGACGCGGCCGATTCCGTCGACCGAGACCTCGCAGGCCCGCAGACGCTCGAGGAGCTTGTCCGCCCGCTCGACGTCCGGGACCCCCGCATAGAGCGGAGCGAATGCTGCGCCGGTCCGTGCCGGGATTCGGGTCTCGCCCCGAACGTCGTCGTCGAGGTAGAAGCCCTCCCGCTCGTCCCAGAGCACGGCCTCGAGTCCTGCCGCGGTCCGCTCCGCCCAGATCTCGAACGGCTCGGGGTCCTCGCCGAGGACGCGGGCGATCTGGGCGAGGTCCCGATTCGCTCGCACGAGGATCGAGTTGAAGAGGACGTCACGGACGACGAAGGGGCACCGCTCCCGTATCTGCTCCGCGTCGTACCCGCAGTCGCGGTAGAGCTTGACGAGGTACGCGTACCGGTCGTAGTGATCGTCCGTCGGCCGTTGGGCGGCGTCGACGAACTCGGCGTCGACCCTCGTGTAGTCCGGGATCGAATCGGGCGACGGCGAGATCCGGGCCAGGGCGTCGTCCCAGAGCGGAGAGTTGTCCATTCCGGACTCCCAGGGGTGCCAGATCTCGACAAGGCCGTCGTCTCCGCGCGTTCGCTCGCGGTACAGGTACTCGTGCCAAGCGACGAGGTTCGGGAAGAGCTCACGCAGGAACCTCGTCGCCGCCTCGGCGTCCCGCGCGTGCCGATAGACCAGCCACGCGGCCGTCGCGTGCACGGGAGGCTGGACGATTCCGGACGTCTTCGGCTTCGGCGGTGCGTCGGCGGACAGGTCCGTGCGCCAGAACTCGGGCCCCGGGAAATAGCGCGCGTCGTCCGCGAAGCGGATGTGCGGAAGCAACCCGTCGGCCCACTGCCCCGCGAAGATCCACTCGAGCTCCGCCTGCGCCCGTTCCTGGTGCCAAGTCGAGTAGCCGATCGCGATGCAGGCGGAGTCCCAGCTCCACTGGTGCGGATAGAGACGCGCGGATGCACGCGTCGCGTGTCCCATCCAGTTCTCGTCGAGGACCGCAGCCGCTCGTTTCGCGAGATCGCCGTCGATTCGTCCGAGGCGCGCAGCCGCGTCGGGCTCGAGCCTGCCCATGAGCTCGATCCGGTCCATTTGCCACGCTCGCATATCAAATGAGCCAGAGCGAGTCAATGGGCCCGGACGACGGCGCCGCGGTGTTTGCGTCGGCTGCCGCGCGAGGTCAGGCGACGGCGGCCTGGCGGGCGGCAGCGGCGTCGTGCACGACGGGAAGGCCCGTGATCGCCCCGATCAGCTCGGCCGTGCGTCGGGCGGCGGCAGCGGCTCCGAGCCGGCCCGTGAGGGCGGCCTCGAGCATCGCCTGGAGCTGGGCGGAGACGCGCGGGTACAGCGGCGTCGACGGCCGCGTCGCCGCGCTCTCGAGCAGGTCCGCGGTCTGCGAAAGGAACGCGGGGCTCGGCGCGGCCAGCGCGACCGCGGACCGGCGCGCCGGGATCCGACCCGTCGAGCGGGCGACGCGGGCGAGCTCCTGCGGCTCGACCGCGCGCTGGAGCAGGCGCATCGCGAGCCCGGGCTGCGGGGCCTGGCGGAAGATGCCGTAGCTCATCGTCCCGGCGACGCTGGCCGGCGCGCCGGCGGGCCCGGCCGGGACCGGCATGAAGCCGACGTGCTGCCAGAGCTCCTCGAGCGGGACGCCGAGCGTCTCTGCAAGCGTTCGCGTCTCGTAGCTGCCGCCGAAGCTGACGACCGCCTTCCCCTCGGCGAGCAGTCGCACGGGCCTCGTCCACTCGTAGCCGACGACCTCGGACGACATGAGGCCGTCGTCGACGAGGCTGCGCAGAAAGCGCAGCACCTGTGCGGTGGCTCGCGAGTCGAGGGTGATGCCTTCCGGTCCGAGCACGCGTGCGCCGTTCGACTCCAGAAAGGCGATCAGGCAGTACGCGGTCGTCTCGCCGCCCTTCGAGCCGGCCGTCATCACGATCGGATGTCGGACGCCGTTCTCGGAAGCCGCGCGCCCGACCGCCCGCAGGTCGGCCCACGTCCGGGGCGGCGGAAGCCCGAGCGCTTCGAGCTCACGCCGGCGGTACCAGAGCCCGGCGACGTTTGCGAACGGCGAGATGCCGTAGGTGCGGCCCGCGAAGCGGTTCGCCTCCACCAGCGGTTCGAGGAAATCGCGCTCGTGCTCGTTCCGAACCCAGCCGGCATCGAGGTCCTCGAGCGGCAGCAGGAACCCGTCCGCGGCGAACTCCGCGATCCAGACCGAGTCGAGGATCGCGAGGTCGGGCGCTTGCCCCTCGGCGACGGCGTGCGTGAGTGCCTGGTGCAGCGAGGGAAGCGGGACGGTGACGAGGTTGACCTGCATGTCGTCCGTTGCGGCCTCCACGAGGAGTTGTCCCCATGGGCCTTCGGAGACCACGACGCGGACCTCGGGCTGGTCCGGACGCCTGCGCAGCCAGTGAGGATTGACGAACGTGCCGCGCCGGCGGTGGCGGAGGATGACTCCTTCTTCCGCCAGCTCCGAGAGCGCGCGACTCACCGGCGTTCGGCTGAGCGCGTACTGCTCACAGAGCTCGTGCTCGGTCGGCAGTCGGTCGTCCGGTCCGTAGCGTCCGCTGAGGACCTCCTCGAGCAGCAGCGTCTTCAGCTGAAAGTAGAGGGGTATCGGCTGCTGAGGATCGATCGACATCGCGTCGTGTCCGGTCCGCAATTTCACTCTACGGGAGCGGCTGGAGCGCGTCGACCGACGCTACGCGCCGAGCTTCTCGCTCACGCGAACCACGCGCCGAGCCACAGGGGACCCGACGATCGCCACGTAGGCACCGAGAAGGTACTCGCCGGCCGCGATTCGACGGCCGTTTTCCGGGAGAGCGAAGACGCGTACTTCCTGCGGCTTGAGCGTGAGTTGGCCGATCGCCGGGTTCGCAACGCGCGCGTACGCGTACGCCAGGCGTCCTCGCGCGCAGAGCTCGACGCTCGCACGGCTCGTGTTCCGAAACCGCAGCTCGACCGGAGTGTCTCGAAGGTTTCGCACGGACACCCGCCAGTCGAAGGAGTCGCCCTCGACCAAATGACTCGGAAAGTCGATCGAAACGGAGATGTCCCTCCGCTCGGCGTCGCCGGCGACCTCGGCACCGAGAACGCACCGCGCGCGCTCGCTTCCAGGATCGTGGAGTGCGCGTGCCGGTGCGCCGCCGGCCAGCATCGTCGCAACGGCGACGATGATCACCGGCCGCCCCCGGCTCGCAGACAAACGTTGCACGACCTGTCAGACGGTCGGGATTCGAAACGGTTGGGCCTCCGTTCCCCTGCCTAGACTGGACACGTGGCGCGGACCTATCGCACCGAAGCCGTCGTGCTTCGCTCGCTGCGGCTCGGCGAGGCGGACCGCATCCTCCACCTGTACACGCTCGAGCGCGGGCGCGTCGGAGCCGTGGCGAAGGGGATCCGGCGGACGAAGTCGCGCTTCGGCGCGCGCCTCGAGCCGCTGTCGCACGTCGAGCTCCAGCTCCACCAGGGCTCGGGCGAGCTGCAGACGGTCACCGGTGTCGACCTCGTTCGCTCGCACGCGGCGGCACGCGAGCAGCCGTACCGGCTGAACGTCGGGCTGATCGGCGCCGAGGCGATGCTGCGCCTGTTCACCAACGAGGAGCGCAACGAGCGCGCGTTCACCGCGCTCACGCGCTTCCTCGGCGCGCTCGAGGAGTTGGCGGCACGTCCGTCGCGTCCGGCGCTCGACCCGCTCGCGCTCTCGTTCCAGCTGAAGCTCCTCTGGTTGTCGGGGTACCTCCCGCACCTGACGAGCTGCGCGGAGTGCGGCGCCGACGACGCCCGGCTCGTCGGCTACTCGCCGCGCGCGGGCGGCGCTGTCTGCGCGGGCTGCGGCATGGGCGCGCTACCGCTGACGCCGGCGGGGATCGCCGGGATCGAGGAGCTTCTCCGGCGTCCGCTCGACGCCGCGCACGACGCGGGGCTGACGGATCGCGCCGCACGTGACGCGCTCGGCGTGGTCGCGGCGTCGTACGAGTACCACGGCGGCTTCCGCCTGCGCACGCTGACGGCTTAGTCGTCTTCGCCTTCGCGGATGTCCTCCGCGACGAGCTCCTTGAACGGCTGCAGCTTGTCGAACAGCTCCTGCGGCGGCACTTCGCGCTCGACGGCGTCGCCGCCGAGGAGGTACGGCGCAGCTTCGATCGTCGTCTTCCACGCGACCTCTTCGGCTTCGCCGGCGGTGCCCTCGGCAGGCTCCTCCAGCAGGTCCACCTTGTCGAGATAGACGTTCGTGAAGCCGTTGCGCTCCTGCTCGTGGAACTCGATGCGTGCGCGCCGGCCCTCGGCGGCGAGCGCCTGCTTCGCGATCGGCTCCTTGAACGTCGTGTACTCCTTGCCCTCGTCGTCGCGCAGCACGAAGCGCGTGTTGCCGGATTGCGTCTTGAACGCCTTCACCGATTCGACGGTCGTCTCCTTCTCGGGCATGGCCCGCAGGTTCCCGGATCCGGCTTTGCGACACTTCACGTGTGCGGCGCGACCTCGCGGACGGCTACGAGCTCGACGACGATCCGGCGCGCATCGACCGAGCTGCGGTTCACGCCTGGATCACCGAGCACGCGTACTGGGCGAAAGGCCGCGCGCGCGACGTCCAGGACACGCTGATCGACGAGGCGGAGCGCGTCGTCGGGCTCTATCACGGGGGTCGCCAGATCGGGTTCTCGCGTACGTCGTCGGACGGAAGCTCGTACGCCTACCTCGCCGACGTCTACGTCGAGCCAGAGCACCGCGGCCGTGGCCTCGGCGTCGCGCTCGTACGCTTCAGCGTGGACGAAGGGCCTTACGCGGATCGCGTCTGGCTGCTGCACACGCGGGACGCGCAGGAGCTCTACCGGCGCGTCGGCTTCCACGACCCGAGCGAGCGCCTGATGGAGCGCCGCCGCGACGGCGTGGGGCCGGGGCGGACCGGCTGATTGACCGCCGGGACGTCGAAGTACCATCCCCGTCCGTGAGGCCGCGCAACTACCAGGAGATGCTCGCCGCGCTGCAGCAGTTCTGGAGCGACTACGGCTGCGTGATCCTCACCCCGTACCACACCGAGGTCGCCGCGGGAACGATGAACCCGGCGACGTTTCTCCGCTGCCTCGGCGCGGCGCCGTGGAAGACGTACTACCTCGAGCCTTCGATTCGACCGATGGACGGGCGCTACGGGGAGAACCCGTTCCGCTTCCAGCAGTTCCTGCAGGGGCAGGCGATCCTCAAACCGGCGCCCGACGACATCCTCGACGTCTACTTCGAGTCGCTCGCCGCGCTGGGCATCGACCTCGCGAAGCACGACCTGCGCCTCGTCGAGGACGACTGGGAGCAGCCGACGCTCGGCGCGTGGGGGCTCGGCTGGGAAGTGTGGCTGGACGGAATGGAGATCACGCAGTGGACGTACTTCCAGCAGCTCGGCGGGTTCGAGGTGGAGGTCGTGCCGGCGGAGATCACGTACGGGCTCGACCGGCTCTCGATGTTCCTGTTCGACAAGGAGTCGGTGCTCGACGTCGAGTGGGCGCCGGGCGTGATCTGGGGCGACGTGTACCGCGAGAACGAGCGGCAGTTCTCGGCGTACAACTTCGAGGCGGCGCCGACCGACGTGCTCACGCGCCGGTTCACGGAGTACGAGCAGGAGGCTGCCGACCTGCTCGAGCGGGCGCTCCTCCTGCCCGCCTACGACCAGGTGCTGAAGGCAAACCACGCGTTCAACCTGCTCGACGCCCGCGGCGCGCTCTCCGTCACCGAGCGCGCGGCGTACATCGCGCGCGTCCGCACGCTCGCACGTCGCGTCGCCGAGGCGTACGTGGGGGAGGAGCGCGAGGCTGCCTAGCCTGCTCTTCGAGATCGGTTGCGAGGAGCTGCCGGCGGCCGCGCTGGACGAGGCGTCCGTGCAGCTGCCGCCGCTCGCCCGCGCGCACCTCGGCGCCGAGCCGACCGACCTCTACCTCGGTCCGCGGCGGATCGCCTTCTTCGTTCCGGACCTGCCTGCGCGGACGCCGGACGAGTGGGTGAAGGGGCCGCCGGAGGCGCTGCGCGAGAAGGCGGCTGCGGGGTTCGCCCGCAAGCACGGCGTCTCGGCGGATGAGCTGACCGTGCGCGACGGCTTCCTCGGAGTCGAGGTTCCGGGCAAGGACCTGCGCTCGGTGCTCCCCGACGCGCTCGCCGCGCTCGTGCGCGGCCTGACCTTCGCGAAGGCGATGCGCTGGCCCGGCGTCGACTTCCGGTTCCCGCGGCCGGTGCGATGGCTGCTGGCGAAGCTCGACGGCGAGACGGTCGGCGTATCACTCGCGGGCGTGCCGTCGGGCGGAGTCTCCTACGGGCGGCGATTCGACGACGGCGCGATCGAGATCCCGAGCGCGCAGGCGTACGTCGACGCCCTCCGCGAGCACGGCGTCGATCCCGACCGTGCGACGCGGATGATGCACATCAGCGCCGGCCTGGACGCGCTCGGCGCGTGGAGCGACCCGGGTCACGTCCTCGACGAGGTGGTCTACCTGGTCGAGTCGCCGCGCGTGCAGGCGGGCGAGTTCCACGAGAAGTACCTCCAGCTGCCGAACCGCGTCGTCGTGACGACGATGCAGTCGCACCAGCGGTACTTCCCGCTCGCGGGCAACCGCTTCGCGTTCGTCGCGAACGGCGGCGATCCGGATGTCGTTCGCGCCGGCAACGAACGCGTCTTGCGCGGCCGGCTCGAGGACGCCGCGTTCACGTTCGAGCGCGACGTCTCGGTCGGGATCGACGAGCTCGCGGGCAGGCTGGGAAGCATCACCTTCTTCGCGGACGCAGGGTCGTACGGGGACAAGACCGAGCGCGTCGCGAGGCTCGTCGACAGGCTCGGCGGCGGTGACGCGTCGCGCGAGGCGGCGCGGCTGGCGAAGGCGGACCAGGCGTCGGAGCTCGTTCGCGAGTTTCCCGAGCTCGAGGGTCACATCGGCGCGGAGTACGCGCGCCTGGCCGGCTATCCGGAGGCGGTCTGCGCGGGGATCGAGGAGCAGTACCTGCCGGAGTCGGCGCACGGGCCCCTCCCGCAGACCGAGACGGGCCGGATCCTCGCCGCGGCCGACCGGATCGACACACTCAACGTCGCCTTCGAGCTCGGTCACCAGCCGACGGGCTCGCGCGATCCCTTCGGCCTGCGGCGGGCGGCGATCGGCCTCTGCCGGCTGGCGACCGAGGGCGGGCTGCGGCTGCCGCTCTCGCTGCTGGGCGAGGACGTGCGCGACTTCGTCGAGGAGCGATACGAGAACCTCCTCGACGTGCCGGTCGAGTACGTGCGCGCCGCACGCCGGGCACGGGCGGACGACTTGGGTCGCGTCGCCGAGATCGCGCGAACGCTCGCGACGCTCGACCGCGCGAACCTCGAGCGCATCCACACGGTTTTCACCCGCGCGCAGAACATCACCGCGAAGGCGGACGGGATCGGGGAGGCGCTGCGCACGGAGCTGCTCGTCGAGGAAGCCGAGCGCGAGGTCGCGACGACGCTGGACGAAGTGAGCGCCGCGCTCGAGGGCGCGGAAGCGGTCGAGGCGCAGGTGCACGCCGCGGACAGGCTCGCGGAGCCGCTGGAACGGTTCTTTCAGGACGTGCTCGTGATGGCGGACGATCGCGACATCCGCGCGAACCGGTTGCGGCTGCTGCGGGACGTTCGCGACACGATCGAAGCGTCGCTCGGGGATCTCTCGCAGATCCCGCTTTGAGCGGGACGCGCACCGGGCGCCGAACCGGGACTCTCCGCCGGGGCCACCCCGAGCCACCACCCGCTGTCGAGTCTATCGACGAATGTTGCCTGCGTGGGCAACAGATCTGTGACGAAATGCGCGCACGGATAGGGTCCACGCCGTGAGCGACCAGCCGTTCGTCGAGCTTCACGTGGTCTCCGACTCGACGGGCGAGACGGCCGCGCGGCTCGTGAGCGCGCTCGAGGCGCAGTTCCCCGACACGGAGTTCGAGGTCGTCCGCCATCCGCGCGCCGAGGACGTCGACGACCTGCAGCTCGCCGTCTCCCGCACCAAGGGCCGTCCTGCGGTCATGGTCTACACGCTCGTGGACCCGGAGCTCCGCGAGACGATGCGCCGGCTCTGCCGCCGCGCAAGGCTCCACTACTGCGACCTGCTCGGCCATCCGATCGACGCCGTCGCGCGTGTCTCGGGACAGGCGGCGAAGATGGAGTCGGGCCGGCGGCACCCGCTCGACTCGCAGTACTTCAAGCGCATGGAGGCCATCGAGTTCGCCGTTAAGTTCGACGACGGCGTCGGCGCGGGACTCCGCGACGCGGACGTCGTCCTCGTCGGCGTCTCGCGCACCTCGAAGACGCCGCTCTCGATGTATCTCGGCTACCTCGGGCACAAGACCGCGAACGTCCCGATCGTCCGGGGCATCGAGCCGCCGAAGGAGCTGTTCGACATCGACCGTTCGAAGATCGTGGGACTGACGATCGACGCCCAGCGCCTGTCCGAGATCCGCCATGCCCGGGCGCGGAACATGCGTATGTCCAATCGCGCCTATGCGGAGCTCGTCGAGATCTACGAGGAGCTCGAGCAGGCCGCCGCCGTCCATCGCCGGCTCGGCTGTCCCGTGGTCGACGTGTCGGAGCTCTCGATCGAGGAGACGGCGCAGCGCGTCCTGCGGCTCGTCGAACGTCGGCGCGCGCACGCGACGGCGTGAGCAAGCCGCCGGTCCCGGCGTGGCGGTGGGCGCTCTGGCTCTGCGTTCTCGCGCCGGCGCTCGTGGTCTTCTACGTGCTGCTGACGCCCGTGTGGATCGGGATCCGGCTGGCGCGGCGAGCGGTAGCGATTGCAAAGCGCTAACGCCGGACTTACAAAGCGCTGCGAAGCTGCGAGCGTTCCGACCGAATGAAAGGACATCTCCGAATGAAGAAGCACGTTCTCGGGCTGGCCGCAGCCGCCCTCGCAGTCCCGGCGGCGGCGACGGCGGCCGACCCGGTCGCCGCGGTCAAGGCGGACGCCGCCAAGCTCCAGGCCGACGTCGCTGCGGCGCACGACACGCTGATCGCCGACGCGCAGAAGCTCGCGGCGGACGCCGCGGCCGCGAAAGGCAAGAGCAAGGCCGACGCCAAGGCCGCGATCAAGCCCGACCTCCAGAAGCTCAAGGCCGACGCAGCCGCGTTCCGGGCGACGCTGAAGGCCGATCGGCAGCAGCTGAAGGCAGACCTCGAAGCCGCGAAGCAGACCAAGGGCGCACGTAAGGAGCTCCGCGCGACGCTCCAGTCGATGCACCAGTCGGTGAAGCAGGCGCGCGCCGAGATCAGGGCCGAGCTGCAGAAGGCGCGACAGGCCGTCAGGGACCTTCGCGCCTCGTTCGACAAGTAACGAGCCTCGACAGGACGACATCGCAGAGGGCGCCGGCGAGGCGCCCTCTGCCGTTGGCTGTGGGAAGATTCCGCCCCCATGGCGGGTACCCGCTACGTCTACGACTTCGACGAGCCGTCGTCCGGCCGGGAGCTGCTCGGCGGCAAGGGCGCCGGCCTGGCCGAGATGACGCAGCTCGGCGTGCCGGTTCCGGCCGGGTTCACGATCACGACCGACGCCTGCCGGGCCTTCATGGAGGCCCACGAGCTGCCGGACGGGCTCGCGCCCGAGATCGACGAGCACATCGGCCGGCTCGAGGAGCGCGCGGGCAAGCGCTTCGGCGACCCTGAGGATCCGCTCCTCGTCTCCGTCCGCTCGGGCGCGGCGGTGTCGATGCCCGGGATGATGGACACGATCCTCAACCTCGGCCTCAATGACGAGGCGGTAGCGGGGCTCGCGGCCACCACCGGCAACGAGCGCTTCGCCCTCGACTCGTACCGGCGGCTGATCCAGATGTTCGGGGCCGTCGTCGACGGGATCGACGGGCACCGATTCGAGGCCAAGCTCACGGACCTCAAGCAGGCGAAGGGCGTCCGGCAGGACACCGACCTCGAGGCCGAGGACCTGCGCACGCTCGTCGATGCCTTCAAGTCGATCTACGAGGACGACACCGGCGCCCCGTTTCCGCAGGACGCGCGCGTGCAGCTCGAACGCGCCGTGCGCGCCGTGTTCGAGTCCTGGGACAACCCGCGCGCGCAGGTCTACCGTCGCGCGCACGAGATTGCGGACGATCTCGGCACGGCGGTCAACGTCGTCCAGATGGTCTTCGGCAACAAGGGCGAGACGTCGGGGACCGGCGTCTGCTTCACGCGCGATCCCGCGACGGGCGAGCAGGGCCTGTACGGCGAGTTCCTCGCGAACGCGCAGGGAGAGGACGTCGTCGCCGGTATCCGCACGCCGCAACCGGTCGAGGCGATGCGCGAGCAGCTCCCCGAGGCGTTCGAGCAGTTGCTCGACACGATGACGCGGCTCGAGCGGCACTACCGCGACGTGCAGGACATCGAGTTCACCGTCGAAGACGGCAAGCTCTTCCTGCTGCAGACGCGCTCGGCGAAGCGCACCGCAGCGGCGGCGCTGAAGGCCGCCGTGTCGATGCAGGACGAAGGGCTGATCACCCGCGAGGAGGCCGTCGCGCGGATCGACCCCGCGGCGCTCGATCAGCTTCTTCATCCGATGATCGACCCGAACGCGCAGCTCGACGTCGCCGCGAAGGGCCTGAACGCGTCACCCGGCGCAGCGTGCGGTCAGATCGTTCTCGATGCGGACACGGCCGAGGAGCGTGGGAAGGCCGGCGAGAGCGTCATCCTCGTCCGTTGGGAAACGACGCCGGACGACATCCACGGGATGATCGCGGCCCAGGGCATCCTCACGGTTCACGGCGGGATGACCTCGCATGCGGCCGTCGTCGCGCGCGGCATGGGCAAGCCCTGCGTGGCGGGCGCGGACGGCGTGAAGATCGACGTCGACGCGCGGAAGGTCACGATCGGCGACCGGACGCTCGGCGAGAGCGACACGATCACGATCGACGGCGGGACGGGACGCGTCTTCGTCGGGGCGGTCGACCTGGTGCCGCCGCAGATCAACGAGGACTTCGAGACCGTGCTCGGCTGGGCGGACGAGTTCCGCCGCCTGAAGGTTCGCGCCAATGCGGATACGCCGGAAGATGCCGCGAAGTCTCGCGAGTTCGGCGCCCAGGGCATCGGCCTCTGCCGCACCGAGCACATGTTCTTCGGCGAGGACCGGCTTCCGGTCGTCCAGGAGATGATCATGGCCGACGACGAGGCAGGTCGCCGCGCGGCGCTCGAACGGCTGCTGCCGATGCAGCAGTCGGACTTCGAGGGGATCTTCGAGGCGATGGCGGGGCTGCCGGTCACGATCCGGCTGCTCGACCCGCCGCTGCACGAGTTCCTGCCCGACGAGGCCCAGGCGCGCGACGACAAGATGCGCCACCGGATCCGCGCGCTGCGCGAGGCCAATCCGATGCTGGGGACGCGCGGCTGCCGGCTCGGCCTGATGTTCCCCGAGATCTACGAGATGCAGGTGCGCGCGATCGTCCGGGCAGCCCGCGCCGTTCAGAAGCGCTCGGGCGACGCGCCACTGGTCGAGATCATGCACCCGCTCGTCGGCTTCGAGGAAGAGTTGCGCCGGTTGCGCGAGCTCACCGAGCGGGTGTGCGCGGAGGAAGCGCCGGACGTGGCGTACCTGTGCGGCACGATGATCGAGCTCCCGCGCGCCTGCGTTCGCGCGGACGAGATCGCGCAGCACGCGGACTTCTTCTCGTTCGGGACGAACGACCTGACGCAGACGGCGCTCGGCTTCTCCCGCGACGATGCCGAAGGCAAGTTCCTGACGTACTACCTCGAGCACGACGTGCTCGAGCGAAACCCCTTCGAGACGCTCGACCGCGAGGGCGTGGGCGAGCTGATGCGCCTCGCCGTCGAGCGCGGGCGCGCCGTCCGCGACGACCTCAAGCTCGGCATCTGCGGCGAGCACGGGGGAGAGGCGCGGTCGGTCGCGTTCTGCCACGAGCTCGGCCTCGACTACGTGTCGTGCTCCCCCTACCGCGTTCCTCTGGCCCGCCTCGCCGCGGCCCAGGCCGCCCTCGCGGAGTCCGGCGCCGCCGAGTACGTCGCTGCGGGCGGCTGAGAGCGGGCCGCCGCGAACCCCCGATCCGGGTCTTGCGGACATGTCCGGTTGGTGGCACCCTGGCGTGCGGGGTCCGGAGTGATTCGTCGTCTCGTCCTTCTCATGCCGGTGCTCGCCGCCTTCGCGGTCCTCGGCGTTCGCGGGCCGCAGGCGGCGCAGGCGAAGTCATGCTCGGCCGGCTACGTCCACGCGAAGCTCAGCTGGGGCGAGAAGTGCCTCAAGGTCGGGCAGTACTGCAAGATCAAGGGCGACCGCGAGTACCACGGGTACGGATTCCATTGCCACACCGGGCGTCTCGGTCGCTCGTCCGCCGGAGGAAACAGCACGGGCGCGGGTTGTCAGCCCGGCTACTCGCCGTGCCTCCCGCGTGTCGCAGACTTGAACTGCGACGACATCCCGGAGTCCAAGAAGCCGATCCGCGTGACCGGTCCAGATCCGTACCGCCTGGACGGCGACGGTGACGGCTGGGGCTGCGAGCCGTAATGGGCTATTGGCGCTTCCAGAAGCGCAAGCAGCTGGCGCCGGGCGTGCGGCTGAACCTCTCGAAGAGCGGACCCGGCCTGAGCCTCGGACCGCGCGGGGCACGCGTCAGCGTCGGGCCGCGCGGGCTCGGCGCGGCCGTCACGCTCCTCGGTACGGGCCTCACGTACTTCTGGCGTCAGAAGAAGCGCTGAGGCACTAGGCACCGGCCGCCGCACGTCGGAGAATGAGCGCGATGCGGCGTTCGCTGCTCGCGCTACTGGTCGCAGCAACCATTCCGGCGACGGCCGAGGCCGCCCCTCGGTATGCGCCGCCGGGTCTCGGCGAGAGCGTCACGACGGCGCACTTCGTCGTCCACTACACCTCGGACCGCGCGAGTGAGCACGCGATCACCCCTGCGACGGCGCAGCGCCTGGCCGCGAACGCCGAGCGCGTCTGGTCCGTGATCGTGGACGGCTGGACGTACCCCGCGCCGCTCGCCGACTCGGACGGACGTGTCGACATCGACGTCTTCCATTTCCTCAACGGCAACGCAGGCGACGCCTACCCGCTGGACACGCACCGCCGCAGCTGGCGGTTCCCGGGCCGTGTCGAGCTCGACGTCCGCTACGCGACCAACATGGCCGTGCTCGGCCACGAGTTCTTCCACGTGGTGCAGTTCGGGATGTTCGGGCGCAACGCGCGCTGGCTCGACGAATCGACCGCGCGCTGGTCCGAGCACGAGGCGAACTGGCCGGACGGCTGGCCGGAGGCGCTCGACGCAACGTATCTCTCGCATCCCGACATCTCGCTCGACTGCGCGGAGAGGACGTGTCCGACGGGGACCTGGGACGGCGGCTACGAGCGGTGGCTCTTCTGGTCGTTCCTCGGCGGCCGCTTCGGCCGCACCGTCGTCCGCGACCTCTACACGAGCCAGCCCACGTGGGCTTCGGCGCTCCCGCTCAACGCGCCCTTCAGCTCGACCGCGTCGCTGGACGCATTCCTCCGCGCGCGCGGGTCCTCGCTCGCGAAGGAGTTCGGGGACTTCGCGATCGCGAACGCGGCGGGCTCGTATCCGGCCGCGGCGGCGAGCGGCCGCGTGGCGGCGCGCCGGATCGTGCTCGGCACGCCGACCCACGTCACCGTCGACCACCTCGCTGCGCAGTACCTCGAGCTCGGCCGCTCGAAGCCATGCCGCGTCGTCCCCCTGCACGTCGACGTGACCGCGCCGGCGGCGAGCGACCGTCCGTACCTCGTCTTCGGGGCCGTTGCCGCCCCGCTGACGACGTCCGTCACGATCGCCTGGAAGACGTGCAGCGTGCGGACGTTGATCGTCGTCGCGAACGCCTCGCTGGCGGGCGACGGCGTGACCTACACCGTCACCGCGTCGCGCAGCTTCAGCCGAGCTTGGGGATGAGCGAGCGGTACGCCGCGAGGCTCTTCGGCTTCGACGCGAGGTCGAAGATCGAGCCGCGCTTCGCGTTGAAGTAGCTGAGCAGCTCGACGCGTGCGTGCGTCCGGACGAACGTGGCCATGTGCCGTACGAACTCCGGATCGTCGATGCCCCAGAGTCCCCACTCGACGAACGCGTAGGGCTTGTTCGGATGCGCGTTGTACAGCCGATCGTTCGCAGCCCATTCGGCCTTGAAGCCGATGTCGTAGAGGTCGTTGCCGACGACGTCGACGTACGCGTCGCCCGGGTAATACGCCTGTGCCCGGTTCCCGGGAAGGTCGGGGCTTCCGTAGCCCTGTGGGTTCCAGATGACGCGCACGCGCGGCAGCGGGTTCTCCGGCAGGTCGTTTGCCACCGGCGGCAGCCCGAGCCGGCGGAGCTTCGCGTCGAGCACCGACTTCGGCCCGCCGTGGAGGATCAGGTACGTCCGCGCGAACGCCTTCCGGAACATCGCCGTCGTGTGCGACGGCCCGCGCGGTCGGCCGTTGGCGTCGTAGGCGCAGTACGAGTTCCAGTGGCCGTTCATCTCGCCGTAGGGCCGGAAGTAGAGCTCGCCCGGCCATCCCTGGGCGACCTGGTTGAGCGCGACGAGGAACGAGTCGCCCGCGCCGAAGGCAACCTGCTTCGGCGTGATCGCGCCCTGGCCCATGCTGAAGCCGAGCAACGGCATGTCGCCGAGCTTGGACATCAGCGCGTTGTTCGGCATCTGGTTCCAGGCCAGGATCACGTGCCCGACCGACGACTGCTGTCCGGTGAGGCTCTGGAAGCGGTCGATCGGCCCGAAGACGCCGAGTCGCGGCCGGGCGGACGCAGCCGGCGCGAGGGCGAGCGCGACGAGCGCGAGTGCGACGACCCGGAGGCGCACCCCCGGGTCCTAGCGCACGACGAGGATCTCGTCCAGCGGCTTGCGCGAGAGATCCGGAACGACCGAGTCCGGCGCGGGGAGGCCGACGGGGATCAGGATGAACGGCCGCTCGTTCTCCGGGCGGTCGAGGATCCGGGCGAGGAATCCCATCGGCGACGGGGTGTGGGTGAGCGCGACCAGGCCGGCCGCCTGCACGGCGGCGAGGAAGAAGCCGACCGCGATGCCGACCGACTCCTTCACGTAGTAGTGCTTGAGCTTGCTGCCGTCGCTCCCGAACCGGTAGACCTGCTCGAAGACGACCACGACGTACGGCGCATCGGTGATGTGCGTCTTCACCCAGTCCGTCCCGATCGGCTTGATCGCCTCCTTCCATTCGTCGGTCGCGCGGCGCTCGTAGAAGTCGCGTTCCTCCGCCTCCGCGCCCGTGCGAATCTCCTGCTTCAGCGCGGGGTCGCTCACGACGACGAACGTCCACGGCTGCTGATGAGCGCCGGACGGCGCGGTCCCGGCGACCTCGATCGCGTTGCGGACGAGCTCGTACGGCACGGGCTCGTCGGAGAAGAAGCGAACCGATCGGCGCGCACGCATGAGCTCGAGGAACTCCTGCGAGCGCGCGTGCATCTCGTCCGTGCCCAGGCGCTCGAACTCGAGCGGCACCGGGCGGTACTCGTTCACCTCGTCACGCGTAGCCACGGACCTTCCAGTACGAGATCGCGACGCTTGCGGCGGCGATGCCGAGCAGGCCCATGAGGCCGACGATCCCGGGGCGCCCGTACGCAACATGCCCGCGACCGAACCGGGCGAGCGCGAGCGAAGCCGCGATGCCGCCGATCAGCCCGCCGACATGCCCGCCGTAGGAGATGTTCGCCGTCGACGCAAACGCGAACGTAAAAATGAGATTCACGGCGATCAAGGACATCGCCTGGCCCGCGAGCTGACCGGTCTGCTGGTACTCGATGATCAGCAGTGCGCCCATGATCCCGAAGATCGCGCCCGACGCGCCGACGGTGGGCTCCTTTGGGTCGACCACGAGAGCGCCGGCCGAACCCGCGAGGCCCGAGACGAGGTACAGCGCAAGGTAGCGCACCGGTCCCAAGAAGCTCTCGACGGCCGTGCCGAGCCAATAGAGCGCGAACATGTTGAAGCCGATGTGCACGAGGTTTCCGTGGAGAAACGCGGCCGTCAGGAGACGCCACCAGTCGCCGTCGGCGACGAACGGGCCGAAGAGAATCCAGTCGACGAAGAGCTTGCCGCCCGGTCGGTCGATCCCCGCGCCCTGCGCGACGGTGACGAGGTAGACGAGGACGTTCGCCGCGACGAGACCCCAGGTCACGACGGGCGCTCCGCGCGTCCGCGGCATCGACATCCGGACCCGTTGGCCGACCGTTCCGGCGGGGCGCGCGTACGCATGGTCGGGGCAGCGCGGCCCGACCGGCGTCATCGTCATGCACTCGGTGCAGATCGGCCGCTCGCACTCCGTGCAGGAGAGGCCCGTCTCGCGGTCCGGATGGCGGTAGCAGTAGGCCAAGGCCCGACTAGCGTATCCGCGGGCCGCCGTCGCGCCGCTGCTGCGACGTCAGTCCGAGATGACGATGTCCGCGCTGGAGCCGGCCTTGCCGCGGACGGTGATCTGGATCGTGTTCGCGTTGCCCGGCCGCATCGCGGGGGCGACGTCGAAGGTCCGGATCTCGCCGTCGGCGATGCCGGTCTCCTTGAAGCGAACGCCGTTGACAGCGATCGTCACGTTGCTGACGCCGGGAATCCCGTTGAGGATCGTGACCTTGCTCTCCCTCGCGGGGAGATTGCTGAAGGTCTGTGTCTCCTGCCCCGGAACGCGCACGAGCGAGGTCAGCACGGGGTCGCAGTCGGTGAAGTTGCCGGCGAGGTCCGTGACGTGAAGCGCGGTTGCGGACGGCTTCGACTGGTTGATCTTCGTCGACGTCACGACCACCGGGTTCTTCGTTCCCGGCGTGAACGACGGCACGACCGTGGTCGCGTTCGTGCTCTCGGTGACGACGATCGTGGCCAGCCCCGAGGCCGTCGGGCCCGAGTCCTGCACGGTGAACTCGACGAACGACTTGCCGTTTACCTTGCCGATCCTCGTCAGCTCGCAGGTCGGCGGAGTCGTGTCGTACTCGTATCCGTACGCCGCGGCCGCGCCGGAAACGGTCGGCGCAGTCGGCGCGCCGAACACGCCGAGTGCGTTCATGAAGCTCCACGTGAGGAAGGCGCCGGCCGCACAGAGTGCAACGGCGCCACGAAGCCGCCTAGACGCAATGGTCCGCATTCGTCCGCGATCGACGCTACTCCGCGCCTTTTGGGGTGTCGAGTCTGAAATTAGTAGGAGAGCGCAGGTGCGAACGGGTTCAGCTCGCGCATCCGCTCGAGCGCCGCGCGGCGCTCTTCGCCGGTGGTCGCGACGGCGAGGCGGTACCAGTTGAACCAGTCGCGCGGATCCTTGCGCGCGGCCGTGCGAAAGCTCTCGACCGACGCGCGTGGGCGGCCCATGACGGCCTCCGCCTCACCGCGCTTGCTCCACGCCTCCGCCGACCACGGCGCCCACCGCGTCGCCGTCCGCGCCGACGACGCGGCCGCAGCCGGGCGTCCCTCGGCGAGCCGTCGGCCGGCGGTCTGCAACGCGTTGTTGCCGACATAGGCAACGAAGGCGGCGCACGCCGTCGCGATCGGAAGGAGGATCCACGCCGGGGCGACGCGGCGCGGCGGCGCGGGGTCGGCGCGCGCGAGGAGCACGCCGCAGAGCAGCCCCGCAAGCGTCACCGTGGGCAGCTCCCAGTCCCAGTCGGCGAGTGCGTGAACGAGGAACGCGACGTACGCGCCGGCGAGCGCCGGAACGAATGTCCCACCGCGGGCGCGAAGCGCGAGGAACGGCGAGGCCAGCGTCGAGAGCAGCAGCAGCACCCCGATCGGCCCGAGCTCCGCGAGCGTCTCGAGGTACAAGCTGTGCGCGTCGCGCGCACCGAGGCCGAGTGTCCGGTCGCGCGCCCAGTAGAGGTCGAACGTGCCCGCGCCCGAGCCGAGGACGGGATGTGCGGTGTACTGATCGGCCGCGACACGCCAGTACGCCGTCCGCGAGTGGCCCGAGAACGTGAAGAGGCGGCCCCGAAGGCCGGCGTCGAGCGACTCGGACCGGCGGAACGAGTCGTAGGCGCGGCCTCCGCCGACGACGATCCCGACGAGGCACGCTGCGCAGGCGACGATCGCCAGCGTTCCCAGCACCGCACGCGGCGGACGACGGAGCGGCGGCACCAGCGCACGAAGCCGGTCGGCAACCGCGGGCGCGGCGAGCGCCGCGAGGGCGAGCAACGCGAGCGTCGCGGCCAGGCGCCGCCCCGCGTCCGTGGCTGCGTCGGGCGACGACGGTGCGTCCGTCAGGTCGTGGAAGTGCGCCGTGACGAGCACGGCCGCGGCCGCGGGCAGGCCCGACACCAGCGTCCCCGCCGCGTACTCCAGCCGGCGCGGATGGAGCGTGAGGGTGACGATCGCGCCCGCGACGAGCGCGAGAAACGCACCGCGGCTGAGCGTGAGAAAGAGCGTGGGGAGGAGCACGACCAGCGCCGCACTGCTCGCCGCGCGCGCCGCGCGGCTGCGAAGGTCGGCGACGGCGCCGGTTGCGAGCACGGCACCGATCGCCGCGAGCAGCCCGAGCGCGTTCCAGTAGCCGAGCGGTCGGGCCAGCCGGTAGCCGGTCGCGTCGTCGAGCCCGTAGTGCCCGGGAAAGAGGCGCGTGATCAGCCCTGCGGCGCAGATGCCGACGATCGCGGCGAGGAGCGCGCACGACGTCCACGTCCGCGAGCGCGGCAAGACCGCGATCGCCAGCACGCCGGCGAGATAGAGCAGGTCGCGCTCGACCTCGAGCACCGTGCGCGGAACGCTGTCCGTCCACGTGGCGGAGAGCGCGGTCCACGCGACGAGGATCCCGAGTCCGCCCACGAAGAGGGCGGCCGCGCGCTCGAGCCGGACATCCCGGCGCATCGCAAGCGCGGCGACGGCTGCGAGGGCCGGGCCGAGCGCGACCCAGCCCCAGGTCGAGGGGGCGTAGGCGCCTCCGGCGCGCGCCGTGACGACGAGCGTCGCCGCCGCGACGAGCGGCGCGGCGAGCCGGGCGTCAAGCACGATGGAGCTCGAGCCGGAGGACGTGGAGCAGGCCCTGCGGGCTCGAGATCTCGAGATCGCAGGCGCGCGACCGGCGACCGCGCGGGAGCTCGACGACGCGCAGCTGGCCCCAGAGCGGCACGAAGCTGAGGTTGGCGACGACGCGACCGTCGAGCTTCAGCTGTGCGAGCCGCGCGGCCGTGGTCGCGAGCTGCACCTTCACCCGCCCGCCGTTGCACGCGTAGATCGTCAGCTGCGCGTGCGACGCGACGTCGCCGCTTGCCGAGAACTCGCCGTCACCGCCCGTGTAGCTGTAGACGTCCATCCCCGCGAGCCACGATCCCAGGCGCGGGCGCGGCCCGGTGCGCCAGAGCGTCAGGTGCGAGGGCGGCGCATAGGCGAGCGGCTTGCCGAAGAACGCCAGCGCGT
>Ga0081539_10002454_pt1 | contig 26134 bp, 26 predicted proteins | sample TabmetS4T2R2_FD_71023 | JGI IMG/M metagenome (GOLD analysis project Ga0081539, IMG submission 71023) | Tabebuia heterophylla rhizosphere microbial communities from the University of Puerto Rico - S4T2R2 | ecosystem: Host-associated > Plants > Roots > Rhizosphere ...
CTTCAACGACGATCTGTCGCGATACCGCACCGGACACGGCGCCAAGAACATGGCCACCATCCGTCGCTTCGCCCTCGGCCTCGTGCGCGCCAACAAGGCCAAGGGCAGCGTCAAGACAAAGCGAAAAGCCGCAGGATGGAACCTCGACTTCCTTCTCGAAATCCTCCAGCAGAAATGACCGTTAACCTCGATTCCGAGCCGTGGGACGCCATTGCGCGGCCACAAATCGGTTCTCATATGAGGTCGGACGGGGCGGCAAGAAGGGGACGATGAGGGACAAACCGCAAGAGAGCCCGAAGGACGACCGCAAGGCGCGGCTCGCCGAGCAGCTTCGCGCCAATCTGCAGAAACGCAAGGCGCAGGCCCGCGCGCGGCGGGCGGGCGAGGTCGAAAGCCGGCCGGAAGGCATTTCCGCAGCGGGAAAGCCGGCGAAATAGCCTGGCCCTCATGGTTACCATTTCTTGAAGCCCGTGCGCCTATCGTCTAGAGACGCGCACACGATTTTTCGAAACCAGTTTCAGGCCGGATTTTTTCCGGGGGAAAACAAAAGATGGACCGCATCAGGATTGTCGGCGGCAATGAGTTGACCGGCACCATTCCGATTTCGGGAGCGAAGAATGCGGCGCTGCCGCTGATGATCGCCTCGCTTTTGACGGACGAGACGCTGACGCTCGAAAATGTGCCGCATCTGGCCGATGTGGAGCAGTTGATCCGCATTCTCGGCAATCACGGCGTCGACTATGCCGTGAACGGCCGCCGCGAAAACCAGCTCGGGCCCTATTCGCGCACGATCAAATTCACCGCCAGGAACATCGTCGACACGACCGCGCCCTATGAGCTCGTCTCCAAGATGCGTGCAAGCTTCTGGGTGATCGGCCCGCTGGTCGCCCGAATGGGCGAGGCGCGTGTGTCGCTGCCTGGCGGCTGCGCGATCGGCACCAGGCCGGTCGACCTCTTCATCGATGGGCTGCAGCAACTTGGCGCCGACATCGATGTCGAGAATGGCTACGTCATAACCAGGACCAGGAACGGCAGGCTGGTCGGCAATCGTTATGTGTTCCCGAAGGTCTCGGTCGGCGCGACCCATGTGCTGATGATGGCCGCCGCGCTCGCCCGCGGCGAGACAGTGCTGGAAAACGCGGCGCGCGAGCCCGAGATTGCCGATCTCGCCGCCTGCCTCAATGCGATGGGCGCCAGGATCGAGGGCGCTGGCACATCGACCATCGCCATCGAAGGCGTGGAACGGCTTCACGGCGCCGTTCATCCCGTGATTCCGGACCGCATCGAGACCGGCACCTATGCTATGGCGGTCGCCATGGCCGGCGGCGACGTGGTCCTAGAGGGCGCGCGTGCCGAATTCCTGGAAGCCGCGCTCGAGGTGCTGCGCGAGACCGGTGCGGAGGTGCAGCCGCTCAATTCGGGCATCAGGGTCAAGCGCAACGGCGCCGGCATCGCGCCGGTCGACGTGACCACCGCTCCATTTCCTGGCTTCCCGACCGACCTGCAGGCGCAGTTCATGGGCCTGATGACCATGGCCGGGGGACGTTCGCGGATCACCGAGACGATCTTCGAGAACCGCTTCATGCATGTGCAGGAGCTTGCCCGGCTTGGCGCGAAGATCAGCCTGTCCGGCCAGACGGCGATCATCGACGGCGTCAGGAAGCTCAAGGGTGCGCCGGTAATGGCGACCGATCTGCGCGCCTCGGTGTCGCTGGTGATCGCCGGCCTTGCCGCGGAGGGCGAGACGACTGTCAATCGCGTCTACCATCTCGACCGCGGCTTTGAGCGGCTGGAGGAAAAGCTGTCCGGCTGCGGCGCCACGATCGAACGCATTTCGGGCTGATTTTTCGATAGCACGTTGATTTCGCGGCCAATCCCGGTCTTGCGGTTGCGCGTTTGCCCGCGACCGCATAACAGATGCCGGAACGGAACCAGGCATCGCATTTGTTATGGACATGCTCAAGCTCGTGGCGCTTGATGAAGAGGATCTTGCAATAGTCTCCGCCCATGTGCAGGACGCGGTGATGAAGGTCGGGCACCTCGACTATTCGCCGGCCTCCAAGCAGTTCGTGCTCGCCATGAACCGCTTCGCCTGGGAGGCGATGGACGGGCGGCGGCCCGGCAATGAGCGGCGCCAGAGCGTGCTGGCCTTCTCGCGGGTGCTTTCGGTAAAGGCTCACGGCATCGACCGCGAGAAGAAGGAGGAGGTGCTGTCGTTGCTGGCGGTTCGGTTCCGTTCGGGCGAAGCGCCGGCCGGCACGGTCGAGCTGATCTTTTCCGGCGACGGCGTGATCCGGCTCGATGTCGAATGCATCGAGGCGCGGCTTGCTGATACCGGCGGAGCATGGCGCGCCTCCTCCCGCCCCAAGCACCGGGACTGAGCCCAGGCCATGGCGATCCGGCTTCATCGCTCCGCCCCTGATTTCGAGGCGCGTTTCTCCGCTTTCCTGGCGACGAAACGCGAGGTCTCGGTCGAGGTCGACGAAGCCGTTCGCGCGATCATCGCCAAAGTACGGGCAGAGGGTGACGCCGCGCTCGCCGAGTTCTCGAAGAAGTTCGACCATGCCGAGCTTGCCGCCACCGGCCTCGCTGTATCGCGGCAGGACATCGAGGTTGCATACGCCCGGGCCGACAAGCAAACCATCGAAGCGCTCGCCTTCGCGCGTGACCGCATCGCCGCCCATCACAAACGCCAGCGGCCGGTGGACGACCGCTACGTCGATCCCCTCGGTGTCGAGCTTGGTTCGCGCTGGACTGCGATCGAGGCGGTCGGGCTCTATGTGCCTGGCGGCACGGCGAGCTATCCGAGTTCTGTGCTGATGAATGCCGTTCCGGCACAGGTGGCAGGCGTCGAGCGCCTTGTTATCACGGTTCCCGCACCGCGCGGCGAGATCAACCCGCTGGTGCTGGTGGCGGCCGACCTCGCCGGCGTCTCCGAAATCTACCGCGTTGGCGGCGCCCAGGCGATCGCCGCACTTGCCTACGGCACCGAGACGATCCACCCGGTCGCCAAGATCGTCGGACCGGGCAATGCCTATGTGGCCGCAGCCAAGCGCCAGGTATTCGGCACGGTCGGCATCGATATGATCGCCGGGCCGTCGGAAGTGCTGATCGTCGCCGACAACATCAACAATCCCGACTGGATCGCTGCCGACCTGCTCGCGCAAGCCGAGCACGACACTGCAGCGCAGTCGATCCTGATCACCAACGATGCCGATTTCGCCGATGCCGTCGGGCAAGCTGTCGAGCGTCAGCTCAAGCGCCTGCCGCGCGCCGAAACCGCCGCAGCGAGTTGGCGTGACTTCGGCGCCACGATCATCGTCGACGATTTCAACCAGGCCGTGCCATTGGTCGACCGTGTCGCTGCCGAGCATGTCGAGCTTGCTCTCGCCGGTGCGGAAGAGTTTCTCGCGCGTATCCGCAATGCCGGCGCCGTCTTCATCGGCTCCCACACCCCGGAAGTGATCGGCGACTATGTCGGCGGCTCCAACCACGTGCTGCCGACCGCTCGCTCCGCCCGCTTCTCGTCGGGGCTGTCGGTGCTCGACTTCATGAAGCGCACGTCGGTCCTGAAGCTCGGCCCGGACCAGTTGCGCACACTCGCGCCCGCCGCGATCGCGCTTGCCAGGGCGGAGGGGCTCGACGCGCACGGCCGCTCCGTCGCGATCCGCCTCAATCCCGAGGCATGAAATGCATGGCAAGACGCCAGAGCGGTCGAGACTGGTCGATATCGAGCTCGATCAGTCGATCGGCCGCTCGACGCCCGACGTCGAGCACGAGCGCGCGGTTGCGATCTTCGACCTCATCGAGGAAAACAGCTTTTCCCCTGTCGGCGACACCGGCACAGGCCCTTACAGGCTGAAGCTGTCGCTTGCCGATTCCCGGCTGGTGTTCGACATTTCCCGCGAAAGCGGCGAGCAGGTCGCCACCCACATCTTGTCGCTCACTCCGTTCCGTCGAGTCGTGAAGGACTATTTCCTGATCTGCGAAAGCTATTACGACGCGATCCGCTCTTCGACATCGAGCCAGATCGAGGCGATCGACATGGGCCGGCGCGGACTCCACAATGAAGGCTCGCAGACTCTGAAGGACAGGCTCGCCGGCAAGATCGAGATCGATTTCGACACGGCCCGCCGGCTCTTCACGCTTGTCTGCGTGCTGCATTGGCGCGGCTGAGGTCGAGGCGTGCGACAGACTGTGACCTTCTGATCCCATCCGAGGCTCCGCAGGGAATTGAAGTTCACAAGCCATCGATAATCGGATAGGTTCCGCGCCCAATTCCGGGCTAACCGCCCAGATCAGCCATTCAAACAAAGGTATAGAATGCCGAAGGAAGAAGTTCTCGAATTTCCGGGTGTTGTGACCGAGTTGCTGCCCAACGCCATGTTTCGCGTCAAGCTCGAAAACGAACATGAAATCATAGCCCATACCGCCGGGCGCATGCGCAAGAATCGCATCCGCGTTCTGACCGGAGATAAGGTTCTGGTCGAAATGACGCCCTATGATTTGACCAAGGGCCGCATCACCTACCGTTTCAAATAGTGACTCGGCCGGCGCGATGCCGACAGGAATTCCATGAGCGTCTTCCACAAGCTTGTGCTTGCTTCGGCATCGCCGCGCCGCATCGAACTTCTGCAACAGGCGGGTCTCGAACCCCACCGGCTGATCCCGACCGACATTGACGAGACGCCGCTCAGGGCCGAGCATCCGCGCTCGCTTGCCAAGCGCCTGTCGCGCACCAAGGCCGAGCGGGCGCTGGCGGTGCTGAAAGAGGACGGGGAGACCGAAGGAACGTTCATCGTCGCGGCGGACACGGTCGTCGCCGTCGGCCGCCGCATCCTGCCCAAGGCCGAGGTGATTGACGAGGCTTCCAACTGCTTGCGGCTGCTCTCCGGCCGCTCGCACCGCGTCTATACCGGCGTCTCGGTGGTCACCCCGTCGGGCAAGCTGAGACAGAAGCTGGTTGAGACCCGCGTGCGCTTCAAGCGGCTGTCGCGCGAAGAGCTGGAGAGCTATCTCGCCTCGGGCGAATGGCGCGGCAAGGCCGGCGGCTATGCGATCCAAGGGCTTGCCGGAACCTTTGTCGTGAAGCTCGTCGGCTCCTACACCAATGTCGTCGGGCTGCCGCTCTATGAGATGGTGGGCTTGCTGACAGCGGAAGGCTATCGCGTCCATTTCACCTGGCTTTCGGCGACGCGGACCTGACCTATGTAGAGAGGTCACCATGACGATCCGCCCAACCGACAAGGTAACCCCGCTTCGCCCGCCAAAACCCTGTCCCGAATGCGGCAAGCCTTCGACGCGCGAGAATTACCCGTTCTGCTCCAGCCGCTGCAAGGCGATTGATCTCAACCGCTGGCTCTCGGGCTCTTACGTCATTGCGGGCCCGGACGACGAGGACAGTGCGGAAGCGCCCTCGAAGGAGTAGGGTTGCGCGGCTTACCGCAGCCGAAACGGACATTTTCGCTTCTGGCAGATAGGCAGCGGTCCTGCAGCTTGAGTGCCCGTTGAAGCTCGTCGACATCGATGCTTGCGACCCGCATCGCGACCCGCAATCGCCGCTGGACAGCCGGCAAAGCCATGCTATAACCCACGCGCTTTCGGCGGGCCTCGGCTCATCGAAGTTCGATGGTCTCCGCTTGGGGACTCAAAGCCCAGGTAGCTCAGTTGGTAGAGCAGCGGACTGAAAATCCGCGTGTCGGTGGTTCGATTCCGCCCCTGGGCACCACGATCCTAATCGTTGTTTCCCCTGCTTGCATCGGTCGAATGGAACGGCCTCAATTCGTCCCCCGCCCCGCAGTGTGACCGAGATTGAAGCTTGGCACCGCGCGGTGGATGGTTAGTTGCGAGACATCGCAGCATAATGATGATTGCTGAGAGATCGCGTTTGGTTGTAAAATGCGTCAGCCGCGGCTTGAACACCACCAATGTCGCCGCGGCGAGGGCCGTTGCGAAAGTCACCACCTTTTGCTTCGGCCCGCATTGTATCAGGCGCTCGGACACGACTATAGGGCGTCGGCGCCTCGCCCGGGTAGCGGCCTGCCCGGCGCTCACATCCAGACATTGACGATCGCGATAACCAGCGTGAAGGTCAGGCAGGCCATGAAGAGCGGCAAGGTGGCGGCATTTTTATCCATGGCCAGAGCTCCTCTGCTGTAGACAACGCACAGATTTGCTCCCCATTTCATGTCGCCTGTCTGAGCAGACTGCCCCTTCCGCTCAGCGCTTCCCGTAGCAATCGTGCTTCGTCACGGCTGCGTCAGCGACTTCTGTTCGAGCGCCGGCCAATGCTCGGGCTCGGGCGTCTGAATGCCATAAACGGTGTTCTTGCGTGACAGTGTCCGCTCCCAGGAGAGCGCGTCGGCGACGATCCCGTCGAGCTTGTCATATTTCGGTGACCAGCCGAGTTCGCGGCGGGCAAGACCTGCATCGGCGATGACCACTGCCGGATCGCCCGCGCGACGGCCGGTCAGGCGCACATCGAAATCGCGGCCGTGCATGCGCTTGACGCTGTCGATCACCTCCAGCACCGAGTAGCCGTGACCGTAGCCGCAATTAGCGACCAGGTTACCTTCGCCAGCGCGCAACCTTGCGAGCGCCAGCCGGTGGGCAGCCACGAGGTCGGAGACATGGATGAAGTCGCGGATGCAGGAGCCATCTGGTGTCGGATAGTCGATGCCGAAGACCTGCATGGACCGCCGCTTGCCGAGCGCGGTCTCGCAGGCAACCTTGAGCAGGTGCGTGGCCCCCGGGGTCGATTGCCCAGTCCGGCCACGCGGATCCGCGCCCGAGACGTTGAAGTAGCGCAGCGCCGTATAGTTGAAGCCGTGGGCGGCGGCGGCGTCGCGCAGCATCCATTCGCTCATGAGCTTGGAGCGGCCGTAAGGCGACGGTGGATCGAGCAGGTGATCTTCGCGTACGGGCTCCAGGCCTGCAGCGCCATACACCGCGGCGGTCGAGGAAAAGATAATGTGGGGGACACCGCTCTTGACCGCAGCCTCAAGCAGCGCGCGCGTCTTGCCCGTGTTGTTGTCGTAGTAGCCGAGCGGGTCGGCGACCGACTCCGGCACGACGATCGAGCCGGCGAAATGGACGATCGCATCGACCGTGTGGCGGGCAATAATGGACCCGACCAGCTTCATGTCGCCGATGTCGCCGACGACAAGCCTGGCCTCCTGCGGCACAGCCCAGTCGAAACCGGTCGACAGGCGGTCGAGCACGACGACCTCCTCGCCCGCGTCGAGAAGCTCCCAGACCATGTGGCTGCCGATATAGCCGGCGCCTCCGGTCACCAACACCGCCATGACCAACCTCAGGCCGCGTGGCGCGGCAACTTGGCCGAAGCTAGGCGAAAACTTTTAACAATCCGTCCCCTACGGGCTTCAACTTGCGCTCAACGCGCTGCGATCCAGCGGGCGAGGCGATCGGCTGCCTGCTCGACGCTGACAGCGCGAAGCGAGCATGATCGATTGGCACAGCGGAGGACCTGCTCGTCAGGCCGAGGGCTAGGTCCGATTTTCGAAGTTGCTATTTCTTCGCCAGCAGATCGCGGATCTCGGTAAGCAACTGGACGTCGGCCGGCGGCGGGGCTGCAGGCGTTGCGGGCTTTTCCTTCTCGACCTGGCGGCGCAGCGTGTTCACTCCCTTCACCATCAGGAAGATGATCCAGGCAAGGATGACGAAGTTGATGATAACCGTCAGGAAATTGCCATAGGCGAAGACGGCCCCTTGCTTGCGCGCCTCTTCGAGCGAGGGCGCCGTCACTTTCGATGACAGCGGCAGGAAGTAGTTCGAAAAATCGAAGCCGCCGAAGATCGCGCCGACAATGGGCATGATGATGTCGCCGACCAGCGAATTGACGATCAGGCCGAACGCGCCGCCGATGATCACGCCGACGGCAAGGTCCATGACATTGCCCTTGGAGATGAATTCCTGGAATTCCTTAAGCATCGAACCCTCCTAGCCTCGGCTGCCCGCGTCACGGCGCGTGACCACCTATGAAGACCCCGCCAAGCCGACCATAGCAAAAAGGTTGTGCCGGGAAAGCAACCCCGCGCGCAGTACCGTTCGATTACCGTTCGACTGCCGTCGCAAGCCGCCGAATGGACTTCGCGGCTCGCCTGTGATTGCTTTGACGGCTGGCACGGGAAGGGAGGAAAGTCGGTGCAAGGCCTGGCCATCGTGCTCATCGCGATCGCCTATGTCTCGCTGCTCTTCGCAATCGCCAGCATCGGCGACCGGCGGGCTGCGCGCAGGGGCGGGGGCAAGCCGCGGCCCTACATCTATGCGCTGAGCCTCGCGATCTACTGCACGTCCTGGACTTTCTTCGGCTCCGTCGGCCTGGCCGCCGAACGTGGCCCCGAGTTTCTGGCGATCTATATCGGCCCGCTCTTCGTCTTCATGTTCGGCGCACCACTGGTGAGACGTATCATCCGGCTCGCCAAGACGGAGAAGATCACCTCGATCGCCGACTTCCTCGGCGCCCGCTACGGCAAGAGTTTCCATGTCGCACTGATCGCAACACTGATCGCCGTAGTCGGCGCCGTTCCCTATATTGCCCTGCAGCTCAAGGCGATCTCGGGCTCGGTCAATCTGATGGTCGAGCACTATTCGGAGGTGCAGCCCAATTTCGATCCGATCGCCAGTGACATTTCGCTGATAGTGGCGATCCTGCTTGCGATCTTCGCCTCGCTGTTCGGCACCAGGCATGCGGATGCGACCGAGCATCAGGACGGGCTGGTGCTCGCGGTCGCGGTGGAATCGGTCGTCAAGCTCGCCGCCTTCCTGGCCGTCGGAGGTGTCGCGACTTTCTTCCTGTTCGGCTCGCCAGCCAAATTGATCGACATGGTGGCGGCAAGCCCGCAGGTGCAGGCCGCTCTCGAATATCGCACCTCGCTGGGCACCTGGCTGGTGATGACGGTGCTCTCGGGCTTCGCCATCATCATGCTGCCCCGCCAGTTCCATGTGACGGTCGTCGAGAACCGCACCGAGAGCGAGTTCAGGACCGCGACCTGGGTCTTCCCGCTCTATCTCGTGGCGATCAATCTATTCGTCATCCCGCTCGCCTTCTCTGGCGCCGCAATGGTCGGCGCGCGCACCAGCGCCGATCTCTACGTGCTGTCGCTGCCCTTGCTCACCGGGCATGATTTCCTCGCCATGGCTGCCTTCATCGGCGGCCTTTCGGCTGCGACTGCCATGGTCATCGTCGCGAGCGTGGCGCTTTCGATCATGATCTCCAACGACTTGGTGATCCCGCTCTTCATGCGGCAGGTCCTGAAGCAGGGCACCGCCGAGAACGAAGACTGGTCGACGCTTATCCTCAACATCCGTCGCGCGGCGATCTTCCTGATCCTGTTCGTGGCCTTCCTCTATTATCGCGAGAGCACCAACAACACTCGCCTGGCTTCGATCGGGCTGATGTCGTTCGCCGCGATCGCACAGTTTGGCCCCTCTTTCTTCGGCGGGCTCTTCTGGCGCCGCGCCAACGCCAGGGGTGCGGCGCTTGGCATGTCGGCAGGCATCATCGTGTGGGCATACACGTTGCTCCTTCCATCGCTCGTCGCGCCCGACACCCCGATCCTGACGGAGGGCCTGTTCGGCATCGAGGCGCTGAGGCCGCATGGACTGTTCGGCACGGTGGCTGAGCCGCTTAACCATGGCGTGCTGTGGAGCCTGTCGATCAACACCTTGTTCTTCGTGCTCGGCTCGCTGTCGCGCGCCTCGTTGCCGCTCGAGCGTATCCAGGCCTCGATCTTCGTGCCGCGCGATGCCAATCCGATGCCATCGCTCAGGCGGTTCCGCACCGCTGTCACAGTCAACGACCTCAAGGACACGATCAGCCGCTATCTCGGCGTCGAGCGGACAGAGCGCTCGTTCCAGACCTTTGAGGCGACCGGCGGTGAAAGGCTTGCCGGCAACGAGCCGGCAAGCATGGAACTGGTGCGCTTTTCCGAGCAGCTCCTCGCCAGCGCGGTGGGTTCCGCATCGGCGCGGCTCATCCTGTCATTGCTGTTCCAGCGGCACGACAAGACCGCGAAGGACGCGTTTCGTTTGCTCGACGACGCGACCGAAGCCCTGCAGCACAACCGCGACCTCCTGCAGATCGCCCTCGACCAGATGGAACAGGGCATCACTGTCTTCGACAAGGATTTGCGGCTTATCTGCTGGAACAGGCAATACCGCGCCTTGTTCGATCTGCCGGACGAAATGGGTCAGGTCGGCGTTCCGCTCGATCGGATCATGCGTTTTCTCGCCAAGCGCGGCGACATTTCGGATGCTGCGGTCGTTTCGACCTTGGGCCGGTTGACCGACTTTGGCGATCCCTGGCAGATCGAATTGAGGACATTGGCCAGGATCATCGAGCTCCGTTCGAACCCGATGCCCGATGGCGGGCTGGTGGCGACCTATGCCGACATTACTGCTCGCGTTGCGGCGGATCTTGCGCTGAAGCGCGTCAACGAGACGCTGGAGCAGCGCGTGAAGAGCCGCACGGCCGAGCTTACCCGCGTCAACGAGGAACTGGCGCGGGCCCAGATGCTGGCCGAGGAGGCCAATCTCGGCAAGACGCGTTTCCTGGCAGCCGCCGGCCACGATATCCTGCAACCGCTCAACGCTGCACGGCTCTATTGCGCCTCGCTCATCGAGAAGGCCGGCAAGGGCGACATCGGCGAGGCGGCGACGAGCATCGAATCTTCGCTGGAGTCGGTCGAGACGATTCTCGGCGCCGTGCTCGATATTTCTCGTCTCGATGCCGGCGCCATGAAGCCCTCCGAGACCGTCTTCCAGCTCGGCGGGCTGCTGCGGCAGATCGGCACGGACTTCATGCCGTTGGCCGCCGAGAAGAAGCTCGACCTGCGTATCGTACCCTCCTCGGTCGCCGTCGACACAGACCGCAGTCTCCTGCGTCGCCTGGTTCAGAACCTCGTCTCCAATGCGATCAAGTATACGCGCAGCGGCCGCGTGCTGGTCGGGGTACGTCGGCGCGGCGAACTCGTGGAGCTCCAGGTCATCGATACCGGCATCGGCATCGCCCCGGAAAAGCTCAGTACCGTCTTTCGCGAATTCACACGGCTGGAAGAAGGAGCGCGCGAGGCAGAGGGCCTCGGGCTCGGCCTCTCGATCGTCGACAGGATCGCGCGTGTGCTGAAGCTGGAGATCCGGATATCCTCGCACAAAGGCAAGGGCACACGCTTCTCGGTGATCCTGCCGGCCACTGCGGCGTCCGAACCGTCGGCAACGGTGGAGCCGAGATCCGAGGTTCAGGCCGATGTCGCTCTCGGCGGTCTTGCCGTGTTCTGCATGGACAACGATCCGCGCATCCTCGACGGTATGCGGCTGCTGCTCGAACGCTGGGGTTGCCAGGCATTCACCTTCACCGGATCGCTGGCGATCGACCGGCAGCGCTCGACGCTTCCGGCGCCCGATATCGTGCTCGCCGACTACCATCTCGACCAGGAGAACGGCCTCGACGCGATCCGCAGGCTGAGATCGACGTATGGCGCCGAACTGGCTGCGGTTCTGGTTACGGCCGACCGCTCGGGCGAGGTGCGTGTCGCTGCCAACGCGATGGACGTGCCGATCCTCAACAAGCCGGTGAAGCCGGCCGCGCTCCGCTCGATGCTTATGCGTGCCCGGCGGATGGCGCAGGCGGCCGAATAGGCGTCAATGCGAAGCCTGCAATGGATCGCTGCCGATGCGGGACAGCGTGATCACCGCCTGGGTGCGGCTGTCGACCCCGAGCTTCTGCAGGATTGCCGAGACATGCGCCTTGATCGTCGCCTCCGAGACGCTGAGCTCGTATGCGATCTGCTTGTTGAGCAGCCCTTCGGCGAGCATGCCGAGCACCCGTGTCTGCTGCGGAGTGAGGCTGAGCAGCCTGCGGATCAGGTCGGATATTTCCGGGTCGCGCTCTGCGCCGAGCTCGATATTGTCCGGCGAGACGATACCGCCTGCCAGCACAGTCCCGACCGCATGACGTATTTCTTCAATGCTGGCGGATTTGGAGATGAAGCCGGAGGCGCCGAGATCGAGTGCCCTTCGGATTGTGACCGGATCGTCATGCGCAGACACGACCACCATAGGCACCGAGTGGTGAAGTCCGCGCAGGGCGATCAGCCCGGACAGCCCGCTTGTCCCCGGCATTGTGAGGTCGAGCAGCACCAGATCGAGATCCTCGTTGTCAGCGACGAGCGACTTGGTCACTCCGAAATCACCAGCTTCGAGGATCTCGGTATTTTCGGCCATCCCGGTGAGCGCCTGTTTCAACGCACCACGAAACAGCGGGTGATCGTCAGCGATGACGAACTTGTAGCCGGTCGACAATCGTCCCTCCCGTGGTCATCCCGGCGCTATTGCTGCGTCTTGGGTGCCCGTTCCGCCCAACTATGCTCTGATTCTCCGTCCGATCAAGCAATGGACGTCATGCGGCGAAGGTCGAAATTGTGCACGGCAGGCTTTGTGCTCAGGTTTTCTGGGGCTGAGCGTCCGGGTCGTCCTTATTCTTCTCGAAGTCCTTGACTATGCCCATGAACCGACGGAAGAATTTTTCCATAAGATCCATGCTCTTGTCGAATTCCTCCTCCGACGGGACCAATGCCTCCGGAATGGCCGGGCGCGACTCGAGCTTGACCACGCGCTCTTCCAGCCCGTCGAGCTTCGTCTGGAGCCGGTCGATCTCGTCCTGGAAGGCAGCACGCTCCTCTGCCGCCAGCTTGCAGACGAGTTGGCCGTCGCGTTCCTCGCAGAGCGACATCTCGCCGGTCGCCGTGTCCATGCGGACATAGCCGTCTTCAGTCCTCTCCAGCCGGTAGCGATCGACATCTTCGCTGCGCGCCGAACCGGCGCCGCCGGCGAGCAGAATGGCTGGAACGAGCAAGGCCGTGGGTCGCATCGCAACCTTCTCCGGTGGACAGCACAACTCTACGCCGCTTTTGTGCCGGAAATGCGATGACACCGCCCTGCGTTCCCTTCAACAGCGGAAGCTTCCCGGCTATAGCGCTGGCATGCATTCGTTCATTTACAAGATCTGCCCCGAAGACCTCTGGCGTGAAGCGGAGGCCGCCGGCCGCTTCGATGGCGCGCCCATCGACCATACCGACGGTTTCATTCATTTCTCGACGGACGATCAGGTCGTCGAGACCGCTGCTCGGCATTTCGCCGGCCAGGGAGGGCTCGTGCTGGTCGCGGTGGATGCGGAGGCGCTTGGCGCTGCATTGCGGTATGAACCTTCGCGCGGCGGCGCACTGTTCCCGCATCTCTATGCGCCACTGCCGCTTTCGGCCGTTACATGGGTGAGGCCGCTGCCCCTCGGCGGCGAAGGCAAACATGTCTTTCCGGATCTCGCCGCCTGATGGGCCTGCTCGAACGGCTCGGCCGCAACGCGCTCTTCGCCCTCGATCCTGAGACGGCGCATGGCTTGTCGATCGCGGCGCTCAAGAGCGGCGTGCCACTCTGCCCTCAGACGCGTACCGACCCGCGGTTGAGGGTAAGCGTCGCTGGGCTCGACTTTCCCAATCCGCTGGGCATGGCAGCCGGCTACGACAAGAATGCCGAGGTGCCGGACGCGTTGCTGAGGCTCGGCTTTGGCTTTGCCGAAGTCGGCACCACCACCCCGTTCCCCCAACCCGGGAACCCAAGGCCGCGCATTTTCCGGCTTGTGGAGGATCAGGCCGTCATCAATCGGCTCGGCTTCAACAATGAAGGCCACGAGCCGGCCTTTGCCAGGCTTTCCGCTCGTTTCGGCCGTGGCGGGATCGTCGGCGTCAACATCGGAGCGAACAAGGACAGCGCCGACCGCATCGCCGATTACGAAGCGGGCATACGACGCTTCGCCCCGATCGCATCCTATCTCACTGTCAACATCTCCTCGCCCAACACGCCGGGACTGAGGGCCATGCAGGCGCGTGAAGCGCTTGCCGAGCTTCTGGCCCGTGTGATCGCCGCCAGAGATGCGACCATTCATACGGGCAAGAAAACCCCGATCTTCCTGAAGATCGCGCCGGATCTTTCGGACGGCGAACTCGCCGACATCGCCGCCGAAGTGCTCGAAAAAAAAGTTGATGGCGTGGTCGTCTCCAATACGACCCTTTCGCGGTCCGGCCTCTCCGAACGGGTGAGCCGCGACGAGGCGGGTGGGCTCTCCGGCCGGCCGCTCTTTGAGCGATCGACTGTGGTGCTTGCACGAATGAGAAGGCTCGTCGGTAGGGAACTGGCCTTGATCGGCGTCGGCGGAGTCGATTCCGCGGAAAGCGCAATCGAAAAAATCGGGGCGGGCGCCGATCTTGTCCAGCTTTACACCGGCATGATCTATGCCGGCCCCTCGCTGCCGGGCCGTATCGTCAAGGGCGTCGCGATCCACTGTGCGCAGGCAGGCTTGGCCAGCATTCGCGAACTGCGCGACAGCGGCGTCGAACGTTGGGCAAACATGCTGGTCGACTGAATTCTAGGAGAAGGCCTCGCGCGCTTTCACCGGCAGCCGCGCCAATAAGGTAAGGCCGCGCACCAGCAGAAAGACGTGGATCGCCGCCCACAGGCCAGCATTGCCGAAGACCGGAGTCAATGCGTAAAGCGCGATGAGATAGGCGACGAAGGAGACGAACATCATGTTGCGCATCTCGCGCGACCATGTCGCGCCGATGAAGACGCCGTCCATCTGGAAGGCCAGCACGCCGCTCACCGCAGTCAGCGCCGCCCAAGGGGCATAGCGTATGGCTTCGGCGCGGACATCTTCCGCCGAGGTGATGACGGCGATCAATTCGTTTCCGAAGATCAGGAACAAGGCGCTGGCGACGCCCGCAAGCACAAAGCCCCACAACGTCGTGATCGAGATCGCCTTGCGGAAGGCACGTCCGCTGCCCGCGCCGACCGCCCGGCCGGCAAGCTGCTCCGCAGCGCTTGCGAATCCGTCCAGGAAATAGCCGCCGACCAGGAAGAAGTTCAAAAGCACGGCATTGGCAGCGAGCGTCAGCGTGCCGAACTGCGCGCCTTGCCTGGTGTAGAGGGCGAAGGCGGCGAGCAGCACGAACGACCGGATCATGATGTCGCGGTTGAGGGTCATCATCGACAGCATCGCGGTCGTGTCGAAGACGCGCTGTCTCGACGGCCATGCCGATCGGCCGAAACGCCTCGCCAGAACCGCCACGCCTGCCACAAAGCCGATCAACTCGCCGCCGACCGCGCCCCAGGCGACGCCCGAGACGCCCCAGCCAAGCTGGAGGCCGAGGATGATGGCAAGCCCGATGTTGGCGCCGTTGAGCACGACCTGCAGGATCAGACCTAGCCGTCCTTCCCCTCGCCCAAGCACATAGCCGAGGATGGCGTAGTTCATGAGCGAGAAAGGTGCGCCGATAAGCCTGATGCGGACGTAGACATCCATGGCTTCGAGCACGCGCGGTTCCGCGGCCATGAACCGGCCACCGACGAATGAGACGAGCGGTGCAAGCACTGCAAGCGCAATGCCAATGGCAAGCGAGACCGCAAGCGCGCGCAGCAGCACGGCTCGCTCCTCCGGTGGATCGCGGCGACCGAAGGCCTGTGCGACGAGACCGGTCGTGCCGGAGCGCAGGAAATTGAAGGTGGAGAAGACGATGTCGAGAATGATGGAGCCTGCGGCAAGCCCACCGAGCAGCGCGGCATCGCCCATCTGACCGACCACGCCGGTGCTGACGAGGCCGATCATCGGCGTCGTCAGATAGGCAAGCGTCATCGGCACGGCGATAGCGAGAACCGTCCGGTTGTCGACGACGAAATCACCGTAAGGCTCGGGCGCCTGCAGACGCTGATCCACTCAAGACACCCTGGTTTGACAGCCATTGGGGGGCACCGGTCCAATCTTCATAAGGCTACGCGGACTGGATCGCAAGAAGTGGAAGATTAATTTTAAGTAATCAGAAAGTACGTTTTCGCTTTTTCCGATACAAGATTACGCTATTGTCGCTGAGGCATCGACGTATCAGCGCCTTAAGCTCAGAATCCTGAGAATCAGGAAGGCTGGCACGACAACTGCAGCGCCAAGCAGGAAATAACTGAAGAACCGCTCGATCGCGGCAAAGCCCATGTTCCAGATGCCGAGCACGAATTCGCGAATACCGCGCAATATGTCGAGCGGCGCCCAGCCGAACGCGCTCATTACGACACCGACAAGGAAGGAGACGACGACGAGCTTCAGCACCACGCGGAACGGCGTGTCGCCCAGAAATCGCGTGATTGCGGACATGGTCTCTCCTCGCGGTTCGCCGGGGAGATACGCGTCGAGACCCAACGAATCAAGCAGCGACCATCCGCCTGCACTCGTGCCGATGGCTGACGTCGACCGCCGGACGGCTGCCTTCATATGGTGCAGTTCGACTCTATTGACCTGTCGAAGATCGTCATCCATTCCTGCGCAAGGCAGTTAGGCTCGAACGCGACGACCGACAAAGGAGGGTTCATGCGCCGGTTTGCCCGATTTCTCGCGATATCAGCTCTGCTGATCGCTGCATCGCCGTCGACGGCCCAGCCGATCGAATCCATGGACCAGGCGGGAGATGCGATCCTGGCCTGCTGGACCCCCCCACCTGATTCGACGGGCTCCTATGTGACGCTGAGCTTCAGCTTCAAGCGCGACGGGACGCTGATCGGCCCGCCGCAGCCGACCGACATCAAGGTCGCTGGCGGTTCCGAAGCCGAAGGGCGTTTCATCGATGCGGCAGCCGATGCTCTCGAGAATTGCACGCCGCTGGAATTCTCCGCAGATCTTGCCGCGGGCATTCCCGGTCAGGTGTTCACGATGCGGTTCACCTCGCCCCCAAGCGATGCAGTGCCGAAAGCGCAGTAGAATTGACCCGAGCAAGGCTTCGCCTGTGTCTTGGCGCAGCTTCGTTGCGGACAGCCCGAGGCGTAAGCATCTTCCGATTGCCGATCGGCACAGGGCCGTGCTAACCAGTCCGCACAGGCGGGTATGATGTAATGGTAGCCTGTCAGCTTCCCAAGCTGAACGCGCGGGTTCGATTCCCGCTACCCGCTCCAGCCTCTCCGTTCACTGCATGACTGAAACGGGGCCTGGCTTGAGCGATTCCTATAACCAGTGGACGGACAACGGGCAGCGGAGCGATGACGCGCATCCTGAGATGGCTCGCCTATGCGCTTCTGCTCATCGTCGCGGTCGCGCTCGGCATCTTCTTCTTCGTGCTGCCGGGCCTCTTCGAGGCGCGGGCAAACCGTGTGCTCACGCCACCACCCTACGGAGCCTCGCCGGAAGCGACCAACCTGCATGGTGGTCTGCTCGTAGCCGATCTTCACGCCGATTCGCTGCTTTGGGGGCGTGACCTGTTGGAGCGCGCGGACCGCGGCCAGGTCGACATTCCGCGCCTCATGGAGGGCAATGTCGCATTGCAGGTCTTTTCGGTCGTCACCAAGAGCCCGCGCGGGCTCAACATCGAACGAAACGACGACACGACCGACGACATCACCCTGCTCGCCATAGCGCAGCGATGGCCCTGGCGCACATTGTTCAGCCTCAAGGAGCGTGCGCTCTATCAGGCCGAGCGGCTGCGCGCCATGGCGGGCATGTCCGACGGCAAGTTCACGATCATCCGATCGGAACGCGATCTGAGAATCTTCCTCGACCGCCGCAAGCTCGAGCCCGACATTGTTGCCGGGCTGCTTTCGATCGAGGGCGCGCATGTGCTCGAAGGCGATCCAGCCAATGTCGACGCCATGTACGACGCTGGATATCGCATGATGTCGCTCGCCCATTTCTTCGACAGCGAACTGGCCGGCTCCGCGCACGGCGTCGAGAAGGGCGGGTTGACTGAGGTGGGGCGCGAGGTCGTCAGGCGCATGGAGGCGAAGCATATGGTCATCGACCTTGCGCATGCTTCCGACAAGCAGATCGACGACGTCCTCGCGATGGCGACGCGGCCGGTCGCGGTTTCCCATGGCGGCGTCAGGGGAACCTGCGACAACCGCCGCAATCTGAGCGACGACCAGCTTCGCGCCATCGCCAGGAATGGCGGGCTGGTCGGCATCGGCTTCTGGTGGACGGCGGTCTGCGGAACGAACGCGACGGCGATAGCCAATGCTATCAAATATGCCGTCGGCGTTATGGGCATCGATCATGTCGCGCTAGGCTCCGATTTCGACGGAGCCGTGCCGACGCCCTTCGATGCGAGCGGCATGGTGAAGCTTACGGAGGCGTTGCTGGCTGCCGGCTTCAACCATGACGAAATAGGCAAGATAATGGGTGGGAACGAGATCCGCTTCTTCCTGGAGAGGTTACCGGACTGAGAAGCTCATCCCAGGGCAGCGAATTCGCCGACAAACGTAGCTATCGAAAATGTTTTGAAAGCTTCAGGCCCTGGCCTTGATAGTTGGATGTGGTGATTTGCCCATAAAGCGACTCAGGTCGTTCAGACAGTTCCTCAAATACCAATCTGCCAATAATTTGATGGTCCTCGAGCATAAAAGGGACTTCGTGGCTGCGAACCTCCAACACCGCACGGCTACCTTGGTGGCCGTGGTCACTGTACCCGAAACCCGGGTCAAAGAACCCGGCATAGTGAACTCTGAACTCGCCCATTGTCGGATCGATAGGCACCATCTCCGCGGCTAAGTCAGGTGGAACATGTAGACGCTCGGCTGATGCCAGAATGTAAAATTCATGCGGATCCAAAATAATGCGCCCGTCTTTCCGAACGGTTACAGGTTCCCAAAAGTCGCTTACCTCATACTCCCCAACCTTATCCATGTCTATAATGTCGGTGTGCCTCATCGCCTTGTATCCGGCTACAGTGCTGGACAAACTCTCGACCGAAAGACCTACTCGAAGTATAAGCCCTTGGCGAGCGCTAAAATCCCCATCAACTAACTTATGTTGGTTGTTCCGTTTCTCTAACTCTTTATCTGACAGGTGAAATGTCTCCCCTTCCTTTTGCTGGGAGTTAAGCCGTCGGAATCGAATTTGATTCAATCGTGACCCTTTCCTCACTCGGATGCTAAAACTCCGAGGCGATATTTCCGCAAACAGAGGGCCTTCGTAACCGGCGGCGACCGTATCGAAAGCTCCGCTATTGTTTGAAATTAGGCGTGTAAAAACGTCCAACCTACCTGTTGAACTCTTGGGATTGGCCACTGCTGTAATGCTTTTGGGCAGTTTTAGATGCTCCTGCAGTTCGACTAGGTACACCCGGCCTTGCTCTAGCACCGCACCGTCGTCCAAGCTGATCTCGTCAAATTGAGAAGTCGTCAAGTATGCGGAGATGCTCTTGTCACTACCTGGTAGAAAACTCGCGCGTATCCGGTAAGCCTTTGAACCCAGCCGCAAATCCAAACTGGCGGGTTGTATCTGTGAGGGTTGGATATCCGAAGCCCATATCATTCTGCGGGCAATCATCGCGCGGATGCGCTGCATTGGCAGCAACCCAAACTTTGACCCACGATCTCCGACAATTCGTGGACGACCCGGCGCACGGTCGATAGGCAGATCTGTTTGCTGGGGCTGAGCCATCAACATCTGTGTACGCCCTTTCCATCAATCCTTCTCGAAAACCACACGACATACCTGGGAACAATCGCCTTCCGCTGTACCATCGCGGGGAACCCTTCCTTTCCACAGGATTCAACAAAAGATTGACTGCCGGCGATCCCATGCATATGAGAAGTGTTATCCCGTGGTGATTTGGCCGGTCGGCTTGCAGCCACGTTAAACAAGTCGCTAAAGGACCGTAAGGCATCAAAGCCATGTGGACCGGTTGCGACTTTCGCGGCCGGTTTTTTGTTTTGAAGGGGTTTCGGACCATGACATCGTCCACCAAGCGCAACTGGAAGCCGCAGACGGCGATGGTCCATTCCGGCACGCTGCGCTCCGCCTTCGGCGAGACCTCCGAGGCGATCTACCTCACGCAGGGCTATGTCTACGACAGCGCGGAGGCCGCAGAGGCGCGCTTCAAGGGCGAGGAGCCCGGCTTCATCTATTCGCGCTATGCCAACCCGACGGTCGACATGTTCGAAAAGCGCATGTGCGCGCTGGAAGGCGCGGAGGACGCCCGCGCGACCGCCTCCGGCATGGCTGCGGTCACAGCGGCGCTGCTCTGCTCGGCGCGGGCCGGCGACCACATCGTGGCGGCCAGGGCGCTGTTCGGCTCGTGTCGCTGGGTGATCGAGACGCTGGCGCCGAAATACGGCATCGAGACCGCGTTGGTCGACGGCACCAGGAAGGAAGAATGGGAGAAGGCGGTTCGGCCGAACACCAAGCTGTTCTTCCTCGAAAGCCCGACCAATCCGACGCTGGAGGTGATCGACATCGCCCATGTCGCCAAGCTCGCCAATTCGATCGGCGCGCGCCTCATCGTCGACAACGTCTTCGCCACGCCCCTGCAGCAGAAGCCGCTCACGCTCGGCGCGCATATCGTCGTCTATTCGGCGACCAAGCATATCGACGGGCAGGGCCGGTGCCTCGGCGGCATCATCCTTTCCGACAAGGAGTGGATCGACAAGAACCTGCACGACTATTTCCGGCATACCGGCCCGAGCCTCTCGCCGTTCAACGCCTGGACGCTGCTCAAGGGGCTGGAAACGCTGCCTTTGCGGGTGCGCCAGCAGACCGAGGGCGCGGCAAGGATCGCCGACTTCCTGGTCGAGCAGGGGGGAATAGCCCGCCTCATCTACCCCGGCCGGGCGGACCATCCGCAGGCCGACATCGTGAAGAAGCAGATGACGGGTGGCTCGACGCTGATCTGCTTCGACCTGAAGGGCGGCAAGCAGGCGGCGTTCGCCTTCGAGAACGCGCTCGAAGTGATCGCAATCTCCAACAATCTGGGTGACGCCAAGAGCCTGATAACGCATCCCGCGACGACCACGCACAAGAGCCTGACCGACGCGGCGCGCGCCGAACTCGGCATCGGCCCGGGCACGTTGCGCATCTCCGTCGGCCTCGAAGACCCGGACGACCTGATCGAGGATATCGATGTGGCGCTGAAGGCGGCCCGGTAGGGGTGGATAGAATGTCGGATGCCGGAGACGTGGATATAAGAGACATCCCGCAGAATCAAAGCGTTGGTCGGTCAAAACGAGCACCTGCTCCGTGAATCTATTCACAGGTTAGCTCATGGCGATGAAGCTGCGGCATTTGAACGACAATCATCCCTTCGTACGGCAGATATTGGCGACTGCCGCGCCTCGCCCTCGCCGGGCGATCGAGCGGCTTTCTGGACGCCCGACGTTGTCACGTGAAACTTACAATTGCCGCAAGTGCGGCAAAAATTGTTGACCCTGGCCGTCGCGTGACCACAATCGGACCATCGTTCGGACCAGGCCTTATGTATCGCGCCATCACGCGCAACATCGAAGTGAATGTCGAGCCGTTCTATCTTCCGGACCGTTCCGATCCGGAGGAGAGCCGTTACGTCTGGGCCTATCGTGTGACGATCGACAACCAGTCCGAAGAGTTCGTGAAGCTGCTGTCGCGCTACTGGCACATAACGGACGGGGCCGGCCGGGTCGAGGAGGTGCGTGGTGCGGGGGTGGTCGGCGAGCAGCCGGAACTCAAGCCCGGCGACAGCTACCAGTACACGTCGGGCTGCCCGCTCTCGACGCCGTCCGGCTTCATGGTCGGCACCTACCGGATGCGGAACGCGCGCGGCGAGGAGTTCGATATCGACATCCCGGCCTTCTCGCTGGACATTCCGGACAAGGCGAGGACGGTGAACTAGAGGTCGCCGCTGGCAACTGGGGCTTGCCGCAGGCGCCGCCCATGACCCTTTAAAGCGCGTCGCGATCTTTCAGATTCGCTACCCGCGCTTTAGGTCTTTGTTTTTACGCATGTCTTTGTCCCGAAACCGGGTCCACTTTCGGGAGACATGCTATAGCGCCTGAAGACATCTGCCGGAACGCGGCGGCCGTCCTACTTGTACGGGTCGGCCGCGTCGCGCAGCCCGTCGCCGAGGAAGTTGAAGGCGAGGATCACGAGGACGACCGGCACCATCGGCAAAAGCAGCCAGGGGTAGAAGGCGATCACACTGACATTGCGCGCCTCGGTGAGCAGGATGCCCCAGCTCGTGATCGGCGGGCGCAGTCCAAGGCCGAGGAAGGACAGCGCGGTTTCGCCGAGTATCATCCCGGGGATCGAGATCGTTGCGGTCGCGATAAGGTGCGACATGAAGCCGGGGATGAGATGCCGGCCGATGATGCGGCTGGTCCTGGCGCCCATCAGCTGGGCCGCAAGCACATAGTCCTCCTCGCGCAGAGCGAGCAGCTTCGAGCGAACGGCGCGCGCCAGCCCCGTCCAGTCGAGCAGGCCGAGGATGATGGTGATGCCGAAATAGACGAGGATCGGGCTCCATGTCACCGGCATGATGGCGGCGAGCGCCATCCACAGCGGAATCGACGGCAGCGATTGCAGCACCTCGATGATGCGCTGCACGACGAGGTCGAGCCAGCCGCCATGATAACCGGCGAGCCCACCGATCACGATGCCAAGCAGGAAGCTGACGGCAACGCCGATCAGGCCGATGGTGAGTGATATGCGCGCGCCGTAGATGATGCGCGAGAGCACGTCGCGGCCGAGCCGGTCGGTGCCGAGCAGGAACATCTGGCCGCCCTCGGCCGGGCAGACGAAGTGAAGATTGCTCTCCCAGAGGCCCCAGAAGCTGTACTTGTCGCCGCGGCAGAAGAAACGGAGCGGCTGTACGTCGGCGATGTTGTCGGTGTAGACGCGCTTCAGATGGTCCATGTCGAGCTCCATCGTTCGTCCGTAGACGAATGGCCCGACGAAGGAGCCTTCATGAAACAGATGGATGCGCTGCGGTGGCGTGTAGATGAAGTCCATGTTCCTGGTGTGCAAATTGTAAGGGGCCAGGAACTCAGCAATTGCGATAACGAAGTAGAGCACGGTAAGGAAGATGCCGGAAGCGAGCGCCAGGCGGTGGCGCTTGAACTTCCACCACATGAGCCGCATCTGCGAGGCCAGATAGACCTGGCTCTGCTCGTCCGTGGCTGCCTCGATCGACATCGGGTCGAAAGGTGCGGTCGAAACGTAATGCGGCAGCGGCTGGCCGGGGGCGGGGATCGGCGAAGTCGGAGAATTCATTTGCTGGCTCCGCCCTGCAGCCTGATGCGCGGATCGAGCACCGCCAGCGCGAGATCCGATATCAGCACGCCGATCACGGTGAGGAAGGCAAGGAACATCAGGAACGAGCCCGCCAGATACATGTCCTGGCTCTGCAGCGCCTTGATGAGCATTGGACCGGTGGTCTCGAGCGACAGCACGATTGCGGTGATCTCGGCGCCCGAGATGATCGCCGGCAGGATCGAGCCGATGTCCGAAATGAAGAAGTTGAGCGCCATGCGCAGCGGATATTTGACCAGCGTCTTGAACGGGTGGAGACCCTTGGCGCGGGCGGTCATAACGTACTGTTTCTGCAATTCGTCGAGCAGGTTGGCGCGCAGCCGCCGGATCATGCCGGCCGTGCCACCCGTGCCGATGATGATGACCGGAATAACCAGATGCTCGAGGATCGATCTGGCTTTCGCCCAGCTCATAGGCTGGTTGAGGAACTCCGGGCCCATCAGATGACCGATCGATGTGCCGAACCAGATGTTGGCGAAATACATGAGGATCAACGCCAGCATGAAATTCGGGATGGCGATGCCGAGCAGGCCGAGGAAGGTGAGCCCGTAATCGCCCCAGCTATACTGGTGGGTCGCCGAATACATGCCGATCGGAAAGGCGATCAGCCAGGTGAATATGATCGTTACGAAGGAGACCAGCATCGTCAGCCATAATCGGTCGCCGACAACATCGCTGACCGGCAGCTCGTATTCGAAGGAGTAGCCGAAATCACCGGTAAGCATGCCCCCAACCCAATACAGATAACGGACCGCGACGGGCTGGTCGAAGCCGTACTGTTTGCGCAGGAAGTCGATGCGCTCCTGGTCGACGCTTTCACCGGAAGCCCTCAAATCGGCGATGTAGCTCTCGAAATAGTCCCCGGGCGGCAACTCGATAATGGTGAAGACCAGAACCGAGATGATAAGCAGCGTCGGCACCATCACCGCGATGCGCCAGAGAATGTAGCGCAGCATCGTCAGCCCTCCTCATCAAGCCAGAACGTGTCCGGCATGTAGATGCCGAGGTAAGAGGTAGGGTCGAAGCCGAAGAGCGCCTTCTCCGGAAAGTTCTTCATTCGCGCCGTCGTGAGCATCGGCTGAAGCGCCCCATTGACCAGGCCGATGGAGAACACGTTCTGGGTATAGTTGGAGAGCATCTCATGCCAGATGGCGGTGCGTTCCTCGAGCGTGGCGCTGCGGCGCCATTGCTTGAGAAGTTCGACTTGGCGGATGACCTCGGGCATGGTCGGCGGCGAGCCTTTCTCGCCATGCGTCAGGTAGTGCAGGCCCCAGACCGGCCATTGCAACTGGTCTTCCTGGGTTGGCGCCAGTGCTCCGGGATTCAGGTCGGCGGTCGGCACTCCGTTGTCGATGCCGGACCAGATCGCCATCATGATCTGGCCGCCGATCGCGCGGCTGCGGAACACGTCGCGCTGCGAGGTGCGGATGAAGAGCGAGATGCCGATATTGTACCAATGGTCGGTGATGAGCTCCAGCACGTCCGTTTCCAGGGTGCTTTCACCCGAGGTTTCGACGATGATCTGGGCGCGACGGCCGTCGGGGAGGAAGCGGATGCCATCGTCGTCGCGTTCCTTGAGCCCCGCTTCATCGAGCAGCGCATTCGCCTGATCGGGGTCGTGAGCGATCCAGGCGTGCTGGTATTCGGGCTTGAAGAGCGGGCTTTCCGGCAGCACCGTGTCGGCGCTTTCCGTGGCGAGCCCGTAGAACACGGCCATATTGATCTCGCGGCGATCGATCGCCAGCGAGAGCGCGCGCCTCACCCGCACGTCCTGCAGGAGCGGCCCCCATACCGCGTCGGCGGTATTGAGGTTCGGCAGAAGCGCCACCTGCGAGCCCTGAATGCGCTTCCAGAGCCTGACCCTTACCGGATAGCGCTTCTCGGCTTCCTTCAGGAAAGTATAATCGGCAAACTCTATGCCCGTGAACTGGAGATCGCTTTCGCCCGCACCGGTCTTCGCCGAGATGATTGCCGAAGACGATATATTGAGCTGCACCTGGTCGATATAGGGAAGCTGCAGCCCGTTCTCGTCGATGCGATGGAAGAAGGGATTGCGGTCGAAGACGAATTGTTCCGCCGGTGGCTTGATGGTGTTGCGCCAGGGATCGAGCGTCGGCAGGTCCGGGTTCTCGGGCCGGTATTGGCGTGCCATTCGCTGGTGCAGGTTGGCCCAGCCCTTGACCTTGTTCGCCTTGACCATTTCCTCCAGTTTGGCCGCATCCTGGTATTTCTCGTGGAACTGCTTCATGTAATGGGCAGGCAGCAGGAATACGAGCGGCTGCGGGGCAGCCAGCGCTGGCAGGAAATCGGGGTTCGGAGCGTCCCAGGAATAGCGGACGGTGAGCTTGTCGATAACCTCGAAGACCGGTGGCTTGTCATTGACGACCAGCGCCGGCGCGAAGCCGCCCTGCGAAAGGTCCTCGTTGGCAAGCACGTCTTCGAACGTGTAGCGGAAGTCCTCCGAGGTGAGGTACTCGCCGTCCGACCATCTGTGGCCTTCGCGGATATGGAAGGTGAAGGCGCGGTCTCCCTCGACGTCGAATTTCTCGAGAATGTCGGGCTGGAAGTTGAGCTTCTGGTCAAAGCCGACCAGACGCGCATAGCCGTTGATCGTCATGAGCCTGATGTCGCGCTGGCCGCCGATCAGGGAACGGATCACGCCGCCGTACTTCCCGGGCTGGCGGTCCATCGCCGCGACGTTGACGACGCGCGGGTTGCGCGGCAGGCGCAGTGTCAGCTCCGGGAGCTTGCCGGCCTCGATCAGCGGGCGCAGGTAAGGCGGGTCGCGGTCCGCAGCCCGCGTCTTGACGGGCACCAGGGTGGAACCGAGGAGGGCGAGCGCGGTGCGCCTGGTAATCCTGGGTATCGCGGTCATGGCCTGAGCTCCGCCGCGTCGACCGCTTTGCGCGCCAGCACCAGATGTCCGCCGCCGAGATCGGCAGGAGTAAGCGCGTCGACCTCGCCGTCGTCACGGAATTGCGGCGCCCAGAGGCTGCTGTCCGAGGCGCCGTCCATCTGCAGCGTGGTGAAATC
>Ga0081539_10002455_pt1 | contig 26129 bp, 25 predicted proteins | sample TabmetS4T2R2_FD_71023 | JGI IMG/M metagenome (GOLD analysis project Ga0081539, IMG submission 71023) | Tabebuia heterophylla rhizosphere microbial communities from the University of Puerto Rico - S4T2R2 | ecosystem: Host-associated > Plants > Roots > Rhizosphere ...
GCGGCCGGCCGCGGCCGCGCCGGGACCAGGGCCGCCCCGCCGGCCCGGTGCGGCTCCGGCGGTCCGAAGTCCGGCCGCAGCTCCCCCGCCTCCATCCGCAGCCAGAGCTCGGCGAGGCCGCCGTTGCGGAAGTAGGCGCGCTCGGTCCGGCTCGGGTCGCGGGCCAGCTCGCCGTAGAGGAAGACCGGGACGCCGAGGCCCCCGATCTGGGTCGCCAGCGCGATCGCCGCCGTCCGCGCCTCCTCCCGCCCCCCCGGCTCCAGCCAAACCAGCGGGCAGACGTCGAGCGCCCCGATCGCCGGGTGGGCGCCGCGGTAGGAGTTCATGTCGATCGTCTCCAGCGCCTCCGCCGCGCCCCGCGTCAGCCCCTCCTCCAGCGGCCCCGGCTCGGCCGCGAGGCTGAACACCGAGCGGCCGTGATCGGAATCCGAGTGGGTGTCGAGCAGCCGCACCCCGGCCGGCGCCGTGAACGCCTCGCCGAGCCTCCGCAGGCGCTCGCCACCGCTCCCCTCCGAGACGTTGGGGACGGCGAGAAGTGGCGCCATGGCCGGCCGACCTCAGACGAGCAGGTCGCCGCCGCTGACGATCGTCTCGCCGTCGATCTCCACGGTCGGTTCGAGCAGCACGCAGTCGAGGTGGACGGGGACCTGGACGGTGCCGCCGATCGCCGCCGAGGCGCCGAAGGCGACGTGAGCGGTGCCGAGGATCTTCTCGTCCTCGAGGATGTTGCCGGTGAGGATCGCCTCTTCGTTGGTCCCGATCCCGAGCTCGGCAATGCTGGTCGCTTCCGGGCCGTGCGCGGTCAGCAGGTCCATCAACGCGGCGCCGTCGGAGCCGGTGGAGTCGGTCAGGTGACCGTCGCGGACGGTCAGCGAGGTCGGCGTGTCGAGCAGGCCGACCTCGGCGATCGAGCCGTCCACGACCAGTGTGCCTTCGCCGGTCCCCTCGACCGGGGCGATGAAGCCCTCGCCGCAGGGCAGGTTGCCGAAGGCGCCGCGGCTGCTCAGTTCGCCGGCGTCGACGATCCCCAGCCGGCCCTCGATCCCGAACCGCAGGTCGCTGCCGTGGCGGCAGGTGATCCGCACCTCCGCGCCGCCGTTCATCGCCGAGACGATCGCCCAGCCGCGCCGGCGCACCTCCTCGAGGTCGCTGTTCATCAGCCGCACCAGCATCTCCTCGGTGACGCCGGGGAGGCTGCCGACCCTCACCCCGGCTTCGCTGGCCTCCTTGCGCGCGGCGGTGTGGGAGAGCGACTGGATCGTCGGCGCCAGGACCACGTCGGCCTCGCGCATCGCGGCGGCGACCGCGCGCGGCGGCTCGGCCGCGGCGGAGTCGCGCTCGGACATCACCGCCAGGGTCGCGTCGGCGCCGTCGCCCTGCGCCTCGATCCGCATCAGGGCGCCGATCTCTTCGGTCACCGGGTTGCAGATCACCAGCACCTCCTCGCCCGGGTTGACGCCCATGCACTGGCGAACGACGGTGCGGATCGCTCTGTCCAGCTCGGTGCTCACGCGCCCCACCCTATCCCCAGTGCCTCATTGGTGCAGTCCATTTGTCCCTGCAACCCCCGTTCGTCCGGTTGCGATTGGAAGAATTTGGTCCACTAAAACGACCGGGCGTCGTCCGGCCGGCTCAGTCGTCGTCGTGCCGGTGCCGGATCGTCCAGACCTGAAACCAGACGAGGCCGACGAGAATCGCGCCGAAGGCGATGAACGGCGCCACCCAGCCGTCCGGATGGGCGATCGCGAGGGCCGCGACCACGATCGCGTCGGCGATCAGGAGGAACGCGACCAGCACCGGCCGCAACGCCGACCATCCGGACTGCGGCGGGGGTCGGCTCGGTGTCACCACCCACGACTACCATGCCCTCAGCCCGATCCCGCCCTGAGGAGAGAAATGAAGAAGATCCGGCCGCGCCTCAGCTACGCCAACGTGATCTCCACCCTGACCCTGTTCCTCGTCCTCGCCGGTGGCAGCGCCTTCGCCGCGAACCAGCTGGCGAAGAATTCGGTCGGGAGCAAGCAGTTGAAGAAAAACGCCGTGACCGCGGCCAAGATCAAGAACGGCGCCGTCAGCGGCGCGAAGCTCGCCGACAGCACGGTCGGCGAGGCGAAGCTGGCCGCCGGCGCCGTCACCACCGGCAAGATCGCCAACGGCGCTGTCGGCCCCGAGAAGCTCTCCGGCTCCTACCTCCCCAGCTCGACGCCGGGCGTCCCGCTCGCCGGCGTCACCGTTTCCTCCGGCGGCACCATCGGCGCCTGGTTCAACCGCGCCGGCGGAATGCCAACCGTCAATAAAGACGGCACCGGGACTTACCTCGTCACCTTCCCGGGCCTCGAGAACAAGATCTTCAGCGAATCCTCGATCGCCCTGGCGTCCTTGGTCAGCGGCTCCGGCGAGATCTTCCGGACCAGCAGTAGCGGCAACCCCCACATGAAGACCTTCAACAGCGCCGGCGCCCCAGCCGACCGCGCCTTCAACCTGGTCGTCTTCACGGTGGGCGCCGAACCCTGAGCAAGAGCCCGCAGCGGGTCGCCAGGGATTACCATGCCCTCCCCCGCCGGAGTAGCTCAGCTGGTTAGAGCAGCGGAATCATAATCCGCGTGTCGGGGGTTCGAGTCCCTCCTCCGGCACTGACGCGAGCGCTTAGCGACGGCGCGTCGCCGACGGTGCAGGGAGGCCCTTTAGGGTGACCTGACCCGGTCAGACGCAGCCGGTGATGGCCGTTTCGACCATTTCGCGCATCCGGCCGCTGGCGATGTTCGCTTCGGCCTGCTGGATGTCACGCACCGAGTAATTTTCTTCCAGCACGGTGAGGGAGCATTCGCAGACGGCGAAGTTCGAACCGCTGGTGGCGAGGCAGCTTTCGAGGTAGTTGTTCTGGACCGCGACCGGGAATTCCCCTGAGCCGCCTTCTCCCCCAGACCCGCCTTCTTCCAGTTCCGACAGCGCGTCTTCGAGTTCTTCTTCGGAGCCGGTCGCCTGTTCGAATTCTTCTTCGGCTTCGCCTTCGAGCGAGTTTTCGCACTGCACGGAGATCCTGTTCACCGCGGCTTCGTCTTCCCCGAGCGCGAGCCGTTCGAAGTCGGACTGGGAGAACTGGTCGATCTTCGAGATCAGGCAGTTGACTTCCGGGGTTCCCAGGCCTCTTTGCGGAACTCGTCTTCGATCTTGCCGGTGAACGAGTCGCGGTCGAGGCTGACGAGTTCGACCACTTCGTCGATCTTCCAGCTCCCGTCTTCTTCGACCAGCGCCATCTTCACGACCAGGCCGTCCTGTTCCCCGCCGATCATCGCGACCTCGGCGGTGGCCCCCTCGTCCCCGATTTCGACTTTGGAGACCTTCACGGCGGTGGGCATGTTCTCCCGGTCCGCCACGGTCTCCTCGCAGTCGGCTTCGGCCTCCTCGCCGCTGGCTTCGCTGAGCTCCTCCATGTAGGCGATCGTTCGCGACTCCCCACAGGCCTCCGGGCCGGGCTCGGTCCAGGCGACCTCGATCGTTTTTTCGATCTTCTCTTCGTCGCTTTCGCCGTCGCCGCCGCCGCAGGCCGAGATCCCCAGCGCGAGGACCGCCAGGACGGCCGCCGCTAGGCCGAACCGAAGGCTTCGAATGCCGACTCCCCAGACAGACACGGCGGGATTGATACCAATGTTCTCGGACCGACCGAAATCAGGCTGAGCGTCGAAGCTCGCCGATCGCCGCCGCCACCCGCTTGGCCTCCTGGGCCATCACGGCGTGGGCGGCGCCGGGGATCAGCTCGATCCGGGCGCCGGGCCAGCGGGCCGCGAGCGGCTCGGCGTTGGCGGCGGGGATCACGACGTCGCCCTCGCCGTGGATCACCACGGTCGGCGGCACCTGCCCGTCCGGCTCCCCCACCCCGTCCCGGTGCCAGCCCAACATCGCCAGCTCCTGCGCGCCGAGCGTCTCCGGCGACATCGCCGCCCGGCCTGCCGCGATCAGCTCGCCGAAGGCTTCGTCGATCAACGGCGCCAGCGCCGGCGGGAACAGCAGCGGGATCAGCCGCGAGGCCTGTTCGCGCGGCGTGCCGCTGCGGTCGGTGAGCTGCTGCCAGACCTCGGGCGCCGCCGCGATCGCGGCGGGCCCGCCGGGGTCGGTGGCGATCAGAGCCAGGGCCTCGACCCGCTCGGGCGAGCGCCGCGCCAACCGCTGGGCGACGAAACCGCCCATCGACCAGCCGGCGACGACGGCCCGCTCGACCCCCAGCTGATCGAGCAGCGCCTCCAGGTCGGCCGCCATCGAGTCGATCGTCAGCTCGCCCTCGCCGCGCGCGGACCCGCCAAGCCCGCGGTTGTCGGGGCAGATCACTTCGTAGCCGCCGGCGAGCAGTTCGACGAAGGTCGGATCCCAGTCCGCCCCGGTCGCCGCGTAACCGTTGATCAGCAGCAGCGGCGGGCCGCTGCCGACCGTTTTCGAAGCGAGAACCGACATCGCGCCTACTATCCCGATCCCGCAAGACGAAAGGCCCCTCAGCCCTTCGGGGCTTCGATCTTGCCGTCCTCGCCGACCTTGATCGCCCTCGAGGGCGCGAAGTCGTCCTGGGAGAGTTCCTCGACCAGGGCCGCGCCCGCCCCTTCGGGGTCGGGAACCGGCTGGCCGGCTTCGACCATCCGCACCGAGGCGAGCCGGCCGGCGCGGAAGGCGCCGTCGGGGCCGAGGGTCGCGTGCAGGACGACGGTCTCGCCGAGAATGCCTTCCAGTCCGAAGTTGTGGAAGCCGGAGAAGTTGCCGAGGCTGTAGGCGATCAGGCGGTCGCGGTAGATCTCCATCCCCCGCAGCACGTGCGGACCGGAGCCGAGCACCAGGTCGGCCCCCGCCTCGACCGCCATGTGGGCGAACTCCTCCGGGTTGCCGCGATCCTCGCCGAGGTAGATCTCGGTTTCGCCGCTGACGTGAGTCGCGTCGGCGCCCTCCGCCCCGGCATGGTTGGCGACGACGACGATGTCGGCCCGCTTGCGCGCCTTGCGGATCAGCGCCCGCGCCGTTTCCAGGTCGGTGAGCGAGTTCGTGTAGTCGTAGGAGGCGAAGCCGAGGAAGGCGACTTTGGTCGGGCCGACCTCGACGAAGACCGTCCGCCCCGGGATCCCAACCGGTTCGATCCCGGCCCGGTGCAGCGATTCGACCGTCTCGTCCTGGCCGGCTTCGCCGAAGTCGTAAGCGTGGTTGTTGGCCAGCGACATCGCGTTGAAACCGGCTTCGCTCAGATAGGTGGCGTACTCGGGCGGGGCGCGGAAGGCGTAACAGGTGCCCGGCTTCGCGTCGCCGCACTTGACGTCTTCGGAGACGTCGGTGAGCGTGCCCTCGAGGTTGCCGAAGACGACGTCGCCGCTCAGCTCGCCCTCGATCGGCTCGAAGTAGGTCTGCGGCGAGGGCGGCAGCTCGGGAGTGACCCCCATCGCCGTGTCGCCGACCGCGGCGAAGCTGACGGCGCCGGCCTTGCCGGACCCTCCCCCGCCTTCGTCCTCCTCGCCTTCGCTCGCCGGCTTGCCCTCGCCCTTCTTGCCGCCCTTCCCGTCGCGCTGGTTCCTCGTGCTTTCGCCCGGCGGGTCGCGGACGGTGCCGTCCATGCAGCCGGCGAAGACGACGGCGCTCGCCGCCACGGTCAGGATCGCCAGCCCCGCCCGGCTCATACCTCGACCGTGACCGTGACCGGGCCGTCGTTGATCAGGGCCACGCCCATGCAGGCGCCGAACACGCCCTTCTTCGCCCCCAGCCGCTCGCAGACCCGGTCATACAGCGGCTCGGCGTCCTCCGGGCGCGCCGCCTGCACGTAGCTCGGCCGGTTGCCCTTGCGGGTGTCCCCGTAGAGGGTGAACTGGCTGACGCAGAGGACCTCGCGCTCCCCCAGCGGCTCGTTCATCCGCCCCTCGGCGTCATCGAAGATCCGCAGCTTCAGCAGCTTCTCGGCGACCCGGTCGGCCTCCGCCTCGGTGTCGCCGACCCGCACCCCAAGCAGGACCAGCATCCCCGGACCGATCTGCGCCACCCGGTCCCCCTCGACGTCGACCGCCGCCTGACTGACCCGCTGGACCAGCGCTCTCACGCCGAGCGAGTCTAGGGCTGAATCCGGACCGCTCCGAAACGGCTGAGCGCCCGCCCCTTGGCGCCGCGCCCGGATTTCTTCTCGCCGCCTTTCTTGCCCTTGTGGATTTTCACGCAGCGCTTCTTGCCCTTGACCTTGCGCTTCTTGAAGCCCTTGCGGCAGGCCTTGGCGGCGGGCTTTTTCTTCTTCGCGACTCCGCTCACCGGCGCGACGGGCGGTGGCGCAGGCGGCGGGCCGAAGCGGGCGTTGATGCCCGCGACGGTGCCGGGCGGAACGACGGTGACGGGGCTCGCGGCCGCCAGGGTGCTCTGCCCGTCGTAGTACTGGGTGTCGTAGCCGTCCGGTTCGTCCGCTTCCCCGGTGAACCACTCGGACAGGTCGATAGAGAAGGCCACCTTGTAGGCGCCGCCCGAGAGGGCGTACAGGGTGTAGTTGCCCTGCGGGCCGGTGAAACCGCACTCCGCCAGTCGCTCCGAGTTTTCGATCGCGCAGACGAGCATTTCTTCGATCCCGGCGCCGGTCGCGGCGACCGTCACCTTGCCCTGGATCCGCCCACCGGGCCGCATCGTCGCGTCGATTTCGTCGCTGGGTTCTCCCGGCTCGACTTCGATCTCGTCGGCTTCCTCGGGATGATCGTGGTTGTCGTACCACTGGCTCATATAAGTGCCTTCGAGGTCCCAGAATTCGACCGTGTAGTCGTCCGCTGCCAGTTCGCCGATCGCGTACTCACCTTCTTCGTCGGTCCATGCGCAGCGGCCGCCGCTTTTGGAGTAGGCGCAGACTTCGACGTACTGCAGCGGCTCGCCGCCCTGCTCCGCGACGACCGTCCCTTCGATCACCCCGCTTGCTTCGAGTTCGGCGTCGATTTCATCCGCCGTCTGCAGGGAGCCGAGCTCGATCTCATCCGCCGTCGAGAAGAATTCGCGATCGTCCCAGTACTCGCCGAAGTAAGGCAGGTGTTTGTATCCCGGCCAGAATTCGACCACGTATTGGCCAGCCGGCAGGCCGGTGATCTCGTACAGGCCGTCGGCGTCGGTCGGTTCACACAGTTCTTCTTCGAGTTCGCTGAATTCTTCTTCCGCGTCCCAGGCGCAGACCAGCACGCCCTCCAGCGGAGCGCCGCCGTCTTCGGCGCTGACTTCGCCTTCGACCGTCGCCGCCGCGGCAGCGGAAGCGAAAACGAGGCAGAGCAGCGCCACGAGGCCACCGAGGACCAGCGAGCGATCGGGAAACGAGCGAGCGGGTGAGTCTGCCTGAGGACTCAAGAAGAACGGGACTATACAGCCCCCTCCTGAGCTCCCGGGACTACGGCTCTGCGGGCGCAGCTTCCAAGGCCTCGACCAGCGAGGAGGCGTCGTAGGCGCCGAACAGGCGCCTGCCGTTGACGAAGAAGGCCGGCGTCCCGGTCGCCCCGCTCTGCTCGGCCGAGGCGAGGTCGCGCTCGATTCGCTCGGTGTAGAGCTCGGCGTCGATCTCGGTCGCGATCCGGTCGGCGTCCAGCCGCAGATCGCGGGCGACTTCGAGCATCGTCTCCCGTGAAAGTTTCGGCTGGACCTGGAAGAGCGCGTCGTGGTACTCCCAGAACTGGCCCTGGGCGGCGGCTGCCTCGCTCGCCTGCGCGGCCAGCGGGGCGAGCGGGTGGCGCTCGGGGATCGGCAGGTGGCGGAAGCCGAAGAGCAGGCGCTCCCCGAGCCGCTCGCGGACCCGCCGCAGCACCGACTGGGCCCCGAGGCAGTAGGGGCACTGGAAGTCGCCGAACATCACCAGCTCCAGCGGCGCCCCGCGCTCGCCGCGGACGTGGTCGACCGCGTCGATCGGGGGGGCGAGGAGCTCGTCTGAGAGGCGTTCTTCCACGGAACCCGATGTTATGTGGTGGTGCAAGACGTCGAGTCGATTCTGCTTTTGCTGCTCGCGGCCGCGCTGCTGGTGCGGATCGCCGACTTCGGCAAGATCCCGGCGCCGATCGTGCTCGTGCTCGGCGGTCTCGCGATCGCCCTCGTCCCCGGCCTGCCCGAAATCGAACTCGAGCCGGACACGATCTTCCTGATCTTCCTGCCGCCGCTCGTCTACGCCGCCGGCTGGCGGACCGCACCGGGCGAGCTGCGGGCGCTGATGCGGCCGCTGGCCCTGCTCTCGGTCGGGCTCGTCTTCCTCACCGCCGCGGTCGTCGCGGTCGTCGCCCACGCGCTGGTGCCGGAGCTCGGCTGGGCGGAAGCGGCGATCCTCGGCGCCGTCCTCGCCCCCACCGACGCGGTCTCGGCGACCTCGATCTTCCGCCGCCTGCACGCCCCCGAGCGGGTGCGGCTGCTGGTCGAGGGCGAGTCGATGATCAACGACGGCACCGCCCTCGTCCTCTACCGGATCGCGGTCGGGGTGGCGACCGGAACCGCCTTCAGCCTCGGCGACGCGGCCCTGGAGTTCGTCGTCGTCTCGCTCGGCGGCATCGCGGTCGGCCTCGTCGTCGGCTTCGTCTCCGACCGCATCATCCGCCGCCAGGCCGACGGCGGCCTCGTCGTCTTCCTCACCGTGCTGACCGCCTACGCCGCCTACATCGGCGCCGAGGAGGCGCACGTCTCCGGCATCCTCGCCGCGGTCGTCGCCGGCGTCTACGCCGGCTACCAGTCGCCGGGCACGCTCGACGCCGACACCCGCCTCGGCGCGATCTCGTTCTGGAACGTGCTCGTGTTCGGGCTCGAGATCAGCCTCTTCGTGCTGCTCGGGCTGCAGCTCCCCGGGGTCGTCGACACCCTCAACGAAGGCAGCTCCAGCATCAGCGAACTGCTGCTGCCGGTGGCGGCGATCGCCGTCGCCTCGATCGCCGTCCGGGTCGCCTTCGTGCTGGCGATGCGCGAAGACGCCGGCGAGACCTTCGGCCAGCGCTTCGCGGTCGGCTGGAGCGGGATGCGCGGCGCCGTCTCCCTGGCCGCCGCCCTGGCGGTGCCGCTCAGCGTCGACGGCCGGCCGCAGATCATTTTCCTCACCTTCGCCCTGATCCTCGTCACCCTGGTCGGCCAGGGCCTCTCGCTGCCGTTCATCGTCAAGTCGCTGAAGCTCGAGGAGCCGCGGCGCTGGAGCGACGAAGAGGCGGTGGCACGGATGGAGGGCGCGCAGGCGGCGCTCGACCGGATCGACGAGATGGAACGCGACGAGCGCGCCGAGGAGGGCCAGCTGCGGCGCCTCCGCGACCTCTACCGCGCCCGCTTCCGGATGTGCGCCGCGGTGCTCGACGGCCAGGACCCGGAGACCGCCGCCCGCGAGGAGCGGATCACCAACTACGGCGAGCTGCGCCGCGAGCTGATCGGGATTGAGCGCGACGAACTGATCAACCTGCGCGGGATCGGCCGGCTGAAAAACCAGACGATGCGCCAGATCGAACGCGATCTCGACCTCGAAGAGGCGCGGATCCGCAGCTGACGGGCGTACATCGGGGGGTTTGCCGGGGAGGGGTCGGGGGAGCCTCTTCACTCGCTCCTCGTCGTCGAGGCGGGGTGCGGCTGACGCCCGATGGAGCTCCCCTCCTCCTGCGGAAAACGTTCAGAGGCTCCCCCGACCCCTCCCTGCGAAGCCTCGCGGAAGGTCCGTCAGCTCACGAGTCTGCTGTAGCCCGTCCTCAAGACGGGTTAGGACGGACTCGTGAAAGAGCTGCTGAGGGACGGGGCCAGCTCGGACACCTACCTGCCCTTGGCGGTGTGCGGGCTGGCCGCGTCCCTAGGCAAAGAACTCGCGCGCTCGGGCGGCGACCAGGTCGGGGCGCTCGTCGACGATGAAGTGGCCGCAGTCGGGGACCAGCTCGACGCGCATCTCGTCGGCGTGCTTCTGGAAGCCGCCGAGCATCGAGGGGCGCATGACGAAGTCGTCGACGCCGAACAGCAGCAGGGTCGGGACGGTGAGGCGGGCGTCGGCGTAGCGGCCGCGGGCGATCGGCAGCGCCTCGCGCAGATTGAAGACCCGGTACATCTGCACCGCCGCCCGCGCCCGCGCCGGCTCAGAGAGGTTGTCGGCGAAAGCGGCCAGCTCCTCCTCGGTCCAGACGTCCTTGTTAGTCGAGGCGCCGACCAAGACGCGCCGCACGAACTCACCGCGGCGGTGCAGCTGGTAGCCGAGGCCCGGGGCGAGGATCAGCGCCTGGTAATAGAAGCGCCAGGCGTGGCCGACCAGGTTCCGCCTGTTCACCCAGGGCGGCAGGATGTTGAGCGCCAGGTAGCGCTCGAAGCGGAGCTCCCGCAGGCAGAGCAGGAAGCCGATCCAGCCGCCCCAGTCGTGGCCGACCAGCTTCACCCGCTCCAGCCCGAGCGCGTCCATAACCGCCAGCACGTCGCTGGCCAGCTCCTCCTTCTCGTAGCCCTTGCGGGTGACGTCGGACTCGCCACAGCCGCGCTGGTCGAGCGCGATCACCCGGTGGCGGTCGGCCAGGGCCGGCATCAGGTGGCGCCACTCGTACCAGTGCTGCGGCCAGCCGTGCAAACACAGGACGACGTCGTCGCCCTCCCCGGCTTCGGCCAGATGGAACTCGATGCCCCGCGCGCGGATCCGCCGGTGGCGAATCAAGCGTTGCTTGTAACGCCGCCCTCGCGGAATTCGACGACGACTTCCTCCATCGTCGAGGCGTTGCAGGGAACGCCTTCCGGCCACGGTTTCACCGGCTGCTCGTTGAGCGTCTTCAGGCCGTTGCCGCTGATCACGATCACGGTCACGTCATCGGGACCGATCAGGCCGCGCTGGGCGAGCTTCGCGGTCGCCGCGACGGTCGTGCCGCCGGCCGGCTCGGTGAGCACGCCCTCGGTGCTCGCCAGCAGCTCCATCGCCTCGAGGATCTCGCCGTCGGGCACGTCGGCGGCGGAGCCGCCGCGGCTGCGCACCGCCTCGACGACCAGCGGGCCGTCGCCGGGGGCGCCGATCGCCAGCGACTGGGCCAGCGTCTCCGGGACCTCCGGGACGATCTCCTCGGCGCCGCTGACGATCGTCTTCGCGATCGGCGAGCAGCCGGTCGGCTGGCCGATGTGGAGCTTGGTCTGGGCCGTCTCCGCCAGGCCGACGGCCTCGAACTCGAGCAGCCCCTTGTGGACGCGCGAGGAGAGGGTGCCGCCGGCGGCGGGCATCACCACGTGGTCGGGCGAGTTCCAGCCGAGCGCCTCGACCAGCTCGTAGGCGAGGGTCTTGGCGCCCTCGGCGTAGAACGGCCGCAGGCTGATGTTGGCGAAGGGGATGCCGGTGTTTTCGGTCAGCTCGCGACAGGCGCGGTTGGCCTCGTCGTAGTTGCCGTCGACCTGGCAGACCTGGGCGCCAAGCGCCCGCACGCCGCGCGCCTTTGCCCGCTCCAGGTTGGCGGGGTAGAAGACGTAGGGCTTCAGCCCGGCCTGGGCGGCCAGCGCGGCGGTCGCGGTGCCGACGTTGCCGGTCGAGACGCAACCGATCTCCCCGGACCCGAGCTCGAGCGCGCGGGCGACGGCCATGCCGACGACCCGGTCCTTGTAGGAGAGCGAGGGCCGGTTGGTCGAGTCGTCCTTGACGTAGAGGTTGCGCAGGCCAAGCTCGGCCCCGAGCCGCTCGGCCCGGATCAGCGGCGTCTGGCCGGCGAACTGGGCGACGCGGTCGGCGGCGAAGCGGCTGGTGATCGGCAGCAGCTCCTCAAAGCGCCAGATGTTCCAGGGGCGCTCGGAGAGCGGCCGCGCCTCGATCCGCGACTTCGCGAGCTCGTAGTCGAACTCGATGTCGAAGCCGGTGTCGCAACCCGGACAGCGGAAGGCGGTCTCGGCGAGTGCCTCGCGCGTGCCGCAGGAAGGGCAGACGAGTTCGACGGCGCAGGAACTGGTTCGCTGCCCGTCGGGCCCTCCCAGATGCTGCGTTGCGTCGTTCATCGCTTCCTCCTAGATATCCGCCGATTTGCCCGACGGGTATAACAGATGCGTGGCTATCGCTCAATCGTTTTCGCGTAAAGATCCAGAGAACACAGACTGCTCTCGTACAGGAAGGTAGCGGAAGTGTCAGGCATCGCAATTACGGTGAAACACTTTGTCTGTAGAGTCACTGTCTTCAGTTGCGAAGAATTGGCCACTTGAATCCTCAAGAGCGGTTCGCCGCCAACCTTCGCCGCGCCCGCACCGCCGCGGGCATCTCCCAGGAAGAGCTGGGCAACCGGTGCGATCTCCACCGCACCGAGATCTCCCTGCTCGAGCGCGCCGGCCGCGAGCCGCGCCTGGGCACGATCGTGAAGCTGGCGGGCGCCCTCGACACGACGCCGGGTGAGCTCGCCGCGGGCATCGGCTGGAACCCGGGCTCGCACCGCTTCGAGGTCAAAGCGCCGCCGCGCGCGACTTCCTGAGCGATCCGAGAACGATGAAGTGAGGCGGGGGCGCCAGCCGAAGCCGGCGCTACCGAGGCCCGTCATGACGTTGTGACCCCGGGTCGGGACCGGTCCTCCTTTGCCACCCCAAGGCGGTTTCCCAGTCCATTGGCCCCGCTCACTCCACCGGTTCTATTGCCCGGCGCGAGCATTCATAACACACGAATTCAGAACAATCAAGGCTGTTTGCTTAATGGACACATCTCACCTTTGAGTTGAGCTCAAGAAGCGGGTGCGCCCTGGGGCTCAACCGGGATATCGGCCTCCTCCGGCCAGCGCCCGGATAGCTCGGCGGCGTCGGATCTGCCGGAGGCGAGCAGGATCTCCTCGGCGGCGTGCGGCGCGAACGGCATCAGCACCTGGGCGAGCAGGACGAGGGCCGCGGCCTGGGCCTCGGCGTCGGCGCGGTCGAGCTGACCGCGGCGTTTGACGACGCGCTTCTCGAAGTCCTGGATCCGCTCGAAAAGGCGGGTGATGTTGCGGATCGCCTTGTGCATCTGCAGCTCGGCGGTGTCCTCGGTGATCCGCTCGAGGCCGTTGTCGCACCATTTGCGCAACCGGTCGCGCATGTGCTCGGTGTCGGCCGCGGCCTCCGGGTCGTGCGCCATCTCCGGCAGCTGCGCGAAACGGTCGTGGGCGTAGGTCCAGAGGTTGCGCAGGAAGCGGTTGGCGAAGCGGACGGCGCCGTCGGACCAGTTCAGCGTCTTCGCCGGACCGGCCGCGTAGAGCACCGCGAGCCGCACGGTGTCGGCGCCGTACTGCTCGACCAGCTCGTCGGGGTTGACGACGTTGCCGAGGTGCTTGCTCATCTTGCGGCCGTCGGCGATCACCATCTCGTGGAAGAGGCAGCCGGCGAAGGGCTCCCCCTCCCCCATGAACTCGAACTCGCCGTGGTCGCGCAGCGCCTTGGTGACGATCCGCTGGTCGAAGACGAAACCGCCGGAGTCGCCGCCGGCGACCAACCGCTCGGCCGGCAGCCAGTCCCGCAGCTCCGGGTGGGTGAACATCTGCTCGGCCCGGTCCTCGGGCGGCACCGCGGCCGGGACCCAGAGGAAGAGCGCGTCGAAGTGGCAGTCGAGCGTGTCGGTCTCCCGCTTCGCGGCGCCCCCGCACTGCGGGCACTCCACGTCGACGAAGTCGGGCCGCTCGGCCAGCGGGTTGCCCTCCCCGGTCGGGACCAGGTCGCGCGGCAGGACGACCGGCAGGTCCTCCTTGGGGACCGGGACGACGCCGCACTGCTCACAGTGGATCACCGGGATCGGCGTCCCCCAGGAGCGCTGGCGGGAGATCGAGAAGTCGTTGGCGCGGTAGCGCTTGGTCTCCAGCGCCGCGGCGGCGGGCGCGGGTGCCGGAGGCTCGCCCGCGGCCGGCGGCTCAACCGTGGCGACCCGCTCGGCGCGGGCGGCGAGGTCGCGGTCGGCCTCGTCGACCAGCGGGATCCCGAGCGCCGCGGTCGGCCCGAAGCGAGCGTCGACCAGCGGCGAGACCAGCACCGGCAGGTCCTCCCCGCCCGCGCCCTTGACGCTGGCCCCGGTGTCGAACAGCGGCACCGACTTGGCGTCTCGGGCGCTGCGCTCCCAGCCGCCCGAGCGCATCTGCTCGAGCTGCTCGCGCACCTCCGCGTCGGCGACCCAGGCGTCGACCTGCGGATGGCGCGGGGAGATCAGGACGAAGCTGGCGTGGCCGACGAACTCGCGGTGCGGGCTGAACACGGTCAGCGTCCCGGCGCTGCCCTCGAGCTCCAGCTCGACCCCCTCGCTGCGGCCGAGGATGTAGTGCTGGGTGGCCAGCGCGAGGTCGTTCCAGTTCCGCAGCTTGCCGGTGTTCTCGTCGTTCTCCTCGAGGTAGGGCGTGATCCGCAGGAACCAGGTCGGTCGCCGGATCAGCCGCACCTCGTTGTGGCAGCGCCAGCAGGTGCCGTCCTCGACCTGGATCGTCGCCAGCGTCGTCTGGCAGGTGTCGCACCAGTCGACGGTGGCGTCGTCGCGGTAGATCATGTCCATCTCCAGCAGGGTCAGGAACAGCCACTGCGACCAGCCGTAGAAGCTCTCGTCGGAGCTGTAGAAGACGCGGTCGTAGTCGAAGGAGAAGCCGAGCCGCTTCATCTGCACGAGCATCCGGGCGCCGCACTCGGCGACCCAGTCGGCGGTCAGCTCGCCGCGCTCGATCGCCGCCAGCTCGGCCGGCAGGCCGAAGGCGTCGAAGCCGAAGCCCATCAGCACCGCGTCGCCGCGGGCCCGGTGAAAGCGGGCGTAGGAGTCGCCGATCGAGTAGTCGCGAACGTGGCCCATATGCAAGTTGCCCGAGGTGAACGGACTTGACGCCTTCACGTACACGGGTAGCTGACCCGGCTCGGGCCGGGCCGGCGCCGAGTAGTCGCCGCGCTGCTCCCAGGCGGCCTGGCGCTCGGGCTCGATCCGAGCAGGGTCGTAGTTGGGCTTCTGGCTCATCTCTCTACAAACGGTACTGAGCGGGTCTAGGCCGGCGGACCGGGGCTAGGCAAAAGTCCAGAGCCGGTTGCCGATGAAGTTGAAGGGCATCGCGACGCCGACGGCGATCGCCTGGGCGGCGAGGTCGCCGAGCGAGCCGGAGGCGATCAGCGCCTGCAGCACGGCGAGGTTGATCCCCAGCCCGGCGATGCTGACGGCGAAGAAGCGGGCCGCCTGGAAGTGGACGGCGCCGTCGTGGGCGGCGAAGGTCCAGTGGCGGTTCCACCAGAAGTTGCTGGAGACCGCGACGACGAAGGCGGCGACCGCGGCCGGGATGTGGTGGAAGCCGAGCGGCCCCGTGCAGAGCGCGAAGACGCCGAGGTTGATCAGATAGCCGGAGCCGCCGACCAGGCCGAATTTGAACAGCTGCAGCCAGTTTGCCGGCTGGCGGGCCGCCGCCCCGATTCGCAGCGCTAGTTCCGTCGCCCCCGTCACGCCGGCCAGGTTATCGGCCCCCGCGGCCGGGCGGGCAGCCCTCCCGGATCCGTAGCATTCGGCCGATGCGACTGCGGACCGCAACGATCGCGGCGCTCGCGGCGACCGCGATCGCCGTCGCGCTGGCCCTGATTTTCGGGGCCGACGACTCCAACCAGGCGGAGGCGAAGGGCGAGCCGAGACCGGGCAGCCCCAACGTGGAGATCATCTCCCCCCGCAACGGCGCCCGGCAGTCCAGCCACGCGGTCGTGGTCAAGGTCGGGATCGACAACTTCCGGCTGGCGCCGCTGCAGTTCGGCGCGGAACCGCAGCTCGGCCAGGGCCACATCCGCTACAGCCTCAACCGGGTCCCCGACTGCGTCGACCCGAAGAAACTGCTGGACGCCGAAAACAGCCCGATCGGGACCGGTCGCCTGGTCGGCGCCTCGCTCGACTACGCCGAATTCTCCGGCCCCAACGGGGTGCTGGCGGAGGAGCTCGGCACCGCCGGCAGCTACTCGCCGGGCACGCGGCCGGAGATCTACTACCGCAACCTCAACCCCGGCTTCTACCGCCTGATCGTCACCCTGGCGCACAACAACGGCGCCCCGACCGAGTTCCACGCGGTGACCAACTTCCAGGTCCTGCCGAAACCCGGCCACGGCCCGAAACCCTGCCCCGAGGGCAAGGTCCCGGCCGCCAAAGCCGCCGCCGCGCTCCGCTGACCCAGCGTTTGCCTTTTTTCGCCCTCTGGGCGAATAAAGGCAAACGTCTTCAATACTTCACTTTGTATAGTGAGTGCGTATGCGCACTTTCAGGCGGTTGATTGGATTTCTGCGGCCTTACCGGCCGCAGCTCTGGGGATCCCTGGTCTTCGCCTGGGCGGCGATGGGGATGACGGTGCTGATCCCGTGGCTGATCGGCCGCGCGGTGAACGCGATCGAGCAAGGCGACAAGCCCGACCTCCTCCCCCTCGCGCTGGCGATCCTCGGCGCCGCGATCCTCCGGCTCGGGCTCACCGTGGTCCGCCGCCTGGTCGCCGGCAAAGTCTCGCTGGCGGTCGAATTCGACCTGCGGCAGATGTTCTACGCCCACCTGCAGCGGCTGGAGCTGGGCTTCTTCGACGGCCAGCAGACCGGCCAGCTGATGTCGCGGGCGACCGTCGACCTCGGGTCGATCCGCTTCTTCCTCGGCTACGGCCTGATCTTCATCACCCAGAACCTGCTGACGATCGTCCTCGCCGGGACCGTGATGTTCTTCATCGACCCGCTGCTGGCGCTGCTGGCCCTGGCCCCGGCGCCGCTGATCGTCTTCACCGCCTCGCGCTACAACCGCGTCTCCCGCCCCGCCCAGCAGGAGGTCCAGCAGCGGATCGCCGAGCTGACCGCGGAGGCCGAGGAGAACGTCTCCGGGATCCGGATCGTCAAGGCCTTCGCCCGCGAGGAGCACCAGCTGCACCGCTTCCAGCGCGCGGTCGCCCGGGTTTTCGACCAGAGCATCTACTCGACCAAGCTGCAGGCGTTCTTCTCGCCGCTGATCGGCCTCTTGCCGCAGTTCGGGATCGCGCTGGTGCTGCTGGTCGGCGGCCGCCTGGTGATCGACGGCAGCATGAACATCGGCGAACTGACCGCCTTCTACACCTACCTGGTGATGCTGGCCGGGCCACTGCGGATGCTCGGCGTGGCGATGGGGATGGCGCAGCGGGCGGTCGCCTCCGGCAACCGGCTGTTCGAGATCCTCGACCGCGAGCCGCGGATCGAGAGCGCCCCCGACGCGCCGGAGCTGCCGGCCGGCGGCGGCCGAGTCGAGCTGCGCGACGTCACCCTGCGCTACGGCGCATCCGACATCGACCACAGTGGAGCGGGGTCAATCTCGGATGCGCCGGCGCCGGCGGCGCTGCACGACGTCTCGCTCGAGATCGAGGCCGGGCGCACGGTGGCGCTGGTCGGGCCCTCGGGCTCGGGCAAGACCAGCCTGGTGGCGCTGATCGCGCGGCTCTATGACCCCGAGCAAGGGTCGGTCCTGGTCGATGGAGTCGACGTGCGCGCGGTCGACGTCGCCAGCCTGCGGCGTGAGATAGCCTTCGTCGCCGACGACAGCTTCCTGTTCACCGCCACGGTCGCCGAGAACATCGCCTACGCGCGTCCGGAGGCGAGCCGCGAGGAGGTCGAAGCGGCGGCGCGGCGGGCGCAGGCGGACGCTTTCATCCGCGAGCTCCCGGACGGCTACGAGACCCGGGTCGGGGAGCGCGGCCTCACCCTCTCCGGCGGCCAGCGCCAGCGGGTGGCGATCGCCCGCGCCCTGCTCGCCGATCCCCGCGTCCTGATCCTCGACGACGCGACCAGCTCGGTCGACGCGACCACCGAGGTCGCGATCAAGGAAGGGCTGGCCGAGGCGATGGCCGGACGGACCACGTTCATCATCGCCCACCGCCTCTCGACCGTCTCCCTGGCCGACGAGATCGTCGTCGTCGACGGCGGCGAAGTCGTCGACCGCGGCACCCACGAGGAGCTGATGGAGGGCTGCGGCTTCTACCGCGAGATCGCCGAGCACGGGCTCGCCGACTCGGTCTTCCTGCAGCGCGACCTCGAAGAGCGCGAGGAGATGGCCCGGCTGTGAACGCGAGCGAGGACCGCAACGCCTTCCAGAACATCGCGGCGCTGTTCGCCGCGCTCTGGCGCCTGGTCCGCGGCGAGGACCAGCGCGGCCGCAAGGTCAAGTGGCTGGTCTCCCAGCTGCGGCCCTACCGCGGCCGCGTCGCGCTGATGTTCGTCGGCCTGCTCGGGGCGACCGCGGCCGGGCTCGCTCCCCCCTACCTGGCCGGCCTCGCGATCGACGAGGGCATTCAGACCGGCGACGTCGGCGCGCTCGACCGGATCGTCGTCGCCTTCGTGATCGTCGCGATCGTCTACGCCGCGGCCAGCTACCTGCAGACCTACATGGTCGGCTGGGTCGGGACCCGGGTCCTGCAGAACCTGCGCCAGCGGGTCTTCGAGCACATCCAGGGGATGTCGATCGGGTTCTTCACCCGGCGCAGCCCGGGGGTGCTGATCTCCCGCATGACCAACGACATCGAGGCCCTGAACCAGCTGGTCACCGACGGCGTGGTGACGATCTTCTCCAGCACCCTGACCCTGCTCGGCGTCGTCGTGATCCTGCTCGTGCTCGACGTCGGCCTCGCCCTCGTCACCTTCCTCACCTTCCCGCTGCTCCTGATCGCCAGCGTCGTCTTCCGGATCGTCAGCCACGGGACCTACCGGGCGACGCGGGAGCGGATCGCGGCGATCACCGCCTACCTGCAGGAGAGCCTCAGCGGCGTCCGCGTGGTCCGCAGCTTCGGCCAGGAGCGCCGCCACCTCGACGAGATGACCGCGCTGAACGAGGCCAACCGGGCGATCAACCTGAAATCGGTCTACCTCAACGCCTCCTACTTCCCGGCGGTCGAACTGCTGGCCGCGGTGGCGACCGCGGTGATCCTCGTCTACGGCGGCACGCAGGCGATCGACGGGGCGATCCAGATCGGCGTGATCGTCGCCTTCGTCGGCTACCTGACCACCTTCTTCGAACCGATCCAGCAGCTCTCCCAGCTCTACACGACCTACCAGCAGGGGATGGCGGCGCTCGACAAGATCTTCGACCTGCTCGACACCGAGCCGGACATGGTCGACGCGCCCGACGCGATCGACCCGGGGACGATCCGCGGCGAGATCGAGCTCGACGGCGTCTGGTTCAGCTACGCCGAAGGGCAGGAGGTGCGCGAGGACGCCTGGGCTCTGCGCGACGTCGACCTGCACGTGCCGCCCGGCCAGACCCTGGCCCTGGTCGGCGCCACGGGGGCCGGCAAGTCGACCTTCGCGAAGCTGGTCGCGCGCTTCTACGACCCGCAGCAGGGGCGGGTCCTGGTCGACGGCCACGACCTCCGCGGGGTCCAGCAGCGGGCGCTGCGGCGCCAGCTCGGGATCGTCCCCCAGGAGGGCTTCCTGTTCTCCGGCAGCGTGCGCGAGAACGTCGCCTTCGGGCGGCCGGAGGCGAGCCTCGAGGAGATCGAAGCGGCGATCGCCACGGTCGGCGCGACCGAGTTCGTCGACGGCCTGCCCGAGGGGATCGAGACCGAGGTCGGCGAGCGCGGCATCCAGCTCTCCGCCGGCCAGCGCCAGCTCGTCGCCTTCGCCCGCGCCCTGCTGGCCGAACCCCGGATCCTGATCCTCGACGAGGCCACCTCGAACGTCGACGTGCGGACCGAGAAAACGATCGAGAAAGGCCTCGAGCGCCTGCTCCAGGGCCGCACCGCGATCGTCATCGCCCACCGCCTCTCGACGATCCGCCGCGCCGGCAAGATCGTCGTCCTCGAAGGGGGCCAAATCGCCGAGCAAGGCACCCACGACGAACTGATCGCCGCCGGCGGGGCTTACTCCAAGTTGTACGGGGCCTGGTCGGATTCCTCTGCGGCGTAGTGCGTGGAGGGAGTCGGGGCAAAGGGATCGGCTCAGGGTTCATCAGCTTGAGCAAAGGAACGGGGGTGGATCAGCTCTTCGGGTTTGAGCCGGGAGATTTCGGCCGCTTCGGGGTGCGGAGCGGGCGGGCGGCGCCTCGTGTGGGAGGAGCTGAATTTGAACTGTGAAGGGGTGTGGGTGCCCCTCTCGCAGAGGCTCAAGAGGGGCTCGTTGGAGCCCCCTCTGCTCGCTCAGCTGCGCGACGGTCTCTGAGAGAGGGGCACCCACACCCCCGAACCGCCCAGAGTCAGCCGGGGCCGACGCCGCCGCTGGAGCCTTCTTCGCCGCCGGTTTCCGGCGCGACTTCTTCGCCGCCGATCCCGCCGCCTTCTTCGGGCGCGACTTCTTCTTCGGGAGGAAGTTCTTCGGGCAGGACTTCTTCTTCGTATTCGGGGGCGACTTCGACGCCGCCTTCTTCGATTTCCCCTTCGGCTTCGCCACCGCTGGTCCCGGTGACGGGCGGGGCGCTGGGGTTCTCCGAGCAGTCCGAGAAGCCGTAGATCGCCGCCTGGGCCTGGAATTCTTCGAGCGCCGGCGCGGCCGCGGTGGCGGCTTCGCCGAGCGCTTCGGAGTCGCGGCGTTCGGCCGCGAGTTTGACTTCGCCCTCGACTTTGGCGAACTCTTCGGCGGCGGCCCAGAATTCGTCGTAGCCCTCCGGTTCTGAGGGCCGGCCGAGCGCCTGCAAGCTGTCGATCATGCCGACGTAGAGGCTGGCGACTTCGGTCGTCTGTTCTTCGATTTCGCCTTCTTCGTCGGCGCCGATCGCGCCGATCGCGGCGTTGACCTCACCGCAGATCGCGTCGCCCTGGGAGATCAGCTCCGCCTGGGTCGGCGGCTGTTTTTCCTCGACCGTCGCTTCCTGCGTTTCGGCGGTCGTCTCGTCACCACCGCCGCCACAGCCGGCAACGACCAAAGCCGCCAGCAGCGCCAGCGCGAGCACGGTGGTTGGGAACTTGCGAGGTCTCATCGGGTGGCGACGCTAGCAGAGCGATTCGACGGCTTTGCAGGGAAGTTGAGCTGCGCCCCAGGGACTCGAACCCCGACTACCTCGTCCAGAGCGAGGCGTGCTGCCATTACACCAGGGCGCAAGGAGCTTCCGCAGGATACCTACAGATCCGCTTCCGAGAACTTCGTGCCGTCGGCAAGCAACTCGCGCGCCTTGGCGAGTTCTTCGGAGCGCTCGACGCTGAGGCAGCCCGCGACCCTGCCGTCCTTCAGGTACCAGACCGAGAACTCGCCGGCATCCTTGTCGCCGCGCCAGACCTCCTCGTCCCAGTCCTGCGCCGGCCCGACGTACTCGAGGCTGGCCCAGTCGGCGAGGTCGCTGAAGAAGTAGGGGACGACGTCGTAGTCGGCGTCCTCGCCGAGCATCGCGCGGGCCGCGTGCATGCCCTGCTGCATCGCCACGTCCCAGTGCTCGACGTGGATCCGGCGACCATGCACGACGCTCTCGTAGGAGGCGCAGTCGCCGGCCGCGTAGACCCCCTCGGCCGAGGTCCGCAGCTTCGAGTCGCAGACGATCGCGCCGTCGACCTCGAGCCCGGCCCGCTGGGCGAGCATCGTGTCGGGTTTGACCCCGGCGCCGACCACGACCGCGTCGCACTCGATCGTCAGCCCGCTCCTGGTGACCACGGCGGAGATCCGGCCATCGCCCTCGAACGCCTCAAGCTCCTCGCCGCCGTGGAACTCGACGCCCTTCGATTCGATCAGCTGCTGGAACCAGCGGCCGGCGTCCTCGCCGAAGGTGCGCGAGAGGGCGATGTCCTCGATCGCGATGATCGAGCACTTGGTGCCTTGCGCGGTCAGCGAGGCGGCGACCTCGCAGCCGATGTAGCTGCCGCCGATCAGCACGACGTGCCCGGCCTGCTCGGCGTCGGCCCGAATCGCGTCGGCGTTGCCGAAGGCCCGCAGGTAATGGATGCCCTCGTTCTCGGCCCCCTCGAGGCGGAGGATGTTGACGTTCGCCCCGGTGGCGATCAGGGCCTGGCCGAAGCCGACCTCTTCCCCGCCCTGCAGTTTCGCCGTCCGCGCCTCGAGGTCGAGGCCCATCACGTTCTTGCCGGTCAGCAGCTCGACCCCGTTTTCCTCGTACCAGGAGACCGGGTTGACGTGGGCGTCCTCGCGGCCGGCGTCGCCACGCAGGTACTCCTTGGAGATCGGCGGCCGTTCGTAGGGCGGCTCCGGCTCGCGGCCGACCAGCAATACCGAGCCCTCCGCCCCGCGCTTGCGCAGCTCCGCGGCGCAGCTGGCCGAGGCCAGGCCGCCGCCGATCAGCAGGAAGTCGATCTCTCTGTCTGGCACAGAGTCAGGCGCCGTTGCCGCTGTTGCTTTCCGGTCCGAAGAGGGCCTTCAAGTCCTCCTCTTTACCCGGATCGAGCACGGCCAAAATCTCGTCGCCTTCCTCGAGCACGGTGTCGGCCGTGGGCACGAAGCCCTTGCCGGCGCGCAGGACCGAGATCAGCAGGCTGCCGTCGGGCATCTGCAGGTCGCCGACCCGGCGGCCGGTGACGGAGGAGTCCTTGCCGAGCAGCATCTCGATGATCTCCAGCTGCTCCTCCTGCAGGTCGAGCAGGTGGACGAGCCCGTACTCGGGCACCTCGTGCTCGAGCAGGCGCAGGATCAGGTCGGTGGCGGAGACGCTCGGTTTCACGCCCAGCAGGTCGAAGTGCTCGCGGTTTCGCGGGTTGTTGACGCGGGCGATGATCTGCTCGACCAGGTACTTCTCTTTCGCCACCTGGCAGATCAGCATGTTGTCCTCGTCGTCGCCGGTCACCGCGATCACCATGTCGGCGCGCTGGATCCCGGCCCGCTCCAGCACCCAGAGCTCGGAGGCGTCGCCGTAGGAGATGTTGTGCTCGAGCTCCTGCTCGACGGTCAGGTAACGACGCCGGTTGGCCTCGATCAGGGTGACCTCGTGGTCCTTCTCGAGCAGCTCCCGGGCCAGGTTCCAGCCGACCTTGCCCGCTCCGACGACGATGATGTACATGCGCTCCCGGGTCCCTTCCTAGGCGGCTTTCGTCGCCGCGCCGCGCACGGTCTCCTCGAGCATGTCGATCGCCACCCGGGTCGGGCAGACGGTGTGCAGGCCCTGGCGCTGGTACCACTCGGCCCGCAGCGGGTCGAGCACGCGGGCGATCACGGTCGGGACCTCGTATCGCTTCTGGGCGATCTGGGCGATGATGATGTTCGTGTTGTCGCCGTCGGTGGAGGCGATGAAGACGTCGGCGCGCTCGATCCCGGCGGCGACCAGAGCCTCGATCTCGAGCCCGGCGCCGACCGTGAACTGGCCCCCGAGATCCTCCCAGCCCTTCTCCAGGCCGACCTCGAGCCGGGCGTGGGACTCGGGGTCCTCGTCGAGGCAGGAGACTTCGTGCCCTTCGTGGAGCATTCCCCTTGCCACCGAGGAGCCGACTCGGCCGCAGCCGACGATCAGGATGAACATGCCGTGAGACTAGCCGCTGTCAGCGGCGTCCGGCTGCTCCGGCGGCGCGGTTAGTAACACCCGGCACGGAGCCTTCTTCAGCACGTACTCGGTCGCGGCCCCGATCTCGGCCGGCTTGGCGGCGCCGATCCCGCCGATCATCGCCCCGCCGCGGATCTTGGTCGGCGCCTCGCCGCCGATCACGATCGCCTCGGCTTCGAGCTGGCGGGCCGCTTCGACGATCCCGGCGCCGACCTTGCGGGCGCGGATCACCTCGGTCGTCACCTCGACGTCCTCGTACTCCTCGCCGACCTCGCGGGCCCGGGCCAGCGCCCGCTCGGCCTCCTGCTGGCGGTCCGGCGGCAGCTTCGCGTCGAGCGGCAGGGTCAGCGGCACTTCGATCACGAAGACGACGTCGAGCCGCGGGTCGGGGTCGCCGTCCTTGCGCTTCTCCTCGGCCGCGGCGAGGCGGCCGGCGGTGCCGACGATGTCGTCGTCGAACTTGGTCCCGAAGACCGGCACGAGGATGTTGCGGAATTCGACCTCCGGGACCTGCTTGGTCAGCGCCTGCTCGGAGACCGAGACGCGGCGGGTCAGCGTCGTCCCCTCGAAGACCTTGCGATAGAGCACGTAGAAGGTCAGGCCGAAGGCCATCCAGCCGAGCCCGACCCAGCGCGCGGTCGAGTGGAAGGCGAGCACGCTGAGGAAGGCGAGACCGCTGACCACCGCCGCGAAGACCGCCGGCAGCGGTATCTCCGCCCCGCCCCAGCGCACGTTCCAGGGGATCTTGAAGGGGCGCCGCTTGTCCGGCTTGCCGATCCGCAGGCGGATGATCGAGAGGTGGGCGATCGTGATCGCCAGGGTCGCGCCGAAGGCGTAGATGCCGGCCAGCAGCTTGACGTCGGTCGGGATCACCAGGCCGAGCGCGATCACGCCGCAGATCACGATCGCCACGTAGGGCGTCGCCTTGCGCCGCTCGAGCTTGCCGAGCCAGCTGGGGATCTGGCGGTTGATCGCCAGCGTGTAGATGTGGCGGGAGACGCCGAGCATCGAGGTGTTCGCGGCCCAGAAGAGGACCGGGACCGCGATCAGCATCACCATCCAGCGCATCGAGTCCGCGACCCAGGTCGGTTCGAAGGCCGAGACCACCCCGAGCACCGGCTCCTCGACGAAGGTGCTGCCGAGCGCCGTCTGCGGACCGTCGGGGCCGGCCACTACCGGGACCGCCATCAGCGCGATCGCCGCCATCCCGGCGTAGACCAGCGGCACCGCGATCGCCCCCAGCGAGGAGATCCGCTTGAGGTCGCGGCGGCTGACTTCGATGTCCGGGGCGAGGTCGGAGGCGGCCTCGATCCCGGCGTAGGCGAGCATCGCGACGACGAAGGCGTAGACGGTGTCGCGCAGGCTCGGGCTGGCGAAGAGGTCGAGCTGCTCGGTCAACCGCTCGGGGTGCATCACGACCAGCAGGCCGACGACGATCACTGCCAGCTGCAGGAAGAGGTCGGCGAGCGCCAGCAGAGCCAGCGAGCGCTGCCTGGTGCGACCGGTGACGTTGAGCACGTTGAGCACACAGGCCGCGGCGATCACCAGCGCCGCGATCGGGATCTCCAGGCCCGGCTTCGCGAACTCGCCGGAGATCGGGGCCAGGTAGTGGGGCAGCGAGATCGCCGCCAGGGCGAGGACGATCAGGTAGTCGATCAGGATCGCCCAGCCGGCGATGAAGGCGACCAGCTCGTTGAAGGCGTGGCGGGCGAAGGTCGAGGAGCCGCCGCGCTCGCGGAACATCGCCCCGCCCTCGACGTAGGTCAGGGTGGTCAGCCCGAAGAGCAGGCCGGCGGCGAGGAAGATCAGCGGCGTCAGCCCGAGGCCGCGGTCGGCGACGACGCCGAGCGCGAAGTAGATCGAGAACCCGACCGCCGAGTAGGCGGCGGCGAACAGCCAGGGGACGCCGGTGCCGCGCTCGATCCGGCGGCGGCTGCGCTGGGCCAGCTGCTGGCGGCGGCCGTGCGACTGGGCGCCGTCGCCCTCCGGCGCGCTCACGCGCCGCTCCGCAGGCCGAGCCAGAGCCGCAAACCGCCGACCGCGACGAAGGCGATCCCGAGGACGAAGCCGAGCGAGGCCGGGCCGCCGCCGTTGGCCAGCGTCGTCACCAGGACGAGCAGCCCGATCAGGATGAAGACCAGGGAGAAGCCGCGAACGGCGCCGCGGTAGAGCCGCTCGCCGCGGTCGGGCTCGCTCATCGGGAATCCTCGCGCTTCGCTCCCGGCGCGAAGAACCAGATATGCACGCTTGGTCGCTCCGCGCTCATTGGAGCGCCCCGGCGGCGACGGTGGTCAGCTGTTCGGTCGGGTCGGAGACGACGATCACGCGGCAGGGCCGCTCGCCGAGCACCGTCTGCAGGGTCTTGTCGTAGAGCGGCACCCCGGCCCGGTAACGGAGGCCGATCACGATCGCCGCCGCCTCGATCTCGCGCGCCTCGCTCACCTCCGCCAGCGGTTCGAGGTGCGTCTGGACGCCGGCGATCTCCGGCACTGCGGCGCGGATCGCCGACTCGAGCTCCTCGGCGATCTCGTGCGCCTCGTCGAGCGGGAGGTTGCCGGGCAGCTTGAGATGCAGCGAGAGCTCGGTGCGGCCGCCGACGTCGACCAGCACCAGGTTGTGCACCTCGCGGACGCGCGGCACGCCGACCGCGGCCGCATGCGCGCGCTCCCGCACGTCGCCCCCTCCGAGCGGCTCGACGTGGACGACGACGTCGGCGTTCGGCAATGCGCCGGTGACGGCCTCCTCGACGGCGTCCGCCGCAGCGTGCCCCTGACCGACGGCCGCGCTGGGCGCGACGGCGATCACGACATCCGCAAACTGGCGCCCACCGTCCTGGCGCATCCGAAGCCGCCGCAGGTCGACCGGC
>Ga0081539_10002456_pt1 | contig 26129 bp, 21 predicted proteins | sample TabmetS4T2R2_FD_71023 | JGI IMG/M metagenome (GOLD analysis project Ga0081539, IMG submission 71023) | Tabebuia heterophylla rhizosphere microbial communities from the University of Puerto Rico - S4T2R2 | ecosystem: Host-associated > Plants > Roots > Rhizosphere ...
AAGTCGTTCGACGGCTCGGTATCCCCACCGGACGTCGCGCTCGTCGGCTCCGACGACACCCACTGTCCGCAGTGGATGTCGTCGTTGCGCAGGACGCCGGTTCCTCCACAGTAGACAACCAGCCACTACCCTCCGCGATCTTGGAGTTGTGGTTACCCTTTTGCGGCTTCCCGACCGATTTGCTCCAACCACAACTCCAAGATCGACGGAGGGATGGGCGCGGGGGAACGGGCGGCGCGTACGGTCGTGGCGTGACCGACTACCGCGACATCAACCGCGCCACCTGGGACGAACGTGCGCCGGCCCACGCCGCGTCCACCGGCTACGCTCGGCGGCGCCACCTTCGACCTGGTCTACACCGGCGTCGGAGCGCTCAACTGGCTGCCCGACATCCGCCGGTGGGCGCAGACCGTGGCAGCCCTGCTGCGCCCCGGCGGCCGGCTGTTCCTCCGCGAGAGTCATCCGGTGCTGTGGGCCCTCGACTACGCCCGATCCGACGACCTGCTGGCGCTGGAGTTCCCGTACTTCGAGCAGGACGACCCACAGGTATGGGACGAGGAGGGCACGTACGTGCCGACCGATGCGGTGTTCACGCACAACACCACGCATGAGTGGAACCACGGTCTCGGCGAAATCCTCACCGCCGTTCTCGACGCCGGGTTGACGGTCACCGGCCTCGTCGAGCACCAGAGTGTGCCGTGGGAGCCGCTGCCCGGCCGGATGACCCGGATCGGCGACGGTGAGTGGCAGCTCACCGACCGCCCCGAGCGGCTGCCGCACACGTACACACTCCAGGCAGCCCGCCTGGTCGTTTAGAGATCAACGCATTCGGGGTAACCGGGGTCCATCCTTACGGACCTAGGAGAAACCGATGCGCCTTGGTTCAATCGGCGGAGTCATCATCCTCATTTGGCTGATCATCGGCGCAGTTGCGGCCGGACAGCGCGGTTACTACAAGAGCAGTGGCGAGTCGAGCTGTGCCGAGGCCGGCACGATCATCGTCACGATCGTGGCGGGTCCACTCAACTATCTCGGCGTCAATCCGAAGATCAAATGTGAGGTGCCGCAGCCCAGCAGGTGACCGAGCAGCCCGCCCTCGCGATCTTGGAATTGTGGGTGCAAAGGCGGATAAGAGACCCACAAGGGCGACCACAACTCCAAGATCGCGGGAAGGGGAGGCGACCGACAGCGAGGCCGGCAGGCTCAGCCGCGTTCGATCAGATGGCCGATGATCTGCGGGCCCATCAGCACTGCCTCGCCGGAACCGTCGCGGCGGGTGTCCGGGGCGGGCAGCTCGACCGGATCGCCGGTCGAGCCGGCCCCGACCGGGCGCGGTCCCACCCACGCCACCGCTAGCGACGATTCACCCTTGAGGAAGCGCTGCGCCCGGACACCGCCGGTGGCCCGGCCCTTCGGTGGATACTGCGCGAGCGCTGTGACCTTCACCTGCCGGCCGGTCGACGTCACCACCATCGGGTCACCGTGTTGCCGATCGGCGGTGTTCACCGCGTTGAACGAGATCACCTCGGCACCTGGCGAGAGGTTGATGCCGGCCATTCCGCCGCCCTTGAGTCCCTGCGGCCGGACCCCCTTCGCCGCGAACCGCAGCAGTGCCGCGTCCGAGGTCACGAACACCAGCGACTCCGAGCCGTCGGCCAGCCACGTCGCGTGCAGCACTTCGTCGCCGTCCTTTAGCGTGATCACCTCGAACTCGTCGGACCGTACCGGCCACTCGGGCGCGCACACCTTCACCACACCGAGCCGTGTGCCCATCGCCAGGCCGGGCGACGCGCCGCCGGACGGGCCGACGGGCGCCAGCCCGACGACCCGCTCCCCCTTGCTGAGCGGCACCAGCTCGGACACCGACATGCCGCCGCGCAGCGACACCGTGCCGGACTGCTCCGGCAAGACCGGCAACGGCAACACATCGATCTTGAACGCGCGGCCGGTGCTGGTGACGAGCAGCACCCGGCCCCGGGCGGTCGAGTGGACCGCCGCCCGGACCGCGTCGTGCTTGACCCGTCCGCTGCGCCGCCGGCCCTCGACCGCCTCCTCACTCTCCGCAGCGGTCCGGGCGATCAGGCCCGTCGCCGACAGGATCACCTGACACGGGTCGTCCGCGACTTCGAGCGGCCCGGCCGGCGCCGACGCGGCGAGCACCTCCTTGAGGTCGCCGTCGATCAGCGTGGTCCGGCGCGGCGCTCCGAACTCGGCCGCCACCGCGGCCAGCTCGTCGGACACCACCTGCTTGAGCACGTCATCGTTCTCCAGGATGCGGCTGAGCTCGGCGATCTCCGCGCGCAGCCGCTCCTGCTCGGTTTCCAGCTCGATCCGATCGAAACGGGTGAGCCGGCGCAGCGGTGTGTCCAGAATGTACGTCGCCTGGACGTCGGTCAGCCGGAACTCGGCCATCAGCGCCGCCTTGGCCGCAGCCGCGTCGTCGCTGCCCCGAATCAGGGCTACCACACGGTCGATATCGAGCAGCGCGATCAGCAGACCATCCACCAGATGCAGCCGATCCTGCCGCTTGGTGCGCCGATGGCCCGTCCGCCGCGTCACCACGTCATAGCGGTGCGCGAGGAAGACCTCGAGCAGTTCCTTGAGCCCGAGCGTCTGCGGCTGCCCGTCCACGAGCACGAGGTTGTTGATGCCGAACGAGGTCTCCAACGGCGTCAGCCGGTACAGGTCGGCCAACAACGCCTGCGGGTTCACGCCGACCTTGCACTCGATCACCAGCCGGGTGCCGTGCTCCCGGTCGGTCAGGTCCTTGACATCGGCGATGCCCTGCAGCCGCGCGGCCATCCGCTGGCCCTTCTTCGGCCCGGACACGATCAGCCGGCCCTTCACCTCGTCGGTGATCGCCTCGATGATCTTCTCAGCCCCGATGCCGTACGGCAGTTCCACCACCGTGATCGCCTGCCGGCCGCGGCCGCCGTCCAGCGGGCCGGTCTGCGCGCGGGCCCGCATCCGGACCACGCCGCGCCCAGTCTCGTACGCTCTCCGCACCTCGTCCAGGCCGAGCAATTGGCCGCCGGTCGGCAGATCGGGCCCGGGAACGAACCGCATCAGCGCGTCCAGATCCGCGTCCGGGTGGCTGATCAGATGCCGCGCGGCGGCCACCACCTCACCGAGGTTGTGCGGGACCATGTTGGTCGCCATGCCCACGGCGATGCCGGACGTGCCGTTCACCAGGAGATTCGGGAACGCCGCCGGAAGCACCTTGGGCTCGAGCTCGGAACCGTCGTAGTTGGGCTTGAAATCGACCGTTCCCTCGCCCAGCTCACCCACCAGCAGCATCGCCGTGCGGGACATCCGTGACTCTGTATAACGTTGGGCTGCCGGTCCGTCGTCAAGAGACCCAAAATTTCCGTGCCCGTCGATGAGCGGAGCGTTCAGCGAAAAGTCCTGGGCCATCCGGACCAGCGCGTCGTAGATGGCGACGTCGCCGTGCGGGTGGTACCGGCCCATGACGTCACCCACCACGCGGGCCGACTTCACATACGGCCGGTCGGGCCGATGGCCCTGCTCCTGCATGGACCAGAGGATGCGCCGGTGCACCGGCTTGAGGCCGTCCCGGGCGTCCGGTAGAGCCCGGGAGTGGATCACCGAATACGCATACTCCAAATAGGAGTCCTCGATCTCGGTGGTGAGTGGATTGTCGATGACCCGCGCCCCGGCCAGATCGAAGGCCGACAGGTCGACGCGCGAGTTGTCGTTCTTGCGGCGTGTCATAGGGTTCGGCCTCTCAGGCGTCGATCGTCTCTTGGTCGATGCGATCGGCGGCGTCGATCAACCAGTTCCTCCGCGGTTCCACTCGTTCACCCATGAGGAGGTCCAATGTGGCCTCAGCCCGGCCGGCGTCGTCGAGCGTGATGCGCCGGACCGTCCGGGTGGCCGGGTTCATCGTGGTCTCCCAGAGCTCGTCGGCGTCCATCTCACCGAGGCCCTTGAAGCGGGGCACCGGCTTGACGACGGCCTTGCCGGCCCGTTCCAGCCGCGCCACGGTCGCCTCCATCTCCTGCTGCGTGTAGGTGTAGATGGTCTCCGGGTTGCGGCCCTTCGTGACGACCTTGTGCAGTGGGGGCACGGCCGCGAACAGCCGGCCGTGCTCGATGACCGGCCGCATGTACTTCGCGAAGAGCGTGATGAGCAACGTGCGGATGTGCGAGCCGTCCACGTCGGCATCCGCCATGATCATGACGCGGCCGTACCGCATGGCGTCGAGATCGAACGTACGGCCGGAGCCGGCGCCGAGCACCTGGACGATGGCGGAGCACTCGGCATTGTCCAGCACCTGCTGCAAGGTCGCCTTCTGCACGTTGAGGATCTTGCCGCGGATGGGCAGGAGCGCCTGATATTCGGAGGAGCGGGCCATGCGCGCCGAGCCGAGTGCGCTGTCCCCTTCCACGATGTGCAGTTCTGACCGGTTTATGCCGGTTGAGCGGCAATCCACCAGTTTGGGCGGCATGGAGGCGCCTTCCAGCGCGGTCTTGCGCCGGGCCGCGTCCTTCTGGTGTTTCTGGGTGAGCCGTACCCGCGCCGCGTCGACGATCTTCTGCAGGACGGTCCGCGCCTCGCCCTTGGTGCGGCGCCCGTCGATCCAGTCCTTGAGGTGGGCCTCGACCAGCGACTGCACCACGCGGGTGATACCGGCCGTGGACAGCTCGTCCTTGGTCTGCGAAGTGAACTGCGGCTCGGGGACGCGCACGTGGATGACCGCGGTCATGCCCTCGAGCAGGTCGTCCAGGACCGGCGCGTCCTCCTTCGGCTTGAGCAGGCCGCGGGCGTTGCGGATGGCCTCGGTGAGCGCGCGGACGAGGGCGCGCTCGAAGCCCTTGCGATGCGTGCCGCCGTGGACGTTGCGGATCGTATTGGTGAAGCACTCGACCGAACGGTCGTAGCCCGTCCCCCAGCGGAACGCCACCTCGACCTGCGCCCGGCGCTCCACCCCGGCCTGCATGACGCCGTTGGCGTCGGCCGCGTTCTCCTTGTACGTCCCCTCGCCGGTGACCAGAAGGAGGCCGGAGACTGGCCGGTCGGAGGGCGGGGACAGGAACTCCACCATGTCGGTGAGCCCGTGCGGGAAGTGGAACGTCTCGGTGACGGCGTCCGACGCGGTCGCGTCGAACAGCGAGTACGCCACCCGGGGCACCAGGAACGCGGTGTTGCGCAGCTTGGCCCGCACCGCCTCGACGTCGAGCCGGGCGCCGGACTCGAAGTAGCGGGCGTCGTACCAATACCGGATAGACGTGCCGGTGGGCTCGCCGCGCTTCATCCGGCGCACCACGCGCAGACCACCGGACGGGGTGAACCGCGCGCCTGGCCCCGGGCCGGCGAACTCGCCGGGCACGCCCCGCTGGAACGAGATCTCGTGCACCTTCCCGTCCCGTTTGACCGTGACGTCGAAGCGCAGAGACAACGCGTTCACCGCGGAGGCACCGACACCGTGCAGGCCGCCGGAGGTCTTGTAGCCGGAGCCGCCGAACTTGCCGCCGGCATGGAGCCGGGTCAGCACCAGCTCGACGCCGTTCAGCCCGGACTTGGCGTTGATGTCGGTCGGTATGCCGCGCCCGTCGTCGTCGACCTGGACCGAACCATCGGCATGCAACGTCACCGCGACCCGGGTGGCGTGCCCGGCCACCCCCTCGTCGGTGGCGTTGTCCAGGATCTCATTGACCAGGTGATTGATGCCGCGGCTGTCGGTAGACCCGATATACATGCCCGGGCGCTTGCGAACCGCGTCCAGACCCTCGAGGTGGGTGAGGTCGTCGGCCCCGTACAGGACGTCCGGCTGCGCAGTCACGGCGTGGCACTCCTGGCGGATCATGGGCGGCTAGCGACGCGGCGAGCCTACCGGCGGGATCCGACAAGATTCGGGAACTGGGCCGTGCGCGGCCCGACAGACGTGGAACGTAACGGGTCAAAAAGTGCAGCTAGACAGGGCAGAGTGCCGCCTGCGGGTGAAGCGCCCGCCACAGTTCCAACGGGTACGGGCGCCCGGTCACGGCCACCGGCGGCAGTTCCTGGTAGGCGATGAGATCGTCGGTGACGCGCAGGGTGCACCCGTCCACCACCACAGTGCCGTCTGGGGCGTACGCCTGCAGGCGGGCGGCGGTGGCCACCACACTGCCGCTGACCATCCCGTATCCGCCGGCGCGGGTCGCGTCGCGGTCGATGATCACGTCGCCGGTGGCCAGCCCGACGCGGGTACGGACGGGGTACCGGCCCGCCAGCCGGCGCCCCCGGAGAGCATCCTGCACCTCCCACCCCGCCCGTACCGCCGCCGCAGCGGCCGTGTCCGACGTGTCCCCCTCGTCCGCGCCGAACACCGCCATCACCGCGTCGCCGACGTACTTCTCCACCACACCACCGCCGCAGGCGATCACCGCAGACACTGTCCCGAAGTAGTCGGTCTGCAGATCCCGTACGTCCGCGCAGTCCATGTCCTCGACCAGCGCGGTGTAGCCGACGATGTCGACGAACAGGATGGTCACGGTCTGCCGGCGACACCTCGTTGTCGTGGTGGTCATGGCTCCCCCTAGCGTCAGCGGGGACAACGTTGCCAGTAAGCAACGATCCACGGGATCGGCAGAATGACGTATCTGTGACTCAGGTTGTGGCGCGGACGGCCCAAGGGCTGTCGGCGCGGTGGGGGATGTGACGCAGAACCGACCGATTCGCCGACAACCTGACCGGCCGCTGAGCACTAGGCTGCCCTGCATGGCCAGCGCGGGTGACGAGGCGCCGCTGGTCGGGCGTGCCGCCACGCTGTCCGACATCACCGCAGGATTGCTCGAGGTCGGTCCAGCCGGCACCGCGGCCGTGTTCCTCACCGGTGAGAGTGGTGTCGGCAAGAGCAGGCTGATGCGGGAGACCGCCGTGTCCATGCGGGCCGACGGCGTGGCCGTCCTCGAAGGAGCATGCCTGGACATCGGCGACGCGTCGCCATTGCACCCGGTCCTGCAAGCGCTACGCCGCGTCGACACCTATCTGGAGGGCGACGCCGGCGCGCTCCTGCACCGGGTGTCACGGGATCTGCGCGCGGTCGCCGGCGGCCGACGGCTCCTGCTGGTGCTCGACGACCTGCAATGGGCCGACCGCAGCACCCGGCAGCTGCTGCTCTACCTGCTCGCCGGCCTCGGCGAGGTGCAGCTGTCGGTGTTGGCCGCGATCCGCGCGGAGTCCTTGCACGGTACCCACCCGCTGCGCCGGGTGCTGGCCGAGCTGCGCCGGCTGCGCTCCGTGCGGGTGCTGGAGATCGCGCCGCTGGACCGGGACAGCATCCACGCCCTGGTCGCGGCGATCACCGGCGACGACGTGCAGACCGAGGACGCCGACCGCGTGTTCAAGCGCAGCGGCGGCAACCCGTTCGTGGCCGAGGAGCTCGCCCGCGATCTGCGCGACGACCGGGTCGAGCTGTCCGACACGCTGCGCGAGATTTTCCTGGCCCGGGTCGACGCTCTTCCGCCGCACGCGCAAGCCGTTGTGCACGCGGTCGCGGCCGGAGTCGAGCCGGTCGACCACCCGCTGCTGGCGCGGGTGCTGGCACTGCCCGAAGCCGACCTTCTCGACGGGATCCGGGCGGCCGTCGCGCAGCGCTTCGTGATCAGCGCCGGCGACGGATACCGGCTGCGGCACAGCCTCGTGGCCGAGGTGCTGGCGCACCAGGTGCTGCCGGCCGAGCACGCGGCGTTGCACCGCCGGTACGCCGAGGCGTCGCAGGACGGAGCCGACCACGCCCGGCTGGCCCATCACTGGCAGCAGGCCGGGGAGCCGGCTCGGGCGCTCCCGTCGGTGGTGGCGGCGGCGCACGCGGCCGAGCGGTTGTCCGGGTTCGCTGAGGCGCACCGCTACTGGACTCTGGCGCTCCAGCTCGCGGCCGGGAACGCGCCGGGCCGGACCGAGCTGCTGGCGCACGCGGCGGAGTCGGCGCACCGGTGCGGGGAACACCAACTCGCGTTGGCGCGCCTGGCGGAGCTGGCCGGTCGCGCGGACACCCCCGGCGAGTGCGAGCTGCACCTGCGCCGCGCGCGGTACCTCACCGCCGCGGGCCGGCCGGCGCCCGCGGAGATCGAGTACGAACGGGTGCTCGCGTCCCCGGAATGCACCCCGCCGGAACGCGCCACCGCCGCGGCGTACCTGGCCGAGCTGCTGCTGCACTTGGGCCGCTACGCGGACGCCCACGCCCGGGCGTGGCGGGCGCTGGACCTGGCCAAGCTCAACGGATCTACCGCGGACGTGGTCCGGGCCAGCGCGGCGCTGGGCTTCAGCGCGGCCTTCCGCGAGGATCCCGACGCGGGACTGGCGGTGATCCGGCACGCCGTCGAGATCGCCGAACGGTCCGGGGATCCCGACGACGTCGGGTGCGCCTACCTGCACCTGGCCGAGCTGCTCACCGGCCCGCTGAACAGCGTCGAAGAGGGCGTGCTGGTGGCCCGCCGGGGCGCGCGGAGACTCGCCGGCCTCGGTGTCGGGCGCAGCTATCAGACCCGCCTGCTCGCGATCGCGGCGAACGGGCTGTTCCGGGTCGGCCAGTGGGCCGAGGCGGACCGGGTGTTGGACACCGCGATGCGGAACCGCCCGTCCGGGGCGGACGCGGTGGAATTGCTGCTCGCGCGATGCCGGCTCTGGGTCGGCTTCGGCGACATCGCGGCCGCGAACCGGGATCTGGACGCGGTGGCGACCGTGCTGGCCGGCGGCGGCGCCCGGCACGTACTGCCGATGCTGACGCTGCGGGCCGGGCTCGCGATATGGCAGGGCCGGCCCGCCGACGCCCGCGCCGCGGTGCAACGCGGGCTGACCGAGACCCGCTCCGACGACCTGGTCCTGCTCGGCGTGCTCGCCTGGCACGGACTGCGCGCCGAGGCGGAGGCGCATGCGGGCGGCGAATTGCCGGTGGATCCGGCCGCGGTGCGCCGATTGACGGTCGTGGTGGACCGGGTGGCGGCCGGCGCCGGCGACGCCGCACCCCCGGTCCGGGCGATGACCGAGGGCTACCTGGACCTGTGCGAGGGCGAGCTCAGCCGGATCTCCGACCGGCACGACCCCGAGGTGTGGGCGCGCGCCGCAGCGGCGTGGGAGCGGCGTAAGCAGCCGTATCCAGCCGCCTACGCCCGGTTGCGTCAGGCCGAGGCGTCGTTTGCCCGCAAGACCGGCCGAGCGGCGGCCACGGCCGCATTGCGGCAGGCGTACGCAACCGCACAGGACCTCGGAGCACGGCCGTTCGCAACCGAGATCACCGTGGTGGCCGCCCGGGCCCGGGTCACCCTGGACGGCCCGCACGACTCGGTGCGGCGGCACGGTCCAGACACCGGGACCGGCGATGCGCTGAGCCCGCTCACCCTCCGGGAACGCGAGGTGCTGGCGGCGGTCGCCGACGGCCTGACCAACCGGGAGATCGGCCAAAAGCTGTTCATCAGCGAACGTACCGTCGGGGTCCACGTGGGACACATCTTCGACAAGCTGCAGGTACGGACACGGGTACAGGCGAGCCGCGTCTATCTGACCGCAGCATGACCGACCGTCATTTCCGGTGGAATACGTTGTTCTACCGATCCGCGCGCCGCACACGGCTGCGAGGCTCTCCGCACGGGGGAGCACCGCCCGGGACCGGCCGGTCGCGGGCGGTGCTGGGGGGCCTCCGGTGTGACGCCGTGGAGGACCAATGACCGTTCTGGTCGGGGGACAAGTGCAGCCGGACGTGTCTGCGCTGCTCGCTGATCCGCCGGACGACGTGCCGGCCGTCGTATGCCAGCTGACCGACCTGCAGCACCTCCTGGACCGGGTGCCGACAGCGTCCGGCGGCAGTCCGATCGCCGACTTCAACCGGCTCTACCTGCGGATCACCACCGGCGTGTTGGAGCGCCTGTACGCGGGCAGCTTCGCCGATCCGGCGTTCCTGGCCCGGCTGGACGTGGAGTTCGCGGCCCGGTACTTCGAAGCGGTGCGCGCGTGGACCGAAGCCCGTCCGTGCTGCCCGCGGGTGTGGTCGGTGCTGTTCGGCCGGATCGCCGGGCCGGTGCCGTCCGCAGCCGCCGGCGTGAACGCACACATCAACTTCGACCTGCCGTTCGCGCTGGTCACGACGTTCGACCACCTCGGCTCGGACCCGGTCGACGACAGCGACCAGCACCGCGACTATCTGCAGCTCAACGACATCTTCGCCGAGGCGATCCCGGGGCTGCGGCGCGGCTATCTGGACCGGTGGCAGCTTCTCATCGACACGATGAACGGCGACCTCGACGACTGGTGGCAGGGCGAGGCGGTGACGTACACCCGCAATGTGGCCTGGCGGCACGCGCAGAAGCTCTGGGCCCTGCGACATGACCTGCCGGCCACCGCGGACGAACGGGCGCGGCTGGACGGCCACGCGGCGGCGCTGAGCCGGCTGCTGCTCTCCCCGCTCAGCGCCGTTCTGCAGTGAGCGACCGGACCTCTATCTGATCACGATCAGCCGGGCCGCGGTCGCGGTGCCGCTCCGGGTTCCGGCGACGCCGATCTCCGCACCACTCTTGATCGCGGTGGTCGACGCCGTCGACCGGTTCTGCACCACGCGCAGCTTGTCGCCGTACGTCCAGGTCAGCGAATAGCCGTCGGAAGACCGTACGGTGACACCGCCGGCGCTCACCGCGGTGACCGTGCCGCGCTGTACGACGATGGTCCGGACACCGTCCCTGCCCTGCACGGTGATCTCGCCGTGCAGCGTGTTCTTGTGCAGGTACTTACGGACGGCGGCGCGGCGGCCCTTTCCGGTCTTCGGGGCGGCTGACGCGGACGGCGTCGGCGTGGGCGCGGCGGCCGGGCCGGTGTTGAAGCCGATGGCCTGCAACGCGGCCACCTCGTCGGAGACGTCCGCCGTGGCCGGGGCGGCACATCCGGCCAGGCCCAGTGCGGCGGCGATGCCGAGGCTTGCGACGGTCAACAACATCCGGGTACGTGTCATGCCGGCCAGCCTGCCCGCCGCGTGCACGGAATCGATCAGCGGTTTGTTCGGGTTGGGTAAGGGATCGTGACGGTGAAACACGCGCCGCCCTCAGGAGCGTGACTGGCCGTGATGGTGGCGCCCAGCCGGGACACCAGGCGGGCGGCGAGGGCCAGGCCGAGACCGCTGCCGACCTTGCGGATGCCGCGATAGCGCTGGTTGAGCGCGCCCCGCTGGAACGCCACCGCGAGGTCGTCGTCGGTGAACCCGGGCCCGCCATCGCGCACCTCGGCGATGCCACCGTCCGGCCCGGCCCGGGCCGCCATGATCAGCGGTGCCCCGGGTGGGACGACGCGCAGCGCGTTCTCGCAGAGGCCGTCGACGACCTGTCGGATCCGTCCGGGATCGGTGTCGACCACCACCGGCGCCGGCGCCAGCTCGACGAGCAGCCGGGGACCGTCCGGGGCGCAGCGGGATGCCCACGCGTCCGCGGCGGTGCGGATCAGCTCGACCAGGTCGACCGGAACGATGTCCAGCGGCAGGTCGGCCGCCTCGAGCCGGGACAGCACCAGCAGATCGGCGATCAGCCGGTCCAGCCGTTCCGCCTCGGCCAGCATGGTGGCGCCGGCCTTGGCCGAGCCGCCGGCCCCGACGACGCCGTCGGCCAGCGCCTCGGCGTACCCCTTGATCGTGGACAGCGGGGTCCGGAGCTCATGCGACACCGAGAGCAGGAAGTCGCGTTCCCGGCCCTCGCTGATCTGCAGCGCCGACGCCAGCCGGTTCAGCGTCTCGGCCAGCTCGGCGGCCTCGGCCGGCGGCCGCACCGGCAGCCGCACCGAGCGGTCGCCGGCGGACAGCCGGGCCGCGGCCGCCGCGGCACGACGGATCGGCCGGGCGATGAACCGGGCCAGCAGCGCGCCGGCGAGCACGCCGCCGGCCAGCCCGGCGAGCAGCGCGATCCATACGCCGCCGAGCACCCGCGCGGCGGTGCCGGACGCGGCCGGCCGGGTGAGCACCACACCGCTGTCGTTCCCGGACAGCGGGCGTCCGGCGACGAACGAGGGGCGGCCGCCGACCACGGCACGGGCGTTCACGGTGCCGCCGTCCACCACCTGCTGCACGATCCGCGGCGGCAGCCCGGGCCGGTCCACCACCCCGCGCCGGATCAGGTACATCGCGATCCCGTCCCGGCGGAGCTGGCGGACGATGCGTTCCCGCGCCGCCGGGCGCTCGTCGGCCAGCAGCTCGACCGCGAGGGCGCTCTTCTCGGCCAGCTCCGCGCGGATCTGGCTGTTCACCGAGCGGACCGCGATCGGGACCGCGACCAGTGCCGTGACGATGACCGCTACCACCGCGGTGGCCACGGTGACCAGCACGACCCGGCTGGTCAGGGTGCGGAAAACGCTAAGCATCGGCGGAGTAGCCCACGCCGCGGACGGTGCGGATCAGGTGCGCCGCGGCGCCCAGCTTGGCGCGGACCTGCGCCACGTGCACGTCGACGGTACGGGTGCCGGCATGGGCGGCATACCCCCACACACTGGCCAGCAGCTCCTCGCGGGTGAACACCCGGCCGGGCCGGGCGAGCAGGTGCTCTAGCAGGTCGAACTCGGTCGGCGTCAGCGTCAGCGGCGTACCGTCCACAGTGGCCAGCCGCCGCCCCGGATCGAGGGAGAGCGGGCCCAGCGCGCGGACCCGGGCCTGGTCCGGCGGCCCGGCGGCGCGGCGCAGCACCGCCCGGACCCGCGCGGCCAGCTCCCGCGGGCTGAACGGCTTCGTCACATAGTCGTCGGCGCCCAACTCCAGCCCGAGGATCCGGTCCACCTCGTCATCCCGCGCGGTGAGCAGGATGACCGGTGTCCAATCGCCTTCTTCACGCAGGCGCCGGCAGATGTCGGTGCCTTCCATACCGGGCAGCGCGATATCCAGCACGCACGCCACCGGGCGAAGCCGGCGGGCTGCGGCCAGCCCGGCTGTACCGTCGTGCTCGACGTGCACGCCGAAGCCGTCACGGCTGAGATACAGCCGGACGAGGTCGGCGATCGGCCGTTCGTCCTCGACCACGAGGACCAGGCCCTTTGCGTCGGTCACGGACCCATCATGCCGCCACGACGCTCGGCTCAGTGTTCGGACGACGTAAGGGCCGCACGCAGGGTGAGGTAACGCTGCTCCGGGATGCTGGTCGTCATGGCGGCCGCCGTCAGGTACGCCGTGTGCGCCGCGGCCCGGTCGCCAGCGCGTTCGAGCAGATGTCCGCGGACCGCCTCGACCCGGTGGTTGCCGGCCATCCGCTCGTCGCCGTCCAGGGCGCCGAGCACCGCCAGCCCGGCCAGCGGACCGCGGGCCATGCCGACCGCGACCGCCTTGTTCAGCGTCACCACCGGGCCCGGCGACACCCGTTCCAGCACCTCGTACAGGGCGAGGATCTGCGGCCAGTCGGTGGCGTCCGCGGTGGGCGCCTCGTCGTGCAGGGCCGCGATCGCGGCCTGCAGCTGGTACGGGCCGACCGGGCCGGTGCCCAGCGTCGCGGACACGAGCGCGATGCCCTCGGCGATCTGCCCGGCGTCCCACCGGGAGCGGTCCTGTTCCTCCAGCGGTACGAGGGCGCCGTGCGCGTCGGTACGGGCGGCGCGGCGCGCGTCGGTCAGCAACATCAGCGCCAGCAGTCCGGTCGTCTCGGCGTCGTCCGCTGTCAGCCGGCGCAGCGTCCGGGTCAGCCGGATCGCCTCAGCGGTGAGATCGGCGCGGTGCAGGGCCGCGCCGCCGCTCGTGGTGTAACCCTCGTTGAAGATCAGGTAGAGAACCTGCCGTACGACTCGCAGCCGCTCCGCGCGTTCGGCGTCCGGCGGCGGCACGAACCCGAGCCCGCTCGACTTGATCTTCTGCTTGGCGCGGCTGATCCGCTGCGCCATCGTGGCCTCGGGCACCAGGAACGCCGATGCGATCTGGGCGGTGGTGAGGCCGCCGACGGCCCGCAGCGTCAACGCCAGCTGCGATGGCGGCGACAGGGCGGGATGGCAGCAGAGGAACAGCAGGGTGAGGGTGTCGTCTTCGCCGGGCACCGGCGCAGGCTCGGCCGGCTCGAGCAGGGCCACCGTCTCCTCCCGGCGGCGGCGGGCGCTCTCGCTGCGCCACTCGTCCACCAGCCGGCGGCCCGCGACGGCGAGCAGCCAGGACTTCGGGTTAGCCGGCACGCCCTCTTCCGGCCACTGCGTCGCCGCCGCGATCAGGGCCTCCTGCACCGCGTCCTCGGCCGCGTCGAACTGCCCGTACCGGCGGGCCAGGAAGCCCAGGACCTGCGGGGCGAGCTCGCGCAGCAGGTCCTCCATCACCGTTTCGACGGGAGGTCCGGCACTTCGCGCAGTTCCACGTTCTGGGCGTACGGGAGGACCTGCGACGCCAGCTCGACCGCCCGGTCCAGGTCGGGTACCTCGAGGACCCAGTAGCCGGCCAGCGATTCCTTCGCCTCGGCGAACGGCCCGTCGGTCACCACGACCTGCCCGCCGACCAGGCTGACCGTCTTGGCCTCGGCCGGAAAGGCGAGCCCGCGGGCCTCGACCAGCTCGCCGGACTTCTCGACCTGGGCGTTGAACGTGCCCATGAACGCCATCATCTCGTCGACCCACTCGGGGGTGCGCTCCTCGAGCATGGTCGCGGCATCACCGAACATCATGAGCATGTACTTCATCGCGTCTCCCTCGCTCGCCACGCGCCTCACCCCTGAAGTCGGAGCCGTCGCGACGAAATCTACGCGCCCCCTCCCCGCGATCTTGGAGTTGTGGTTGGCCTTATGAGGCTTTTCGAGGGTTTTGTTCCAACCACAATTCCAAGATCGCGGAGATCAACCCAGCAGCGCCGGCACTCGCTCGAACAACGCCGTCGTGTAGTGGATCATCTCGTGCAACATCCAGTTCCCGCTCAGCAGCAACGCCACCCCGACCGCCACCGCCTTCGGCACGAACGACAGCGTCGCCTCCTGAATCTGCGTCACCGACTGGAACAACGAGATCGCGAACCCCACCAGCAACGCCGTCAACAGAACCGGCGCGCACATCTTCGCCGCCACGGTCATCGCCTGCAGGCCCAGTTCCACGATCTGCGTGTCCGTCATGCCTCACCGTTCGGGCCACCGCCGCGACCGCGGAGAGCAGAACGGGCGCAGCCCGGTTGCGATCAGGTTCGCCGTGCCGGAGACCTCAAGTCGGCGCGATCAGGCGAAGCCGTTCTCCTTGAGCCAGGTCGCCGCGCGGCGCGCGGATGCGCGCGCCAGCCAGGCGTCCTGCACCACCTCGCGCAGTTCCTGAAGGGTGAGCCGGCCGATGTGCGCACCGCGTAGCAGGACCGACGAATGGCCGTTGAAATGCGGCGTGGTGAAGAACGGCGTCGTCTCGTCGGCGATCATTGCCAGCTTCTCCCCCTCGGACGCCACCCAGAACACGATCACGTCGTCGTAGCGTTCGCCGGTCTCCGGGTCGAACGCGTCGGGCCGGGGGTTGCGGAAGAACACGAAGGACCGGCCGCCGACCTGATAGACCGGGTTCCCATGTGCGGCGTCGACGACGGTGACGTGCGGCATGCCGATCGCGAGCGTGTGCACGTCCTTGATGCGTGCCCGACGGTTCGGATCCTGCGCCATCGGTTGAGGGTAGCGGCCCTCCCACGCGATCTTGGAGTTGTGGTTGAACCGTAACCACAACTCCAAGATCGCGGGGAGGGGCGGCACGGCGACCCGGGGTAAATGTCGGTGGGTCGGCCTAGGCTTCCTGCGACAGGATTCCTCCACAGATGCGGAGACGGCGATGGACAAGGTGGTTCATTTCGAGGTCCCGTTCGACGACGGCGAGCGGGCGACCACGTTCTACCGCGAGGCGTTCGGCTGGGAGCTGAACGCGATGCCCCAATTCCAGTACGTCATGGTGACGACCACACCGATGGACGAGGGCGGCCGGCCGGCCGAGATCGGCGGCATCAACGGCGGCATGCTGCAGCGCCAGGAGCCGATCACCGGGCCCGTGATCACGGTCGCCGTGGAAAACCTGGACGATGCGCTCGTGCGGATCGAGAAACTGGGCGGCAAGGTGGCGATCGGCCGCCAGCCGGTTGGCGAGATGGGCTTCAGCGCGTATTTCCACGACACCGAGGGAAACCTCATCGGCCTCTGGCAGAACGCCTGATCCCGAGACGGTAACGATCATGGGGTTGGGGCGCCAACCCCATGATCAACCTAAGCCGAGCCGGGCCCGAACCTTTACCGTGATCGCGTGCGGGTCATGACATGGAACGTGTTCTGGCGCTTCGGCGGCGACTGGCGCGAGCGGGAGCCGGGCATCATGGCCACGGTGGAGGCGTACCGGCCGGACCTACTCGGCCTGGTGGAGACCTGGGCCGGTGACGGCACCTCCCAGCCGGCTCGGATCGCGGAGCGACTAGGGATGCATGGCGTGTTCGCCCGGACATCGCTGCCGCCCGAGCCGGACCCGGTCGAGTACCCGGAACAGACCGGCATCGCAATGGGAATCGGGCTGGTCAGCCGGTGGCCGATCGTCGCCACCGAGGTGCACGAACTGCCGCACGAATCGCGCGGCGGAGACCCGCCCACCGCACTGCTGTCCAGCTTGGACCATCCACGCGGCCGGCTGCAGGTCATCGTGTCCTGTCTGGAGTGGGAACCGGAGTTCGCCGCCGACCAGCTCGCGCAGGCGCGAGCTCTCGCCGCCCTCGCCGCGGATCCGCGGCTTGACGGCAAGCTTCCGGTGTTGGTGATGGGCGACATGAACGCGGCCGTCGAGCATGCCGAGATCGCGCCGCTGACGGAGACCATGGTGGACACCTGGACCGCGGGCGGCGGTGACCCGGACGCCCGTACCGTCGACTCCGGCATACCGCACGCCCCGATCGAGGCGACGAAGCTCATCGACCGCCGGATCGACCACATCTTCGCCCGTCCCGGCCACCCCGGGCAGACGGTCACGGTACGCGGGGCGTTCCTGGCCGGCGACCGCCCGATCGATGGTACGTACCCGTCCGACCACTACGCCGTCGGCATCGACCTCGAACCCTGACCCGCGCCTCAGGGACCGGGGGCCAGGAACAGGAACGCGGCCGGCAGTCCACGACCAGCGGCGGCAGGTTGCGGCCCACGTCAGCGCTACCGCGACGACACCGAGAACCGGCACAACGACGGTCCACCGCGCCCAAGTGGCGATCATCGGGCAAACGCGACCGACCGTCACGTTAGGAGCCGGTCACACTGGGCAGGAATGAGGCATGGCCTACGTCAGCCCGTCCGGGGAGTTCGACCGGGATCAGCGCTACATCAGCACCCGCATCACCGTCGACGGCCGGGACGGCTACCCCGTCGAGCCAGGCCGATACCGGCTGATCGTCAGCCGCGCGTGCCCGTGGGCGAACCGGTCCATCATCGTCCGGCGGCTTCTCGGGCTCGAAGACGTCCTGTCCATGGGCATCGCCAGCCCGACGCACGACGAGCGCAGCTGGAATTTCGAGCTGGACCCGGGCGGGCGCGATCCGGTGCTCGGTATCGAGCGCCTGCAGGAGGCCTTCCTCGCGCGCTTTCCCGGGTACGACAAGGGCATCACGGTGCCGGCGATCGTGGACGTGCCCACCGGGCAGGTGGTCACGAACGACTTCGCCCAGATCACGCTGGACCTCAGCGGGGAGTGGCGGAAGTTCCACCGGGAAGGCGCGCCGGACCTATATCCCGAGCACCGGCGGGACGAGATCGACGAGGTCAACCGGTACGTGTACGCGGACGTCAACAACGGCGTCTACCGCGCCGGCTTCGCCGGAACGCAGGAGGCGTACGAGAAGTCCTACCACCAGTTGTTCGACCGGCTGGACCGGTTGTCCGAGCGGCTGGCCGGGCAGCGGTACCTGGTCGGCGACACCATCACCGAGGCGGACGTGCGGCTGTTCACCACACTGGTCCGGTTCGACGCCGTCTATCACGGCCACTTCAAGTGCAACCGGCATAAACTGTCGGAGATGCCGGTGCTCTGGGCGTACGGGCGGGATCTGTTCCAGACGCCCGGCTTCGGCGACACGATCGACTTCGTGCACATCAAGCGGCACTACTACGTCGTTCACACCGATATCAATCCCACCCGGATCGTGCCGGCTGGCCCCGATCTGTCGGGCTGGCTGACCGAGCACGGGCGGGAGCGGCTGGGCGGTCGGCCGTTCGGTGACGGCACTCCCCCGCCGCCACCGGCCGCCGACGAGGTCGTTCCCGCCGGCCACGGTGCGGTCCCGCGCTAGCCTTTGGCATGAATCAGACATTTGCCCGATAAGGCCAACCACAACTCCAAGATCGCGGAAGGGTCAACGGAGGTCGCGACCCTCCACAACGCGGTGGGGAAAGCCATGTCGGGCGGCGCGCAGCATGGCCCGCGCGAGCCGGTCCGAGCTGGTCACGTGGTTCGGCGCGAGGCGTTCGAGCAGCGGCAACACCGGCGCGGTGAACGCGTAGACGGCACGGTACAGGCGCGTCTTCGAGGTGGCGCCGTAGGTGGGCCGGATGAAGCCGGGGCGAAACGCGTACCCGTTCGGGAAGAGCTCGAGGATCGCGTTCTCGGTACGGCCCTTGACCCGCGCCCACATGGCCCGGCTCTCCTGGTTGGTGCCGGCCCCCGAGACGTACACGAAGGTCATCTGCGGGTTGATCGCGGCGAGCGCACGTGCCGCGGCGACCGGATAGTCGTATGAGATGCGGGTGTACTCGGCCTCATCGCGGCCTTGGACCGAGACACCCAGGCAGTAGAAGCAGGCGTCGTAGCCGGTCAGCCGGTCCACGACCGGCGCCAGGTCGGCGAAGTCGGTGAGCGTGACCTCGCGCAGCTTCGGGTGCCGTACGCCGGTCGGCGTCCGGACCACCGCGAGCACCTGTTCCACGTCGTCCGCGAGCAGGCTCTCGCGCAGCACGCCCTGCCCGACCATGCCGGTGGCGCCGAATATGATGACCTTCACCTCGCACCTTCCCTGGCCGGCAGACGGACCGCTTCGACCACCGTACGGCCGCGGCGGTCAAGGTCAGCGGCCTGGCCCCGGTCCCACGCGGCAGGCCCCTGCACTTCCGCCGATCTTGGAGTTGTGGTTGGCATAAATCCCCATGGAACAGACATATAGGTAACCACAACTCCAAGATCGCGGAGGAATGAGCGGACTGAGGGGAGGAATGAGCGGACTGAGTGGAGGATCGGGCGGGCAATGTCGCACCGCGTGCCTATCGTTTGGCGGTGCCCGTTGAACGGTGGTCCCCCGCCCAGGTGGCCGCGCTGGCGCCGGATGCCGGCTCGGTGCGGGCCGCGCGCGGCGTCGCCGGCCCGGGCGACTGGCAGGCCGCCGGGCAGCTGGACGACATTCTCTGGGGACTGTGCCGGGGCAGCGCGCAGCGGCCGTACCAGGTGTGTGTCGACCTGTCCGGACCGGCGTACCGGTGTTCCTGTCCGAGCCGGAAGGTGCCCTGCAAGCATGCACTCGGCCTGCTCTTCCGATGGGCCGACGGCGGCGCCGGGGACGGGCCGGCACCGGAGTTCGCGCACGAGTGGGCGGCGGCCCGAGCGACCCGGGCCACCGGTCCGCGGGCACCTGGAACGAGAGATCCGGTGGCGGCGGCCAAGCGTGCCGAGCAGCGGCGGGAGCGCGTCGCGGCCGGGATGGCCGAGCTCGGACAGTGGCTGGACGACCAGGTCCGACAAGGGCTTGCCGGGGCCGCGGTGAGCGGGCAGCGGCCGTTCGACACGATGGCCGCCCGGCTGGTCGACGCTCAGGCGCCGGCCGCGGCGTCCGCCGTGCGGCGGATCGGCGGGTACGCGGGCGTCGGCCGGCAATGGGCCGACCGGATGCTCGGCGAGCTGGGGCTGCTACGCCTGCTGGTGGCGGCGCATGACCGGCTCGACACGCTGCCCGCCCCGCTGGCCGCCACCGTCCGGACCCGAATCGGCTTCCCGGTGAGCGCCCAGGACGTGCTGGCCGGCCCGCGGGTCCGGGACCGCTGGCAGGTCCTGGGCCGGGTGGAGGTGGACGACGGAGCCCTGATCACGCGCCGGACCTGGCTGCGTGGTGCCGAGGGCGGCCGGTTCGCACTGCTTCTCGAGTTCGTGGCGTTGGGTCAGCCCTTCACCGGCGACGTGGTTCCGGGCACCGAGGTGGACGCAGACATCTGCTTCTATCCCGGCGCGCTGCCGATGCGGGCGCTGATCGCGGAGCGGTACGGCACGGCCCGGCCACTGACCGAGCCGGCCGGTGGGGTCGGCCTGCGGTCGGCCCTGACCGGCTGGGCCGCGGTGCTGGCGGCGGAGCCGTGGCGCTACGACGTTCCGGTGCTGCTGGCCGGCGTGGTTCCGGGCCTGGACGGCTGGCTGATCGACGCGGCCGGCGAGGCGATGCCTCTCGCGCCGGGGCACCGGGAGCCGTGGTGGTTGCTGGCGCTCGCCGGCGGCGCGCCGGCGACTGTGGCCGCGGAGTTGTCGCCGTCGGGCCTGCGCCCGCTCGCGGCCTGGGCCGCCGGCCGGTACGCCCCGGCGGGCGAGCCGTTGCTGGATGTGGGCCCGGCGCGGCCGCCGGAACTGCCGCCCGACCTGCTCGCGGCGGCGCTGGTCGGTACGGCCCGGCGCCCCTGGACCGCCGGTTCGGTGACAATGGGTGGCAGGGCCGTCGCGGTGCCCGGCGGAGGACCCGCCGGGTTGCTCGAGGCCGCCGCCGTCGCCCTGGTCTACCGGCGGGCCGGCGTGACGCCCTCCCGTGGTCACCACCCGGTGCCGGCCGCCCCGACCGAGACGGAACGCCCGCTGCCCGACGCGGCGGCCGCGCGGCTGCTGCTGATCCTCTCCGGTGGCCCACCCGGCGGTCTGGCGGCCGGCCCGGAGCTGCTGACGCAGTGGCTGTCGGCCGCCGCGCGGCGCGGCGGCATCGTGCCCCCCGAGGCGTTGCCGGATCTGCTGGACGCCGGTCGCCGCAACGCCGTGATCCGGCCGGACCTGGCCACGATCGCCGGCCGCCGGGGTGCGTGGCTGGCCGGCCTTCGCGAGGACTGGCGGTGGCTGCTCCAGGAGGCACCGGCCGGTAGTGACGACCCGGCGGCCTGGGCCGAGGGGTCAACGGACGGGCGGGTGGCGTACCTGATCCGTCTCCGCGCGCGCGACGCGGGCGCTGCGCTGGAGCTGCTGGCGGGCAGCTGGGCGGCCGAGTCGCCGGAGGACCGGGTCATGTTCCTCGGCGCGCTCGAGACCGGCCTCTCCCCCGGCGACGACGCGTTCCTCGACCGCGCGCTGGACGACCGGCGCCGCGAGGTCCGGGAGGCCGTGCTGGACCTGTTGCGCCGGTTGCCCGGATCGTCGCTGGGCCGCCGGATGGCCGTCCGGGCGGCGGCCGCCGTGCGGCTCGAGCCGCCGCGGCTGTCCGGCGGGGAACGGCTGGTGGTCGAACCGCCCGACGTCGTCGACGCCGACTTGCGCCGTGACGGCGTGGGCGCCACGCCCGCCCGCGGCACCGGCGCCGCGGCCTGGCTGCTCGAGGAGATCCTCGCCGGCACTCCGCTGGCGACCTGGACCGCCCGGTTCGGCCGCCCGCCGGGCGCCATCCTGCATCTGGCCCGCGGCCACGACTGGGAGATGCCGCTGGTGCACGGCTGGGCCCGTGCGGCGATCGCCCAGCGCGACGCGGGATGGGCCACCGCGCTGGTGACGAACGATAGCCACAACCAGGCGGCGCGGCTCCGCGAGACGGTCCGCTGGGACCTGTACCTGCTGCTGCCGCCCGCCGATCTGGCCCGGATCGCCGCCGAATTCCTGCGCCGCGACGACCACCTCGCCAACCGGTTGCTGGCGCTGCACCGCGGCGACTGGCCGGATGAGCTGACCATGACCGTGCTCGACGCCATCGGCCGCCGCGCTCGGTCCGACCAGCACAGCTGGCAGCTCGCCGAGCTGTGCCGCTCCGCGGCGCTGGCCATGCCGCCACGCTTCGCGCCGCACGTCGCCGCCCTTGCCGCCACACTTGAAGAGGAACGCCGGCCGGTGGCCGAGCTCGTCCGGACCCTCATCTTTCGCCACGAGATCCTTCAGGAGTTCGCGTGACCGCGCTGCGCCCGCACGCCGAGGACCAGTACGCCGACGAGCTCACCCAGCTCGCCGCCGCCGACGATCGGCCGCGGCCGCCCGGATGGCGGCTCTCGCCACAAGCGGTGGTGACCTATCTGCTCGGCGACGGCGCGAAAATCACCCCGAAGTACGTGGGGCAGCGCCGGCTCATCGAGGTGGCAGTGTCCACTCTGGTCACCGACCGGGCGCTGCTGCTGCTCGGTGTGCCGGGCACCGCGAAGACGTGGGTCTCCGAGCATCTGGCGGCCGCGATCTCCGGGGACAGCACCCTGCTCGTCCAGGGCACGGCCGGCACCGCCGAGGAGGCCATCCGGTACGGCTGGAACTACGCGCGGCTGCTCGCCGAGGGCCCGACCGCTGCGGCGCTCGTGCCGAGCCCGGTGATGCGGGCCATGGAGATCGGCGCGATCGCCCGCGTGGAGGAGCTGACCCGGGTGCCCTCTGACGTGCAGGACGCGCTGATCACGATCCTGTCCGAGAAGACGCTGCCGGTGCCGGAGCTGAACACCGAGATCCAGGCCCAGCGCGGATTCAACTTGATCGCCACGGCCAACGACCGCGACCGGGGCGTGAACGAGCTGTCCAGCGCGTTGCGCCGGCGGTTCAACACCGTCGTGCTGCCGGTGCCCGCCACGGCCGACGACGAGGTGGAGATCGTGGCGCGCCGGGTCGCCCAGCTCGGCCGGTCGCTGGACCTGCCCGAGGTGCCCGCGGCCCTGGACGAGATCCGGCGGGTGGTGACCGTGTTCCGGGAGTTGCGCAACGGGCTGACCGAGGACGGCCGCACCCGGCTGAAGTCCCCCACCGGCACACTTTCCCCCGCCGAGGCGATCTCGGTGATCACCAACGGCATCGCGCTCGCGGCCCACTTCGGCGACGGCCGGCTGCATCCAGCGGACGTGGCCGCCGGCATCGTCGGCGCGGTGGTCAAGGATCCGGCCTCGGACAGCGTGGTCTGGCGGGAGTACCTGGAGACGGTGGTCCGCGAACGCCCGGACTGGCGCGACTTCTACCGGGCCGCACGCGATGCCTGAACGGCTCTACGGCGTCCGCCACCACGGCCCGGGCTCGGCCCGCGCGGTGGTGCAGGAGCTCGACCGGCAGCGCCCGGACGTACTGCTGGTGGAGGGGCCGCCGGAGGCCGACGGGCTGGTCGGCTGGGTGGCCGACGCCGGCCTGCAGCCGCCGGTGGCGCTGCTCGGCTACGCCGCCGACGACCCGCGGCGGGCGGCGTTCTGGCCGTTCGCGGTGTTCTCGCCGGAGTGGCAGGCGATCCGCTGGGCGGTCGGCAACGGTGTGCCGGTCCGCTTCTTCGATCTGCCGTACGCCTACCGACTGACCGGCCGGCCCACCCGCGATCGGGATGACGCGGACACCGATGACGCGCCGCTGCGCCCCATCGACCCGATCGGCGAGCTGGCCGCGGCAGCCGGCTACGACGACCCCGAACGCTGGTGGGAGGACGTGGTCGAGCATCGCGGCATGCCGGCTTTCGAGGCCATCGCGGAGGCGATGACCGCCATCCGCGAGTCGTCCCGGGAGGATCCCGACGACCTGGTCCGGGAGGCGTACATGCGGACCGTGCTGCGCGAGGTCCGCCGCGCCCACCAGAACGTCGCGGTGGTCTGCGGCGCCTGGCACGTGCCCGCGCTGGCGCGCAGGGTGGCGGTCAAGGACGACGCCGCACTCCTCAAGGGACGGCGAAGGGTCAAGGTCGCATTCACGTGGGTCCCATGGACGTACGGGCGGCTCGCGTCGTGGTCCGGCTACGGCGCCGGCGTCCACTCCCCCGGCTGGTACCACCACTTGTTCAGCACCGCGGACGAGGTGGTGCCACGGTGGCTCGTGGACGCGGCCGGCATACTGCGGGCCGAGGGGGTGCCGACCTCGTCGGACCACGTGATCGGGGCGACCCGGCTCGCCGAGGCACTGGCGGCGCTGCGCGGACGTCCGCTCGCCGGCCTCGCCGAGGTGACCGAGGCGGCCGAGGCCGTGATGTGCGACGGCGAACCGCTCCGGACCGAGCTGATCGCCCGCAAACTGGTGGTCGGCGAGCGGCTGGGCGACGTGCCCGACGCGATGCCGGCGGTACCGCTGGCCCGCGACGTGGCGGCGCAGCAGCGCGCGGTCCGGCTCAAGCCCGAGGCGCTGGAGCGGGTGCTGGAGTTGGACCTGCGCCGGGAGATCGACCTGAACCGCAGCCACCTGCTGCACCGGCTGCGCGCCCTCGACGTGCCCTGGGGCCGCCCGGAGGCGGATCGACGCGGCACCGGCACATTCCGGGAGACGTGGCGGCTGCGCTGGCAGCCGGAGTTCGCGGTGCGCCTGGTGGAGGGCAGCATGTACGGCACCACGGTGGCGGCGGCCGCGAGCACCACGGTGGCCGGACGAGCCGGACGTGCCGAAACGCTGGCTGAGGTCACCGCACTGGTCGAGACATGCCTGCTCGCCGACCTCGCGGACGCCTATCCGGCGGCGCTGGCCGCACTGGACACCCGGGCCGCCCTGGACGCGGACATCAACCACCTCATGGCAGCGATTCCGGCACTCGCACGCACGCTGCGCTATGGCGACGTCCGCCGCACCGACGTGGCGGGCCTGTCCACAGTGACCGCCACGCTACTGGGCCGGGTGTGCGCCGGGCTGCCGTCCGCGGTCGCGTCCCTGTCCGACGAGGCGGCGAAGGAGCTCCGTGAGCACGTCGACGCCGTGCATTCGGCCGTGGCACTGCTCGACCGCGACGAGTTGCGCGACCGGTGGCTGTCCGCGGTGGACTCGGTCGCCCGGCGGGCCGACCTGCACGGGTTGCTGGCCGGCCGGCTCACCCGGCTGCTGCTGGACGCCGGTCGCCTTGACGCCGGTGAGGTACGCCGGCGGCTGCGGCTGCCGTTGACCGTGGGAACCCCTCCCGCGCACGGCGCCGCGTGGGTGGAGGGCTTCCTGTCCGGCGGCGGCCTGCTGCTGGTGCACGACGACGACCTGCTCACGCTGCTCGACGACTGGCTCGCCGACATCGCGGCCGAGGCCTTCGACGACGTGCTGCCGTTGCTGCGCCGCACGTTCGGGGCGTTCGAGACGGGCGAGCGCCGTGCCATCGGTGAGCGGATCGCCGCCGGAAAGGGCGCCGGGACCGGCGGCGATGGCATGGTCGCCCTCGATCACGATCGCGCGGCGTCCGTGCTGCCGACGCTGGCGCTCCTGCTCGGGGCGCCGGTGGAGAACGGAGCGGCGTTATGACGGATCCGGCCCGGCGGGAACGGCTGCGCCGCTGGCGCATGGTGCTGGGCGGCCCGGCCCAGGAGCCGCTCGGGGCGGCCGAGGGACGGGACGGCAAGATGGACGCGGCGCTGGCCGCGCTGTATGACGCCGGCGACACCGACGAGGACGGCCGGCCGGTCCAGCGATCCGGCGGCCTGGGCGGGTCGGCGCCGCGGGTGGCCCGCTGGCTCGGGGACATCCGGGAATACTTCCCGAGCACCGTGGTCCAGGTGATGCAGGCCGACGCGATCGAGCGGCTCGACCTCACCCGGTTGCTGATGGAGCCGGAGATGCTCGCCGCGGTGGAGCCGGACGTCCACCTGGTGGGCACGCTGTTGTCGCTGAACCGGGTCATGCCCGACGACACCCGTGAGGCCGCGCGGCACGTCGTCCGCACCGTCGTGGCGGACCTGGAGAAACGGATCGTCCAGCAGACCCGGGCGGCGGTCACCGGCGCACTGAACCGGGCGGCCCGGATCAACCGCCCACGGCACGCCGACATCGACTGGGACCGCACCATCCGCGCCAACCTGCGGCATTACCAGGCCCGATACGGCACGGTCATCCCGGAGCGGCTGATCGGATACGGCCGGCGCACCGCCGCGGTTCAGCGTGACGTGGTGCTGTGCGTTGATCAGTCCGGGTCGATGGCGGCGTCGGTGGTGTTCTCCGGTGTGTTCGCCGCGGTACTGGCCTCGATCCGGTCGTTGCGGACTTCGCTGGTGGTCTTCGACACCGCGGTGGTCGACCTGACCGAGCAGCTCAGCGACCCGGTGGCGGTGCTGTTCGGGACACAGCTCGGCGGCGGCACGGACATCAACCGCGCGCTCGCG
>Ga0081539_10002457_pt1 | contig 26107 bp, 22 predicted proteins | sample TabmetS4T2R2_FD_71023 | JGI IMG/M metagenome (GOLD analysis project Ga0081539, IMG submission 71023) | Tabebuia heterophylla rhizosphere microbial communities from the University of Puerto Rico - S4T2R2 | ecosystem: Host-associated > Plants > Roots > Rhizosphere ...
CTGTCCCCTCGCCACGGCGCGGGCCCCCACCCCCCTCCCCGGGGTGTTTGCCGTGGGCCCCGCGCCTACTCCGCAGGCCCCGGTGGGCGCATCGCGGCGTTCTCGTCGTCGCCCGTAGCTCCGCTACGAACTCCTCCTCGGCCTTGCGCTGCATCCCACCGGCGCCTTGCTCGCAACGGCGCGGACCCGACAGACACGCCCTAGAGTTCATCCAGGACGGGGCGGCGGAGGAGGTGACGCGACGATGCTCTACTGGCTGTTCAAGAGGATCCTCCTCGGACCGCTCCTGCGAGTGACGTTCCGCCCCTGGGTGCGGGGGTTGGAGAGGGTCCCGCAGACGGGCGCGGCGATCCTGGCCAGCAACCACATGTCGTTCTCCGACTCCTTCTTCCTCCCGCTCGTGGTGTCGCGGCGCATCACCTTCCTCGCCAAGTCGGACTATTTCACCGGGCGGGGATTAAAAGGGCGGCTGACCGCCGGGTTCTTCCGCGGCGTCGGCCAGGTGCCCATCGACCGGACCGGCGGGCGTGCCTCGGACGCCGCCCTGCGCACCGGGCTACGCGTGCTGCGGCGGGGCGACCTGCTCGGCATCTACCCGGAGGGGACCCGCTCGCCCGACGGCCGGCTCTACCGCGGCAAGACGGGCATCGCGCGGATGGCGCTGGAGGCCGGCGTCCCGGTGATCCCCGTGGCCATGATCGGCACGAATGAGGTGCAGCCGCCGGGCAAGGTGATCCCCAAGGTGGGACGGGTCGGGGTCGTGATCGGGAAGCCGCTGGACTTCTCCCGCTACGAGGGGATGGCGAACGACAGGTTCGTCCTGCGGTCGATCACCGACGAGATCATGTACGAGCTGATGCGGCTGTCGCAGCAGGAATACGTCGACGTCTATGCGGCCACGATGAAGGAGCGGATCGCCGCCGAGAAGCGCGCGCGTTCCGGCGTCGTCCACGTGGTGGGCGAGTCGGTCGACGTGGACGGGCCTGCGTTGCGCGGCTCGGTCGCCGGTCCGGGGCGGGAGCGGGACGACGGCCCCGCCGCCGCAGCGGGTTGACGACACCGTTGATCAAGCAGCTTCGGCTGATCAAGCAGGGTCGACCGGGTCGCGGCCCGGGCGTGGACGGCGACGACGCCGGGTTGTGGCGAGTGGTGGACGCCTTCCGGGTCGCGGCGCTCGGCTACGCCGTCGTTCTGCACGTACCGGATCACGACGCTTACCGGCACCCGTGGCTGGCCTGGGCGGTGCTGGGCGTGATGGCGGCCTGGACGGCGTACCTCGCGGTGACGTCGTTCAGCGGAACGCCGCGCCGTGGAGTTGTCGCGATGACGATCGACCTGGCGCTGGCAGCCGGCGCCGTGCTGGCGACCTGGCCGCTGGACACCCCTGGGCGGATCGCGGCTGGCGAGCCCACGCTCCCCTCGATCTGGTCGGCGGCCGCCGTGCTGTCCTGGGCGGTGTGGCGCGGTCTGCTGGGCGGGGCCGTCGCCGGCGTCGTGATCAGCGCCGCCGACCTGCTGGAGGTGCGCCGCATCTCCGCGCAGACGGTCAACAACGTCGTGTTGCTGGTGCTGGCCGGTGTCGTCGTCGGGTACGGCGTGGAGCTGGTCCGGGCGGGCCGAGCCGAGTTGGCAGCCGCAGCGGCGGCCCGCGCCGCCGGTGCGGAGCGGGAGCGGCTGGCCCGCGACATTCACGACTCGGTGCTGCAGGTTCTCGGGTATGTCCGACGGCGGGCGGGTGAGCTGGGCGTCGACGGGTCGGCGGGGGAGGCGGCCGAGCTTGCTCGCCTGGCCGGGGAGCAGGAGGACCGCCTCCGCGCGCTCATGGCGGCCGGGCCGCCTGTAGCACCTGACGGAGAGCGCGACTTGCGCAGCGCGCTCTCGGTATTCGCCGGCGGGGCCGTGACGGTATCGGGGCCGGCCGAGCCGGTGACGCTGCCGGCGGCGACCGTGGCCGCCGTGATGGCAGCGACCGCCGCCGCACTGGACAACGTGGCGCGGCACGCCGGGCGCGACGCACGGGCTTGGGTGCTGCTGGAGGACGAGGGGGACAAGGTGCTTGTGACGATCCGCGACGACGGAGCGGGATTCGCCGACGGCCGGCCGGAACAGGCCCGGCGGGAAGGTCGGTTAGGGATGAGCGCCTCGATCCGCGGCAGGGTCGCCGAGGTGGGGGGCACCGTGACAGTCCTCAGCGCGCCCGGACAGGGCACCGAGGTCGAGCTGCGGGTGTCACGGTGAGCGAGCTGGGCGGCGTGGGGCTGGAGGCTCGAATTAGCAGGCGTTTTGACCCCGATCGTGGGTCAAAACGCCTGCTAATCGAGCCCAAGATCACCTCTGTCGAGCCAGCACGGTGAGCGAGCGGGGTGGCGCGGCGGCGTCTGGACTGAGGGACGAGGGAAGACGTCGCCAAGTGGCGCCGCCCGTAGCGAGCGAACCATCAAGCACGGTGAGCGAGCGGGGTGGCGCGGCGGCGTCTGGACTGAGGGACGAGGGAAGACGTCGCCAAGTGGCGCCGCCCGTGGCGAGCGAACCATCAAGCACGGTGATGGTCGTCGACGATCACCCGATGTGGCGGGACGCCGTGGCGCGCGACCTCGCCGAGGCAGGTTTCGACGTCGTCGCCACGGCCGGGGACGGTGCGGAGGCGCTGCGCCGACTGCCCGCCGTTCGCCCCAACGTCCTCGTGCTCGATTTGCAGCTGCCGCTCGTGGACGGCGTCCAAGTGACGCGCGAGGCGATCCGCGAACGGCCCGACCTGCGCGTGCTGGTACTGAGCGCCAGCGGCGAGCAGGCTGACGTCCTGGAGGCGGTGAAGGCGGGCGCGACGGGCTACCTGGTCAAGTCGGCCTCGCGCGAGGAGCTGCTGGACGCCGTACGCCGGACCGCAGCCGGAGAGGCGGTGTTCACGGCCGGGCTGGCGGGACTGGTCCTGGGCGAGTACCGGCGGATGGCCGGGGTGGCACCGACGACCGGCGAGCCGGCGGTGCCGCAGTTGACGGATCGGGAGACCGAAGTGTTGCGGCTGGTGGCGAAGGGGTTGTCGAGTCGGCAGATCGCGCAGCGGCTCGTCATCTCGCATCGCACGGTGCAGAACCACGTCCAGAACACGCTGACGAAGCTCCAGCTGCACAACCGGGTGGAGCTGACCCGCTACGCCATCGAGCGCGGCCTGGACGCCTGAGCCGACTGCGCCGAGGGAGACAGATGCCTTGATCACCCGGACCGTTGAGCGGGCAGTTTTGCCCGGACACGCCCGGCGTGTCCGGGCAAAACTGCCCGCTCAACAGTGTGACCGCGAGCCGCATCACGGCGGTCACTTACCCTGGGTCGGTGACCATGAGCCTCCAGCCCAGCCCGCCGGAGACCGCCGCGGATACCGCTTCGGCGGCTCTTGAGGCGGGACTCGACGCCTGGCGGGACCTGCCCGCCGCCCAGCAGCCCGAATGGCCCGACCTCGATGTCCTTGCCGCGGTGACGGCGGAACTCGCGAAGTATCCACCGCTGGTGTTTGCCGGGGAGTGCGACGAGCTGCGCGCCTCGATCGCGGCGGCGGCACGCGGTGAGGCGTTCCTGCTCCAGGGCGGCGACTGCGCCGAGACCTTCGCCGACGCCACGGCGGACCGCATCCGCAACAAGATCAAGACGATTCTGCAGATGGCGGTCGTCCTGACCTACGGTGCGAGCCTGCCGGTGGTCAAGATGGGCCGCATGGCGGGCCAGTACTCCAAGCCGCGCAGCAAGCCGACGGAGATCCGCGACGGCGTAGAGCTACCCGCCTACCGCGGCGACGCCATCAACGACTACGCGTTCACCCTGGAGGCGCGCACGCCGGATCCGCGCCGGCTGCTGCAGGCCTACCACACGAGCAGCATGACGTTGAACCTCATCCGCGCGTTCACCAAGGGCGGCTTCGCCGACCTCCGGCAGGTGCACGAGTGGAACCGCGGCTTCGTCGCCAGCCCGGCGAACGCCCGGTACGAGGTGATGGCGCGGGACATCGACCGCGCGATGCGGTTCATGGCCGCCTGCGGCGCCGGCGACGGCGAGGCGATGCGCACCGTCGACCTCTACTCCAGCCACGAGGCGCTGCTGCTGGACTACGAGCGGCCGCTGATCCGGATCGACTCTCGCACCGGCACGCCGTACGACGTCTCGGCGCACTTCGTCTGGATCGGGGAGCGCACCCGCCAGCTGGACGGCGCCCACGTGGACCTGCTGTCGCGTGTGCGCAACCCGATCGGGGTCAAGCTCGGCCCCTCGACGTCGCCCGACGACGCGCTGGCGCTGATCGACAAGCTCGACCCGGCCCGTGAGCCGGGTCGACTGACGTTCGTCAGCAGGATGGGTGCGCCGAAGGTCCGCGACGCCCTGCCGGCGCTGGTGGAGGCGGTCCGGGAGTCCGGCGCCGGGGTGCTGTGGATCTGCGATCCCATGCACGGCAACACGTTCGAGTCGCCCTCCGGGTACAAGACGCGGCGGTTCGACGACGTACTCGACGAGGTCCGCGGCTTCTTCGAGGTGCACGCCGCGCTCGGTACCGTGCCGGGCGGCCTGCACGTGGAGCTGACGGGCGACGACGTCACCGAGTGCCTGGGCGGGGCCGAGCGGATCGACGACGCCGATCTCGCCACCCGCTACGAGACGCTGTGCGATCCCCGGCTGAACCACCAGCAGTCATTGGAGCTGGCGTTCCTCGTGGCGGAGATGCTGGGGGAGCGGTGACCGCCCCTCACGTCGACCTCCGGTCCGACACCGTCACCCGGCCGACGCCGGCGATGCGGGCGGCGATGGCCGAGGCCGAGGTCGGCGACGACGTGTACGGCGAGGATCCGGAGATCAACGCCCTGGAGGCCGAGGTCGCGGGGCTGCTCGGTCACGAGGCGGGCCTGTTCTGCCCGAGCGGCTCGATGACGAACATGCTCGGCGTCCGCACGCTGGTCCCGGCCGGCGCCGAGCTGCTGTGCGACAGCCTGGCCCACGTCGTGCGAGCCGAGCTGGGCGGGCACGCCGTTCTCGGCCAGGTGACCACCCGGACGTGGTCGGCACCGCGCGGGCTGCTGGAGGCCGACCAGGCACTGGCACTCGCCACACCGGACGCCGGCCCGTACCTGGTCTCGACGGCGGCCATCGCCGTGGAGAACACGCACAACTTCGGCGGCGGCACGGTCCAGCCGATCGGGGAGCTGCGCCGGTTGCGATCCGGCGCGAGCGACCTCGGGATCGCCGTTCACCTGGACGGCGCCCGCCTGTGGAACGCCCACGTCGCGACCGGCGTCCCGCTGGCGGACTACGGCGCCTGCGCCGACACGGTGTCGGTGTGCCTGTCGAAGGGGCTCGGGGCGCCGGTGGGCTCGGTCCTGGTCGGTAGCGAGGAGCGGATTCGCGTCGCACGGGTCTGGCGGAAGAGGTACGGCGGCGGCATGCGTCAGGCGGGTGTCCTGGCGGCGGCCGGGCGATATGCGTTGCAGCACAACCTGTCCCGCCTCGCCGAGGACCATGCGCGCGCCCGGCGCCTCGCCGAGACCGTCGCCGCCGTGGACCCCGCGCTGTGCGACCCGGCAGCGGTCGACACCAACATCGTGCCGATTGAACTGCCCACTGATGGGCCGCATGCACCGGAGATCGCAGCTGCGACGGCGGAGCACGGCGTCCTGGTCTCGGTCCTCGGGCCGCGTCGGTTGCGGCTGGTCACCCATCTCGAGGTGGACGACGAAGGCGTGGCGCACGCCTGCAGCGTCCTGACCGACGTCCTCGCCGGGCTTCTGGCCTCGACGGCGTAACGCTCGTTCAGAACGTCCGCAGCGTCACCGTGCTGCCCTGCGCTGCCTGCGAGCCGCCGGACGGGGACTGGCCGATCACCCGGTTCCCCACACCGAATCGCTGCCGGTCCACCTGGAATCCGGCGTCATGCAGGATCTTCTCCGCGTCCTTGAAGTTCTGACCGGTGACGTCCGGGACCGGCACCATCGGCCCCGTGCCACCCTCGAGGTTGCGCGTGATGCTGAGCTTCACGTGATCGCCGGGGTGGACGACGGTGTTCGGCGCCGGGTCCTGCGTCAGCACCGTGTTCTGCGGCAGGAACACGCCGGGATCGACGTCCGTGACGTCCGCCACCAGCCCGTTGGCCTGCACCCATTGCAGGGCCTGCTCACGGTTCTGCCCGACCAGGGTGACCAGCGTGACCGTCGGCTCCGGCCCCTTGCTCACGACCACGGCGATCTCCCGGCCGGGCGCGATCTGCTGGCCCGCCGCGGGCGCGGAGGACACGATCCGCCCTTCCGGTACGTCGTCGGCGTACTGCTTGGTCTGCTCGCCCACCTTGAGGCCGATCGCCTCCAGCGCCGCGGTGGCTTCACTCACCGTCCTGCCCTTGAGCATCGGGACGGTGACCAGCTCGGGGCCCTTCGACACCCGCAGCAGGACCGTGCCGTTCTTCTTCACCTTGCCGCCGCCGGGCGGGTCGGTGGTGACCACCTGGCCCGCCGCCACGGTGCTGCTGAAGATCTGTTCGACCTTCCCGTGCAGGCCGCGGGCGGCCAGTTCCCGGTTGGCATCGGCCAGCCGGGCACCCGTCACGCCGGGCACGCTGGTGTAGGCGCCGGGGCCGGCGGCGTACCACCAGCCGGCCAGAACCAGCAGAAGCGCGAGCCCGACGACGGCGATCAGCGCGGTGAGCCCGCGACGGCGCCGCAGATTCTGCAGGGTGCCGTTGTCCAGCGCCTCGTCGTCCTCGTGCACCCGCAGCCGGGGGACGAGAGGGCCGTCCGGGCGTACGGCGATTCCCCGCTCGACCGACAGGCCCAGCCGATCGCCGATCATCGCGGTGCCGGAGGGCGCGGGCGGCTCTGGTTCGCCGGGCAGGGTGAGCGCGCGGGTCTGCTGGTGGCGGCCGGTCCGCTGGAACGTCTCGGTGTGGCTCAGCTCTGCCGAGTTCGAATGCGACGCGCGGGTGTCCAACCGATCTTCCGGGAACTCGCGGTGCGCGGCGCGAGTGAGAGCGAGATAGCGCTCTGCGCTCGGCGGGCGGTCGTCCGGGTTGTGTGCGGTCGCCGTGGTGACCAGGGTGTCGAACGAGGCGGGCAGGCCGGGCACGAGCGTGGACGGCGCCGGAACGGTCTCGTGCACGTGCCGGTAGGCGATCTCCACCGGGTCACCGCCGGTGTACGGCTGCCGACCCGTGATCATCTCGAAGAGCATGATCCCGGCGGCGTACACGTCGGCCCGCGCGTCGGCGACGCCACGGCTGACCATTTCGGGTGCCAGATAGCCGACCGTTCCGATGACCAGGGCGCCACCGGGTGCTCCGGACTGGGAGGCACCCGCGCGGGCCAGGCCGAAGTCCGCGACCTTGATCCGCCCGTCGTCGGTGAGGATGACGTTCTCCGGCTTCACGTCCCGGTGCACGATCCCGGCCCGGTGCGCCGCGCTGAGAGCGTCCAGGACGGGCTCGAAGACCGAGAATGCCTCCCGCGGGGTGAGGGCGCCGCGCTCGGCGAGGACGTCGCGCAGAGTGCGTCCCGGCAGGTACTCCATCGCCAGGTACAGCAGCGGTGCGCCGACCTCCTGCGTGGTGTCCGAGCCCTGGTCGAACACCTGGACGACGTTGGGGTGGGAGAGCCGGGCCGCCGACCGCGCCTCGCGGATGAACCGCGCGACGAATTCAGGATCCCCCGCGAGGTGTTCGTGCATGACCTTCAGGGCGACGTCGCGATCCAGCCGCCGGTCCAGAGCAAGGTAGACCGTGGCCATGCCCCCGCGCTCGATCCGCGACTCCACGAGGTAGCGACCGTCGACCAACCGGCCGACGATCGGATCCCTCAGGGTCGTGTCCACGCGCCCGAGTGTACGGTCGGGACCCGTCAAGGGCTGCCCTCCCATGTGCAGTTCATCCCGGTTAGGCCGCTCTGGTCACCGAAGGCGAGCGGCGATCGTACGGACAGTGGCGACGTACCGCCGGGTGTCGGGATACATGCCGTGCCGCCGGACGGATGCCAAGCCCTGGTAGTAACCCGCGATCGCGGTCGGAGTGTCGACGCGCGCCAGCAGCGCGGCGAGCAGGACGACGCCCGCGGTGACGTTGTCCTCGGCGTCGAGCAGGTCGAGCCGCCGTCCGGCCAGTTCACTCGCCCAGGCCCCGGCAGCAGGGGTGATCTGCATCGTCCCGACGGCGTTCGCCGGAGACACCGCGCGTTGCTGGAACCCCGACTCCACGGTGGCCACGGCCAGCGCGAGCGCCGGGTCGACGCCGTAGCGGGTCGCCGTCCGCCCCACGAGAGTGCGGACCTCCGCCTTGGTGGGAACGCTCCGATGTGCCAGCGTTTCACGGTTGAGGGCGGCCGCGCGAAGCACGGCAGGCGGGTAGGTCCGGCCGAGGAACGTCGCGTCGAGGGGTGTGGTGCGCCGCGGCCGCCGTGCGGTGGTCCGTGTCCGACTCGTGGCGGCCGGCGTCGGCACGAGGCTGCGCCGGCCGGGAAGGATCAGCTTCCGGCCGGGACGGATCAGCGAGCGCGTCGTCAATCCGTTGGCGCGCAGCAGGGCGGCGAGCGAGACGCCGTATCGGTGCGCGATCTCCCAGGCCGTGTCGCCGCGGCGCACGACGTGGACCACCGGACGGGCCTGCGTGTGTCCGTGACGCGCGGCCGTCGTGGCGCTGGGTCGGGGGAGTGCGGGCAGAGTGAGTACCTGGCCGGTTCGGATGAAGCCGTCAGGACCCAGGCCGTTCGCGGCCAGGACGGCGCGGACCGATGTTCCGGTGCGCTCGGCGATCTCGGACACGGTGTCGCCTGCGCGGACCCGGTACGTCGGCACCGGGCCGCCATTGGTGTCGACGGGATGCAGGCCCGCGGCGTGCGCCCGGCGACGGGCCGTCGTCCTGCCGGACGGGTCGGCCTTGTCGGCCGGGTGGGGAAGGATGGTGGCGCTCGCGTCGGACCAGCCGCCCGGCCCGGCGACGACCGCGGTGAGGAGCAGGGGGAGTCCCGCCACGCGGAGCATGTCGCGGGAGGTCTCGGTGAGCCCGGTCAAGCGGGCCCGGTACAGCAGGGTCTCGATCGGGTCGCCCGCCGGGGGTCCGAGCGAGTGCCTGCCGCGGGATGTCATCTGGGCGCTGGTGCTCACGATGCTCCTGTGACCGGTGTGGCTGGTGGGAGATGCGACAGAGAGTAGTGCAATAGAAGCGCTACGTCATGCACCCTGTTTCGTCGCTCGGCACGTGGCACGCTGGGCGGCGTGGAGCAGGACGACCTGGACTCGCTCGTCGCGGAGTGGGTGCCCCTGCCCGACGTCGCCGACCGGCTTGGCGTCGACGTCGGTCAGATCCGGCGGATGCTGCAGGACCGGCTTCTGGTGGGAATCCGCCGCGGGGAACGGCGCATCCTGTGCGTACCGGGCGAGCTGATCGAGGCGGGGGAGCCGCTGCCGGATCTCCGCGGAACGCTGATCGTGCTCAGCGACGCCGGTTACTCCGACGAGGAGTCGCTGCGCTGGCTGTTCACGCCGGACGACACGCTGCCCGGCACCCCGGTCGAGGCGCTGCGATCCGGACGCAAGACCGAGGTCCGCCGCCGCGCCCAGGCGCTTGCGTTCTGACCGTCCGCTTGCGGATTGCTTGATCGACCCCGGATTGCTTGATCGGCGGGGGTTAGGGCGGGGCCTGTCCCTAGGCCGGGACGGTGCGGTCCTTGGCACGGCGCGCGGCGCGGGCCCGGCGCAGGTGGGGCAGCGTGACGGCGAGCCGCCGCGGCAGTCGGACGCTGATCCGCTGGGTGAGCACCTGGTAGCCGGCCCGCTCCACGGCGTCGAGGATCTCGCTGTACAGCGTGAATGCCGTCCGGACGCAGTCCCGGCTGGTCGGATGCAGCATCTCGATGCCCGGTTCGGCGAAGGCGTACAACGCCCGGGTCCGCTCGATCTCGAACGCGATCAGTTCTCGGATCATCGGGGTCACCCGCCCGCGGGCCAGCGACTCCCGCGTCACGCTGAACGTGTCCAGATCTTCCTGGGGCAGGTATACCCGACCGCGCTTCAGATCCTCGCCGATGTCCCGGATGAAGTTGGTCATCTGGAACGCCTCGCCCAGCGCCCTCGCCCGCGCCCCGGCCTCCGGGGTGAGCGGTTCCAGGATCGGCAGCATCTGCAGGCCGATGACGGCCGCCGAGCCGTACATGTACTGCTCCAGATCGGCGTACGTCGGATAACCGGTCACGGTGATGTCCAACTGCATGGACTCCAGGAAGGACTCGACGTGCTGCCGCGGGATCCCCCACCGACGCATGGTGTTGAGCATGGCGCGGCAGATGTCGTCCTCGCAGTCGCCGGTGCTGAGGGAGTCCAGGAAGTTCGCGCCCCAGCGGATCAGTGCATCCGGGTCGGGGTCGGTGAGCGAGTCGACGAACTCATCGGCGTACCGGGCGAACCCGTAGAGCGCCCAGACGTGCGGCCGCTTGGCCGGGGGAAGGAGCAGGGACGCCAGGTAGTAGGTCTTCCCATGGGCGGCGTTGAGCTTCCGGCACTTCTCGTACGCCACGCGCAGGGCCGGCTCCGCGATGCCGGCCGCGTCAAGGGTGCGGTCACTCACGCCCTGAATCCTGCCGTATTTCCGGGCTTTGCTGGGGACCCGAGGCGACCGGATCAGGGCCACGCGCGCGATCGGTAACCCGGTCGCGGGCCGGTGATCCGCTCGGCGGCCAGCCGCCCCGAGATCAGCACCATCGGCACGCCCACCCCGGGCTGTGTGCCGGATCCGGTCAGCACGACGTTCTCCCCCCACAGGTTGCCCGGCCGGAACGGGCCGGTCTGGCTGAACGTGTGCGCGACGGCGAACGGTGTCCCGCGTTCCAACCCCTGGGCGGCCCAGTCCGCCGGCGTGATCGTGTGCTCCACCTCGATCGCGTCGTCGAACCCGGGGTAGCCGCGCTGTTCCAGCGTCGTCAGCAGGTGGTCCCGGTACTGGCCGCGCACCCGCGACCAGTCGATCGGCGCGTCGAGGTTCGGCGTCGGAGCCAGGACGTAATAGCTTTCTCGATCGGGCGGAGCCAGTCGCGGGTCGGTCAGCGTGGGGCGGCTGACGAGCAGCGACGGATCGCTCATCAGCCGACCGCCCTGTAACTCGCGGAACACACTGTCCCAGGCCCGGCCGAAGTGGATCGTGTGATGCACGTGGTCCGGGTAGCGCGCTCGCGAACCGGCGAGCAGCAGGAAGCACGACGGGGAGTAGCGCAGGCGCCGCAGCCGCCGCGGCACCACGCCGAGCAGCATGCGGAAGGCCACCGGCAGGTCCGGGTTCAGGACGACGGCGTCGCAGCCGATCCGCTCCCCGCTCACGGTGTGCACGGCGACCGCCCGGTCGCCGCGCAGTTCCACCCGGCTGACCTCGGTGCCGTAGCGGATCAGCACGCCGTGGCGTTGCGCCGCGGCCGCCATCGCCACCGGGACGGCATGCATGCCGCCGACCGGGAAATGCACGCCGGCGAGTGAGTCCATGTAGCTGATGACGGCGTAGAGCGCCAGGGCCTGCTGCGGCGACAACCCGGCGTACAGGGCCTGGAACGAGTAGAGCCGCTGCAACCGTTCGTCCGCCAGGTACTGCGCGACCGTGGGCGCGAGACGGCGAAAGCCACCGATGGCAATCAGCCGTGCCAGGTTCGCCGTCACCAGGTCCAGCGGAGTGTCGAGGGACCGGTCGATGAAGTCGCGCATCTGGTAGCGGTACAACCGTCGCAGGAACTCCACGTACTGCCCGAAACCGGCGGCGGCACCCGGCCCGCTGAACCGCTCGATCTCCCGGGTCATCTGCTCAAGGTCGGAGCGAACGTCGATCGACGAGCCGTCGGCGAACCGGGCCCGGTAGATCGGATCCAGGCGCTTGAGGTGCAGCCAGTCCGCCATGTCCTCACCGAGCGCGTCGAAGCAGTCGGCGATCAGCTCGGGCATGGTGAGCACCGTGGGCCCCGAGTCGAAGCGGTAGTTGCCGCGGCTGGTCGGCGTCACGATCGACCCGGCCCGCCCGCCCGGCACCGCCTCCCGCTCCAGGACGGTGACCTCCCGTCCCGCGCCGGCCAGCCGCATCGCCGCCGACAGCCCGCCGAGCCCGGCGCCGACGACCACGATCCGGTCGGTCGGCCCGCGTACGGTGCGCGTCCGGCCCGGAAACCAGCCGGCGGCCGCGTGCAGGCCCGCCGAGATCGTGGGCGCTGACAGCCGCGTGCTCATGACGGCATCACCGTGCTCATGACGGCATCACGGGATCCGACCGCCGGGCCGCACGTCACCGGGCCCGGGTGGTGGCCGCCGTCACGAGCGCCTCCAGCACGGCGGCGGCGTCCGTGGTCAGCCACCCCGAGCGCACCCCGTCGCGCACGGCATCCCGTGCCTGGGTGGAGAGGTCGGCGATCAGATGCTCCACCGTGTCCAGCGTGCCCGTGTCCACGATGACCTGTCGCAGCGCCGCCAGGTCGGCGCCGTCCAGCCCGGGATCCCCCAGCAGCCGTCGCACCAGCCCCGCCTGCTCCGGTTCGGCGCGCTGCAGCGTGAGCGCGATGAGGACGGTGCGCTTGCCTTCACGCAGGTCGTCCCCGGCGGGCTTGCCGGTTCGCTGCGGATCGCCGAACACCCCGAGGACGTCGTCCCGCAACTGGAACGCCTCGCCCAGCGCCAGGCCGTACGTCGAGTACACCGCGCGCAGTTGGGCCGGCGCCCCCGCCAGCGCGGCGCCCATGAGTAGCGGGTGTTCCACCGTGTACTTCGCGCTCTTGTAGCGCACGACGTGCCGGGCCCGCTCCAGCGCCTCGGCCGGGTCGTCCTCCGGCAGATGCTGGCTGAGCACGTCAAGATACTGCCCGCCCAGCAGCTCGGTGCGCATCCGGTCGAACACCGGCCGCGCGGCGGCTAATCGCGCGCCCGGCAGCCCACTGCCCTGGAGCAGCTCGTCGGCCCACACCAGGCACATGTCGCCCGCCAGGACGGCGCCCGCCACACCGAAGCGGTCGGCGTCGCCACGCCATCCGCTGTCACCGTGCAGGCCCGCGAAGCTGCGGTGCACCGCCGGCATGCCGCGGCGCGTGTCGGAGTGATCGATCAGGTCGTCGTGGATGAGGGCCGCGGCCTGAAACAGCTCCAGCGAGGCGGCCGCGGCCACGACGGCGTCGGAGTCCGGTTCTCCGGCGCCGCGCCAGCCCCAGTAGCAGAACGCCGGGCGCAGCCGCTTCCCGCCCCGCATCAGCCCGGCGATCGCGCCGGCCAGCGGCGCACACGCCGGGCTCACCTCGTCCAGCACCCGGCCCTGGCGGGCGAGGAAGCCATCGAGGACGAGGTCCACCCGCCTGCGGAGATCGGCGACGTCGAGTGGGGAGGAAACGTCCAGATCCGGCGGCGCGGCCGGGCTGGGAGGCGAGGGACGCACCGTGACAGCGTATGGCGCAGTCCGCGGCACTTCTGCCGAGGCGCTCCGAACGGCCATGGCCCAGGGCTACCCTGGCGCCATGGTCGCGACCCCCCTGACGGTGCACGAGACGCTGCGGGACCTGCTCGCGGCTGGACGCCGCTCGTTCTCCTTCGAGTTCTTCCCGCCGAAGGACGACGCCGCCGAGGCCCAGCTGTGGGAGGCCGTGCGCCGCCTGGAGCCGCTGGCGCCCACGTTTGTGTCGGTCACGTACGGCGCCGGCGGGTCCACCCGCGACCGGACCACACGGATCACCGCCCGGATCGCCGCGGACACGACGTTGACCCCCGTCGCGCACCTGACCTGCGTCGGGGCTTCCCGCGCTGAGCTGCGGCAGGTGGTCGGGGAGTACGCCGCAGCTGGCATCAGCAACATCCTCGCCCTGCGCGGTGATCCGCCCGGCGGCCCGCAGGCGCCGTGGACGCCGCATCCCGAGGGGCTGAACTACGCCGTCGACCTGGTCCGGCTCGTGCGTGATCTCGGCCGGTTCTGCGTGGGAGTGGCGGCGTTCCCGGACGTTCACCCCGCCAGCCCGGACCTTGAGCACGACGCCCGGATCCTCGCCATGAAAGCCGACGCCGGGGCGGACTTCGCCGTTACCCAGTTCTTTTTCACCGCCGACGACTACTTCCGGCTTGTCGAACGGGCCGCCGCCCACGGCTGCGGCATCCCGATCATCCCGGGGGTCATGCCGGTGACCAACGTCCGCCAGATCAAGCGCTTCGCCGAGCTGTCCGGGGCACCCATGCCGCCGCGGGTGAGCCAACGGCTGGAGGCCGTGGCAGACGACCCCGTCGCGGTGCGGCAGGTAGGGGTGGAACTCGCGACGGAGCTGGCGTCCACCCTGCTCGCGGGCGACGCGCCGGGGCTGCACTTCTACACGCTGAACCGCTCGACCGCGACGCAGGAGGTCTACGACCGGCTCGGCGTCGCGGCGCGGGCCTGAACGCGGAGGCCGGACGCTGCCGTCCGCGCCCGTGCTGGCCCGCGAGGACTACCTGCGCCGGTGGTCGGCTCTGCACGGCGGGGTGGCGCCGCGCGGGATGGTCGGCGGCTGGCTCTCCGTGGTCTACCGAATGGCGCGACCGCTGGCTTCCACCGGGGTCCCGCCGGACGCTGTCACGCTGACCGGCTTGGTGGTGTGTCTGCTCGTCCTGCCGGCCGCCGCAGCGGGCGGTCGATGGCTGCTCCTCGGAGTGGTTGCCGTTGTCGCGGGTGCGGCACTCGACGGTCTCGACGGCGCCGTTGCGTTGCTGACCGGCCGGGTGAGCCGCTGGGGGTTCCTGCTCGACTCGGTCTGCGACCGGGTCGCCGACGCGGCGTTCGTCGCGGCCCTGTGGTTCACCGGCACGCCGGGGTGGCTCTGCGCCGCCGGCGGCGCGCTGGCGTGGTTGCACGAGTACGTGCGCGCCCGGGCCGCGGCCGGTGGCGTGGGTGACATTGCCGTCGTCACCGTCGGCGAGCGGCCCACGCGGGTGATCGTCACGGCCATGTTCCTGCTCGGCGCTGCCCTCTATCCGGCGGCCGCGGATCGGTGGGCCACGGCGGGTGCGACCGCCTGGGTGCTGACCGGCGCGGTCGGGCTGGCTCAACTGCTGGTGGCGGTGCGCAGCCGAATGCGCGCCTAACCGACCTCCCTCTGGATCAGCAGGCGTTCTGACCCCGAAAACGGGTCAGAACGCCTGCTGATTGCCGCCGAATGGGGGTAAACGGCGTCATCCCGACCCGATGGACCCGAATTGGCCTTAAGCTCCGGCTGGCCTGGCCGGCGTCGGGGAGGCGGGCATGGAGGAGCAGCGCGGCATCACGCGCCGTGACATCCCGTGGCGTGCCGCCGACGTGCTCACCGCCCGGCGCAGCCACCCGCTACCGCGCTGGGTCGACGTCGCGGTAGTTCTTGCCGTCATGGCGTACCTGGTGGCGGGGGCGTCGTCCGCGCCTCGCTCGTCCGATGAGGCCGCGCAGGTGGCGCTGAGCCGCGACGCCCGGCTCGTGTTCACCGACCCCCGCGCGCTGGCCCCGGGCGGCGCGACATCCGCCGTCCTGGAGGCTCAGCGCCTCGTGCACGGCACGGTCACCCGATGCGCAGTGGCGGTCGGCTGGTATCTCGGCGGCGCCCGTGACGCGGACCGGCCGGTCCTGCCCGGCGAGACGGCGAAGGCCGGCGACGAGAATCGCCCGCACGACGTACCGGCGGCGTTCCTCGGCGCGGCGCGGGCGGGCCCTGCGGTGATCGGCGCCGTCGGTGCCCTGATGCTGTACCTGCTCGCCCGGCGAGTGGCCGGACGGCGGGTCGCCACCGCGGCCCTGGTCCTGTTCGGATTGAACTCCGGTTTCCTGCTGGTCGCGCGGCAGGCCACCGACACAGGCGCGGTGGTCACGTTCGGTCTGGCCGCCATCCTCCTGGCCGCCTACGCCTCCGATCGGCTCGAACGGCCCGCTCCGGTCCGGCTGGGAGCGTGGACCGCGGTCGCCCTGGCCGCCGGCTTGTGCCTGGCCGCAGGACGAGGCGCGGCGCCGTTCCTGCTCGGGGTGGTGGCCTGGTGCGTGGTCGGGCTGGTCCGTGGCGTGCAAGCCGCCCGCCGAGCGGCCCTCGGCGGGAGCACCGGCCCTGCACCGACCGGCTCCAACCCGCTCGGTGAGGTCGGTCTCCTGGCCGTGACGGCCTTGAGTGCGCTCATCGTGTGGGTCACCGTGTCCCCGTCGCTGTGGGGCTGGCTGCCTGAGCGGCTGATCACCCGCGGGCACGACCACGCGGCGTTGGTCGCCGCCGGCGCCCTGCCCGACCCCGGCCCGGGCGGGCTCACCGGTTTCGGCGAAGCGGTGCGCAGGCTGATCGACGGTCCGTTCGCATCCGTGCCGCTGCCGTCGTCGTACGCCGGATCGGGGTGGGCCGGCGCGCCGATCGGTGCGTCGCGTCTAGCGGTCGGGCTCGCGCTGGCGACGGTCGCCGTGGCGGGTGCGGTGGTGCTGCTGCGCCGCCGCCGGGTCCAGCGGCGCACCGGCTGGAGCGAGGAGGAGTTGCGCCGCGGCACCCGGCCGCGCGACGCCACTCCGTTACTGATGTGGACCGTCTTGGTTGTCGTGTGGACCCTGACGCATCCCTCCCGCCTTCCCGGCGATCAGCTGGCGCTGCTGGCGCCCATGGCAGTGCTGGCTGCCGTCGGATTCGTCGGCGCCGCGGAGTGGGTGGTTCGCGGTGTCCGCCGGGCGGCGCAGGCCCGGCGGGCGGTCCGCGAAGCACAGGACGACGGCGGCGGGGACGACGCGAGGTCCCCGTACCGGGGTCAGCACCGGTTGGTGGACATGGCCGAGGGTGCCGGGGCGTCGCAGGCGCCCGGCGCGGGTTACGCCGGACCGATCAGCGACGTGACGATGGCCGCCGACAGGCCCACCAGTGGCAGCCCGCCGCCCGGGTGAGTCGACCCGCCGACCAGGAACAGGCCCGGCACCGCCGTGCGGTTCGGCGGACGGAGGAACGCCGCGCGCGGCCCGTTGCTGCTCGAGCCGTAGATCGCGCCGCCCACGCTGCGGGTGTCCCGCTCAAGGTGGGCCGGGGTGCGGACCTCTCGCCAGAGCAGCCGGTCCCGTACGTCCAGCCCACGCGCCGCCATGACATCCAGAACGTGGTCGGCGTACCGGTCGGCGAATCCGGGCTCATTCCAATCGATTCCGATAACAGAGCCGCCGACAGAGCCGCCTGCAGAGCTGTGTATGGGGGCATTGACGAGCACGAACAACGCTTCGTGCCCCTCGTCCGGGCGCAGCGCAGGATCGTCGGGAGCGCTGACATAGATCGTCGGGTCCGGGCACGGGGCCGGTGCGCCACGCCGGCGTCCGGTGCCGAACACGGCGTCGAACTCGTCGTCGTAGTCGGCCGGAAAGAGCACCGTGTGGTGGCCCAGCCCCGGCGTCCGGCCGCGCAGCGCCAGGAGCAGCACGACGCCGGACAGCGACGGCGTCACCCGGCGCAGCGCGGCCTGCCCGCGCGCTCCCGGCCGGCCCGGCAGCAGGTCCCGGTACAGGTGAGCGGCGTCCGCGTTGACGACGACGACGTCGGCCGGGACCGGTTCGCCGTCGGCGAGCAGGACGCCGACGGCGCGGCCGCCCTCCACCAGCACCTGGGCAACGTCGGCTTCGCTGCGCAGCTTGGCCCCGGCGGCCTCGGCCCGCCGGGCGACGGCGGTCGCGAGCCGGTGCACCCCCCCGGCGACGTACCAGGCACCGAATGTCTGCTCCACGAACGGGACGGTGACCAGTGCGGCGGGAGCGCGCCGGGGATCCGAGCCGGTGTAGGTGGCGTACCGATCCAGGACCGTGCGTTGATGCGGGTGACGCAGGTAGCCGCGCCCGAGCCCGCGCAGGGTGCGCCAGGGCGCCACGGTTCTCAGGTCGCCCACCCGGGTGGCCAGCCGGGCCAGCGTGCGGACGCCGTCGAGCGGCGACTCCAGGAACGGCTCCCGGGTGACGTCCCAGATCTGCTCGGCGCGGGCAAGCAACCGCAGCCAGGCCGAGCCGGCCCCGGCGCCGACGGCGTCGTCCCAGGCGGCTGCGATCCGGGACGGCGGGCCGTTCGGCATGTCCAGCCGCGTCCCGTCGGCGAAGCGGTAGTGGCAGACCGGATCGACCGGCAGCAGCTCGAGTTCGTCCTCCAGCGGACGCCCGGTCTTGCGGAACAGGTCCCGGTAGACGGCGGGCAGGGTCAGCAGGCTCGGCCCGGTGTCGAAGACGAACCCGTCCCGCTCGTACCTGCCGAGCTTGCCGCCCACGACGGGGGCCTGCTCGCACACCGTGACGTCATGGCGCAGCGCGGCCAGCCGCGCGGCGGCCGACAGGCCGCCCATGCCCGCCCCGACGACGACGATCCTGGCCACGAACGCGCCGGCTCAGCCGTCGCCGCCCGGCAGCGGACGGCCACGCCAGGTCAGCCGGCCGCGGCGATGCTCGCGGACCGAGCGGGCCATCAGCCAGCCGAGCAGCGCGACGGAAGCGGGGTGCGCCAGGGAGTCGGGCAGCGATCGGCCGCCGGTCCGTTCCGCGACGGCGTACCGCCCGGCGACTGCCACCGCGTATCCGCCGAGCCCCACGGCCGACCCGCCGAGCGCGGCGAGCGGCGGCACGACATAGGCAAGCCCGAGCCCGGCGGCCACGGCCGCCGCGCCCGTCGGTGAGCCGAACGCCGCCCACAACGACTTCGTGTAGCCGTCGCGCAGGCTCGGCCAGTCCTCATACATCCGGCACACCGCCAGCTGCGTGCCGTCCGCGACGCCGCCGCGCCCGCCGCTGCGCTTCACCGCGCGCAGCAGCGCCACGTCGTCCAGCACCTGATCGCGGACCGCGGCGTGCCCGCCGGCCCGGCGGTAGGCGGCGGCATCCACGGCAAGCAGCTGTCCGTTGGCGGCGCTGAGCGAGGGACGGGGTGAGCGCTCGGCGGCGCCCAGCGGGAGCGTCGTCAGCCAGGACCACTGCAGCAGCGGCTGGATCAGCCGTTCCGCCGCGGTGAGCGCCAGCTGCCGCGGGTAGGGCGAGACCAGATCGAGCTCGCAGCGCCGTAGCAGGCCCACGGTGGCGGCCAGGGCGTGCGGGGCGAGCCGGACGTCGGCGTCGACGAAGACCAGAACCGTGCCGGTGGCCCGGTCGGCGAGCTGCTGGCAGGCGTGCGGCTTGCCGAGCCAGCCCGGTGGCAGCGCATCCCCCGTCAGCAGCCGGACCCGCGGATCGTTCCCCGCGACCCGGCGGACGACGTCGATCGTGCCGTCCGTCGAGCCGTCGTCCAGCACGAGGATCTCCAGGTCGGTCACGTGGACCTGTTCCAGCAGCGACTCCAGGCACGGCGCCACCCGGCGCGCCTCGTCCCGGACCGGGAGCAGGACGCTGACCCGCTCGCCGACCCGTTCGGGATCCGGGTCGGGCACTCGAAGGTGACGCATGTTGGCGAAGGAGTGCGCGGTCAACGCGCCCGCCGTCGCCGCACCGGCCCAGGTCAGGCGCCGCCAGAGGGGGCTCGTCACAAGGCCTCCCGGGCCCGCGCGGAATCGGGCACGACGCCGGGGACACCGCCGGTGGGCCGGATCGTGCGCGAGGCGGCCCACCGGCGCAGGAACGGCACGACAAAGGCCCCCATGACCAGCCCCCCGTACAGCGCGACCCACGGCCGTCCGAAGAACACCAGGTTGCCGAGCACCGAACCGGCCCACGTCCAGCCGAGAACGGCAGCCGGGAAGGCCAGAGATCCTTCGCCAACGGTCGGAAGGGCGCGATGCAGCGCCGCAACCAGAAGCACCGCGACGAGGATCCATCCGGCGTAGTTCGTGAGCGGGACATCGGGGACGCCGGGCAGCGCGGGCCGGGGGTCACGCCAGGTCCAATGCCCGTCGGACACCATCTGCGGATCGAGGAACAGATCCCAGGAGGCCAGGGCCAGCCCTCCGGTCAGGGCGACGTCCGCCGGTCGGTGCCGAGCCGCGCGCCCGAGCAGCAGGCAGGGATAGCTCATCATGATCCAGGCGGGTGGGACGAGCAGGGGAACGCCGAGCAGCTCGGGGCCGAGCGAACCGGCGTACTGGTAGCGGCCGAACGGGACGCCGGTGTGCACACCGATCACCTCCGCCGCCCAGCCGATGCCCCCGGCCACAGCGACCAGTCCGACCGCGGCGCGCCATCCTCCGGCGCGCGCGACATGTGCCACCGCGGCGGCGGCAAGCAACAGGACCCCCGCCTGAGTCGCCGCCCGCAGCGCGGACCCGGCCAGCAACGGGTAGCAGACCTGGGCCCCGATGCCCGCGGCCGCCAGTCCCGGCACCCAGCCCGCGGCGCGCTGCCTCACGGGCGGGAGTCTACGGATGCCTCCCCGGCATCCCACTCCAGGCGCCGGCCCCGGTAGGTCCCGGTCATCGTGATCACGCGGAGCCGGGCGAACAGCTCCTCGGCGTACCAGCCCTCATCCGGCGTACGCCGGATGGCGGCCGCGTGCGGCGCGCGGCGATAGGCGAACTCGGTCAGCTCAGCGGCCGATCGCCAGAGGCTGAAGGTGCCCTGCAGCCCGATCGGGGCCTCGCCGATCCCGATCGCCAGCAGTGGCCCGGCACCGGTGTGCAAGTCGGCGGCGACGGCGGGGGACGCGCGCCAGAAGGCCCGGGCGCGGCGCCAGCGCAGCCGGGCGCGGGTGATGGCGGCGATCGGGCCGACCGGTGCTTCGCCGTCAGGCAGCGGCGTCCCGAAGGGCTCGCGGCCGGCCCATCGGCCACGGCTGGACAGCGGAACCATCCGGACGTCCAGTCGTTCGCGGGCCAGGGCGTTCCAGCCGCGGTGCAGGCGGTGGCCGGCGAAGGCGTCCGCACTGGTGGCATCGTCCCAGACGGCCAGGAAGCCCCAGTGCAGCGGATCGGCGTCGCGTGGGGTGAAGGTGCGGCCCCCGCCGGTGCCGAGTAGTTTCGCGAACCGGAGGCCCGGGGTTGCGCGCAGCCCGCGGCGGTCGGTCGCCATCCGAGCAGCGGCGGCCATGATCTTGGCGGGCGGAACCCCCCAGAACGTGAGCGTGACAAGCCCGGGCGGTGCGGTCACCGTGGCTTAACCGGCCGTCGCGACCCGCATCGGGCGGCCGCCGGTCACCCGGACGAGCTCGTCGAACGTCGTGCGGAAGACGGTCCGGGGGTGGCCGGCGGCGGCCCACACCTCCGGGTGCTGCGCGAGGTCTTCGTCGACGACGACCGGGAAATCGGTCGCGTGGCCCACTGGCGCCACGCCCCCGATGACGAAGCCGGTCGTCTCGCGGACGAACTGCGGGTCGGCGCGGTCCAGTCGCGGCACCCCGAGTTCCTCGGCCACGAGGGAGGTGTTCACCCGGTGTCCACCGGACGCCAGGACGAGCAGCGGCCGCCGTCCGGCCGGGTCGCCGTCGTCCGGCACGGCGAAGACGAGGGAGTTGGCGATCGCCGCGACGGGGACGCCGAGCTGCTCGGCTGCCGACGCAGCCGTGCGGGCATGGTCGTCCAGGACGACGACGTCCGCCGACACCCCGCCCTCGCGCAGGGCGGCTCGGACGCGGGCGACGGCCGGATGGTCCAGCATGCACCGGAGGGTATCGGGGTGGCCTTCCACGATGAGAGGGTGAGCGGCGATGTGCGCCTCTGCCGAGATTGTCTGGGAGCCGGACGGGATCTACGAAGGGCTCGACCTCGCCGATGAGGATCTCGCGGACATCGTCGCGGACGGTGCCCGCTTGCTCGATTGCCGTCTGACGGGATGCCTCGTGACCGGGGGGCGGCTGGCGCGGACGGCGTGGCGGCACGGTGGCCTGAACGGCGTCCGCATGGTGGGGACGCAGCTCAACCGGTCCTCGTGGCACGGCACCACGGTCGACGGGTGCGCGCTGTCCGGGTGTGAGGCGTACGAAATGCGCGCCCGTCGGGTGCATGTCCGGGACAGCGTCCTGGACTCGGTCAACCTGCGCGGGGCGCATCTCGCCGAGGTCACCTTCGAGAACTGCCTGCTCCGCGATGTCGACCTGGCGGACGCGACGCTCAGCGACGTCCGGTTCCCCGGCTGCCGGACGGAGCGGTTGGACCTCACCGGGGTGACCTTGGAGCGAGTGGATCTGCGGGGAGCAGAGCTGGGGATCCTGCACGGCTACGACCGCCTGCGGGGTGCCGTCATCGACGCCGGACAGGTGATCGCGCTCGCCATGCCGATGGCCGCGCACCTGGGGCTCACCGTGCTGGCGCCGGACGAGGACCCTGCCTGACATCCCCCCGCCGATCAAGCAATCCAGGGCCGATCAAGCAATCCAAGAACCGCCGCCGATCAAGCAATCCAGGGCCGATCAAGCAATCCAGGATCGCCGCTAGCCGGGCCACGGGGTGCCGAACCGGCCGGCATGCGCCACGTCGCTCAGCGGCCGGCGACCCCGGCGCAGCGACGGCGACCGCCGATCCGGCGCGGGGTACCCGAGACTGACCACCCCCACGATCCGCCGGTCCGGCGGCGCGCCCACCGCCTTCAGCGCCGCCGCCTGGTGCTCGGCGGGAACGCCGAAGAAGCACGCCGCCAGGCCTTCATCCACTGCGCCGAGCAGCATGAGCAGCGCCGCCATTCCCGTGTCGACGTCCCAGTACGGCACCGGCCAGCGGCTCGGGTCACGGTCGGTCCAGCCCTTGTCCGGCTCGGCGTACCGGTCCAGGTAGCGCTGCGGGTCGGACAGGCACAGCACCAGCGCGGGCGCGGTCTGCATGCCGCGCAGCCAGCTGTCCGGTTCTTCGTCCCCGGTGGTAGCGGCCCAGAACCCGTCCCGGTCGGCCTGGTCGGTGAGGACGACGAAATCCCAGCCCTGGCTGAACCCGGCGCTCGGCGCACGTATCGCCAGATCGAGCAGCGCCGTGAGGCTTTCGACCGGCACCGGCCGGCCCGGCTCGTAGGCGCGCACCATGCGCCGCCGACGAACGGCGTCCCGCAACTCCATGGCCCGCAGCGTAAGGGGCCGGTCAGGCGCTCGCGGTGGAAACCTTCGGCGATAGAGCCCCAAGAGTTTCCATGGTCAGCACCGTGCCCATGATCGAGTGTGCACTTGTACGGCGACACGCCGCGCGTGTCCCGTCGAAGTGCACAGTTGATCTTCGCCGCGGCGGTTCCGAGGAGGCCTGGAACCTCGTCCACGGTGCGGTGGACGACGCCGATCGCCACCTGGCGGGCGTCCAACCGGAAGTGCGCCATGCCCGCCCGCGGCGTCCCGGCCAGGATCCGCACCTGCGAACCGTCCGGTGCGACCGCATCGGCGGCATCGGGAAGCAGCCTCGTCTCCACCATTCGCTCAGCCTGTCATCTGCGTACCCTGGGGCCGTGCCGGAACTGCGCGCAGGCGCCACAGGCCCGGACGAGGGGGAGAACGGCGCGCCCCCGTACCCGAGTCACTGGGAGGCGGACGTCGTCCTCCGCGACGGCGCCACGGTGCACCTGCGCCCGATCAGCCCCGCGGACGACGAGCGGCTGCGCCGGTTTCACGACAGTCAGTCCCCGGAGTCGGTCTACCTGCGGTTCTTCGCGCCCTACCCGCATCTGACCGACCGGGACGTGCATCGTTTCACCCACGTCGACCACCACGACCGGGTGGCGTTCGTGTGCACGCTCGCCGACGCCATCGTCGCCGTGGGTCGGTACGACCGGGTGGAACCCGGGACGGCGGAGGTCGCCTTCAACGTCGGGGACGCGCACCAAGGCCGCGGCCTGGGCTCGGTGCTGCTGGAACACCTCGCCGCAGCGGCGCGGGAGAACGGCGTCCACCGGTTCGTCGCGGAGGTTCTGCCGCAGAACCGCAGGATGCTCACCGTCTTCCGGGACGCCGGATACGAGGTCAGCCAGAGCTACGACGACGGCATCGTCCAGCTCCACTTCGACATCGACCCGACCGAGCGGTCGCTGGCGGTCATGGAGTCCCGCGAACACCGCGCCGAGGCGCGCAGCGTGGAGATCCTGCTCAACCCGCGGTCGGTAGCGGTGATCGGTGCCAGCCGCCGACCCGGCACGGTCGGCCACCAGTTGCTAGCGGATCTGATCACGGGCCGCTATGCCGGGCAGCTGCACGTCGTGCACCCGCAGGCGGACAGCGTCCTCGGCGTGCCGGCGTTGGACAGCATCCGTGATGTCACCGACCCGGTCGACCTCGCCGTCATCGCCGTCCCCGCCGAGCACGTGCTGGAGGTAGTGCGCGATTGCGCGGGCGCCGGGGTGCGCGGCGTCCTCGTGATGTCCGGCGGCTTCGCCGAGACCGGCCCGGCCGGCCTGGCGCGGCAGCGGGACCTTGTCCGGGTCGCCCGGGCCAACGGGATGCGGGTCATCGGGCCGAACTCCTGGGGCCTGATCAACGCCGATCCGGCGATCCGCCTCAACGTGTCGCTGGTCCCGGAGCTCCCGGCGCCGGGTCGTTTCGGCCTGTTCAGCCAGTCCGGCGGGCTGAGCGTCACGGTGCTGGACGCCGTGGCCCGGCGCGGGCTGGGTATCTCGACGTTTCTGTCCGCCGGCAACCGGGCGGACGTGTCGGGCAACGACTGCATGCAGTACTGGGAGGAGGACCCGCGCACCGACGCCATCGGCCTCTACCTGGAGAGCTTCGGCAACCCGCGGAAGTTCTCCCGCATCGCCCGGCGCCTGGCACGCCGCAAGCCCGTGATCGTCGTCAAGTCGGGGATCTCCGGGTACGGCGCGCCGCCGGGGCACGCCGTGCGCCCCAGCCACGCGCCGCCGGAGGCCTTCGACGCCATGCTGCGCCAGAGCGGCGTGATCCGCGTCGAGACCGTCACGCAGATGCTCGACGTCTCCCAGCTGCTGCTGCACCAGCCACTGCCCGCGGGCAATCGAGTGGGGATCGTCGGCAACAGCGACGCCATCGGCGCGCTCATCGCCGACGCGTGCACAAGCTGGCAGCTGGAGGTCCGGCACGGACCGGTGTCGCTGCACCCCCAGGCAGGGCCGGAGGAGTTCGCCGACGCGTTGCTGCAGGCCTTCGCCGCCCCGGACGTCGACTGCCTGGTTGCGGCGTTCATCCCCCCGTTGGTCACGCAGGCCGACGAGGTGGCCCGGGTCCTGGCGGAGACGTCGGCCGCCTTCGATCGCCCGGTCGTGGCCTGCTTCCTCGGTATCCGCGGTGTCCCCGGGATCAGCGAAGGAGTCGGCGGTCGCGTCAGCGAGGCGCTGGCCGTGGGCAGGGTCATCCCGTCGTACTCCACGCCGGAGGAGGCGGTCCGGGCGCTCGCGACCGCCCACCGATACGCCGCCTGGCGCCGCCGCGACCCCGGTCGGCCGCTGGACCCGCAGGGCGTGGACATCGAGGCGGTCCAGCGGATCGTCGACGATCTGCTGGGCGAGCGTCCGGCCGACGCGCCGCCGCTGGAGCTGGACGCGGCTTCCGCCGCCCGGGTGCTTCAGCCGCTCGGCATCCAGTTGTGGCCGACGATTCCCGTGTCGGACGGCGCGGAGGCGGTGGCTGCCGCGGACCAGCTGGGGTATCCCGTGGCGCTCAAGACGACCGCACCCCACCTGCGGCACCGGGCGGATCTCGGCGGCGTCCGGCTGGACATCGGCGGGCCGAGCGAACTGCGCGCCGACGTCGCCGAGATGCACGAACGGCTCGGGCCGCTCGGCGGGTTCGACCTCGTCCTGCAGCGAATGGCGGCACCCGGCGTCGCGTGTGTGATCCGGACGGTGGAAGACCCGCTGTTCGGCCCGGTCGTCTCGTTCGGGCTCGGCGGCGACGCCGTGGAACTGCTCGGGGACGTGGCGCACCGCATCCCCCCGATGACCGACGTCGACGTCGCCGACCTGGTGCGCTCGATCCGGGCGGCGCCGAAGCTGTTCGGACATCGGGGGGCACAGCCGGTCGACGTCACGGCGCTGGAGGATCTACTGGGCCGGGTGTCGCTGCTGGCAGACCACGTCCCCGACGTCGCGGAGCTGGAGTTGAACCCGGTGGTGGTCGGCGCGTCCGGCGCGGCGGTCCTGGGAGCCACCGTGCGGCTGGCGCCTGCGCCCGGCCGCACGGACGCCGGACGCCGGGAACTGTCCGCCAGCCTCTGACGGTGTCGGATGGTTCGCTCGCTGCGGGCGGCGCCGGGTGGCGGGGTCTTCCCTCGTCCCTCGGTCCAGACCCCGCCGCGCCGCCTTGCTCGCTCACGAGTCCGC
>Ga0081539_10002458_pt1 | contig 26103 bp, 22 predicted proteins | sample TabmetS4T2R2_FD_71023 | JGI IMG/M metagenome (GOLD analysis project Ga0081539, IMG submission 71023) | Tabebuia heterophylla rhizosphere microbial communities from the University of Puerto Rico - S4T2R2 | ecosystem: Host-associated > Plants > Roots > Rhizosphere ...
GAGCGCGTATCACTTCCTGATGCCGCCGCTCGGCATGCTGTTCGCCTTTCTCGTGCTCGGCGAACACGTCGAATTGCGCGACCTCGCCGGGATCGTCCCCGTCGCGCTCGGCATTTACCTGGTAACGCGGCCCGCCGCGCACCTCTCGCAAAGGAGTTGACCATGTCCGTGACGATCACCCTGATCGGCGGCCCAACCGCGCTGATCGAGCTCGACGGCTTTCGCCTGCTCACCGATCCGACCTTCGATGCGCCCGGCGCCTATCAATTGCCGCATGTGAAGCTGGAGAAACTTGCCGGTCCCGCGCTTGCCGCGGACCAGATCGGCGAGATCGATGCCGTGCTGCTCAGCCATGATCAGCATTCCGACAACCTCGACAATTCCGGGCGCGATTTTCTGCAGAAAGCAAAGCGCGTGCTGACGACGGAGGTCGGCGCCAAACGCCTCGGCGGCCATGCCGAAGGTTATGCGCCGTGGGCGTCGACAAGCCTTGCCGGCAAGAACGGCGTTGCGCTGACCATCACCGCGACGCCGGCGCGTCATGGCCCGGCCGGCATCGAGCCGCTCGCGGGCGACGTGATCGGCTTTGTGGTGGCTTCCAGCAAGCCCGGCAGCCGGCCGGTCTATGTCAGCGGCGATACGGTCTGGTATGACGGCGTCGCAGAGGTCGCGCGACGCTTTGACTGTGGCGTGGTGCTGCCGTTCGCCGGCGCGGCGCAAACCCGCGGCCCCTTTCACATCACCATGGATACCAACGACACCATCGAGACAGCACGCGCCTTTGCGAATGCGCTGATCGTGCCCGTTCACACCGAGGGCTGGGCCCATTTCAAGCAAGACGCCAAGGATCTTCGCGCCACCTTCGACACGCTCGGTTTTGGTCCGCGGCTGCGCTTGCTGGAGCCGGGCGTGCGGACGGCGATTGCTTAGGTTCAACACGGGTGTCGTCATGTTGAGTTAGGTCCTCTCTTGGGAACCGAATCGCGGTCCGGTCGTTGTCGCGGCGGCTGGATCAGAGGCATGGCGCACCACCAAAGACACGAACCCCCCAATCACAAACATGGCGGCAAAAGGCCGTCATCCAAGCCGCACAAGCCCTTCGGCCTCCACGCCTTCATCAAATCGCTCGGCCCCGGATTGATTACTGGCGCCTCCGACGACGACCCTTCGGGAATCGGCACCTACAGCCAGGCCGGCGCGCAGCTTGGCTACGGCATCGGCTGGACCATGCTGCTGACCTTTCCGCTGATGGCGGCGATCCAGGAGATTTCTGCCCGCGTCGGCCGCGTCACCGGGCACGGCATTTCCGGCAACGTCTGCCGGCACTATCCGGCGTCGCTGCTTTACTTCGTGGTCACGCTGCTGTTCATCGCCAACACCATCAACATCGCCGCCGATCTCGCCGCGATGGCCGATGCGACAAGGCTGCTCGTTGGCGGGCACGCCATCGTCTATGTGGTGCTCTACGGCGTGATCTCGGTGGCGGCGCAGATCCTGCTGAACTACAAGCGCTACGTCGCGGTGCTGAAATGGCTGACGCTGTCGCTGTTCGCCTATGTCGCCGCGCTCGCCTTTGCGCATATCTCCTGGAAGCAGGCGTTGGCAGGCATCCTGTTGCCCCAGATGAGCTGGAGCGCCGACTACTTCACCACCATCGTCGCGATCCTCGGCACCACCATCTCGCCGTATCTGTTCTTCTGGCAGGCCTCGCAGGAGGCCGAAGACCAGCGCATCGACACGACAAAGCGGCCGTTGATCGAAAAGCATTACGGCGCGCGGCTGGAATTTTCCCGCATTCGCGCCGACACCGTCGTCGGCATGGCGTTCTCCAACATCATCGCGCTCTCGATCATCGTCACGGCGGCGGCTACCTTGCACGCCGCGGGCAAGACCGACATCCAGACATCGGCGGAGGCGGCCGAAGCGCTGCGCCCGATCGCCGGACCACTTGCGGAATGGGTCTTTGCGCTCGGCATCGTTGGCACGGGGCTGCTTGCGATTCCCGTGCTGGCGGGTGCGACGGCCTATGCGGTGGGCGAGAGCCGATACTGGCCTGTCGGGCTCGCGCGCAAGCCGAAGGAAGCGGCCGCATTTTATGCTGTGCTGGCGCTGTCGGGCGGCTTCGGCATCGCGCTCAACTTCACGCCGATCAATCCGATCTCGGCGCTGTACTGGAGCGCGGTCATCAATGGCGTGCTCGCCGTGCCGGTTATGGTGCTCTTGATGTTCATGGCGCGCCACAGAGGCGTGATGGACCGCTTTGTGATCGGCGGGCCGCTCTATTGGCTCGGCTGGCTCTCCACCGCCACGATGGCCGTGAGCGTGGCGGCGATGGCGGTGGGGTGGTTCGTCTAATCCTTCCGGAATACGATCGACGCCATCCAGCCGGTCATCAGCGCCATCACCACCGTGGCAAGCCCGTAGGCAAAACCGTTTTGCCGCGAGGTGTTGGCGACGAACTGCTCGAAGCCGACCTTGACGATCTCGAAGGCGGTTTCGGTGCGCGTCACCAGTTGGCCGTCGGAAAACAGCTTGATGTCGACATTGTAGGTGCCGATCGGCACCTCGGCGGGCAGCGGAATCCCGGTTCGGAACAGCGTCGGCGTCAGGAAGGTCACCGCCGAGCTCGACTCTCGGTAGAGGCCATGCTGCGAACGCAGCCGCACGAAAGCGGTGCGGAACGGATCCGACGGCACCACGTCGGCATAGTCGGTGCCGACGCGCTGGGTCAGCACCACATTGTTGATGCCGAGCTGCTGGCGCCGCTGCACCTCCGGTGAAGCGATGGCGTCGATCGGGCGGTCGGAGAAGATCGCCAGATACGCCGGCACCTGCAGGAACTGGCGGGAGTCGGTGTTGATCCAGATGCCGAATTTGCGTTCCTTGCGCCGTGTCACCATGTCGACGCGCGGGCCGGAGACGGTGACGACGAGATCGTAGGCGCGGTTGGCGGGTGTGCTCGCGTCCTTTTCCACCGAGCCGAACAACACCAGCTCCTCGCCGGAATAGTTCGGCGTTACCGTGACGCGGTGGTTGGAGACCGACACGATCAGCCGTTCGGCATGCGCCGGCAGCGCGGCCGGCAGTGCCGTCAATGCCAACGCGGTGATTGCGAGCGCGCGCCCCCTCATGAGGGGCCTCCGCTTGCGGCGGTCTCGCGCACGGTGAACAGCTCGTTCGGCCTGATGCCGAGCTCGAAGGCAAAGCGGATGCCGACCGCGAGCACGATCAGGCCGAGCAAGAGGCGCAGATGCTCGCCGCGGATTTTCTGCCCGGCGCGCGCGCCGAACTGTGCTCCGGTGACGCCGCCGACCATCAGGATCAGGGCCAGCACGGCGTCGACCAGGTGATTGGTCATCGCATGCAGCATGGTGGCGAACAGCATGGTGACCAGCGTGAGCACCATCGAGGTGCCGATCACCGTCGAGGTCGGCACACGCAACAGATAGATCATCAGCGGCACCAGGATGAAGCCGCCGCCTATGCCCATGATGGCGCCGAGGAAGCCGATCAGGAGCCCGATCACGACCACGGGAATCACCGAGAGGTAGATCTTGGAGCGCTTGAAGCGCATCTTCAGCGGCAGGCCGTGGATCCAGCCATGGCTGCCGGAGCGGCGCATCGGCACCGGCTTGCCGCCGCGGGCGCGCAGCATCGCGCGCAGGCCTTCCCAGAACATCAGCCCGCCGACCGTCGTGAGCAGGATGACGTAGGACAGCGCGATCAGGAGATCGAGCTGGCCGAGCGAACGCAGCCAGGTGAAGGTCGTGACCCCCAGCACCGTGCCGATACTGCCGCCCATCAGCAGCACCACCGCGAGCGAGGTGTCGATGGAGCGCCTTCGCCAGTAGGAGATCGCGCCGGACATCGAGGAAGCCGCGATGTGGCTCGACACCGAGGCGACCGCGACCGCCGGCGAGATGCCGACGAAGATCAACAGCGGCGTCATCAGAAAACCGCCGCCGATGCCGAACATACCGGACACGAAGCCGACCGCCGCGCCCATCGCCAGGATCAGGAAGACATTGACCGGAATGTCGGCGATGGGAAGGAAGAGCTGCACGCGCGGTCGCTTCTTATTGGGGCCGCGGGAGACGGCGAAGTGCCGCTCGCGACGAGGTTGTCGGTCGAGCAATTGCCGGCAGGAGAAGCCGTCCATGACGCGCGCGAGGAGCGAGCACTGGAGGCGTTGCCGCGCCCCTGCATAACCGAATTTGGCGGCGGGCGGGACTAAAGAATCCGTGGATTGGCAATAATTTGCCCCGGCCAGCTGTGGGGGGCGGGGCCTGCGAAATTGCCGCCGGACGGAAGGGTTCGGCGCTACCCGCGCTTTCCGCGGGCCTGTGCGGTGACGAGGTTCATTGCGGCGGCGTCCCGCGAATCCAGCCAGCGGATATCGGAGGTTGCCGACATCGCCTCCACCAGCGAGGACGAGACGCCCATCCGCTTGAGATAGCTGAGCACCAGCCCTGTGATCCGCTGGGTGTCGGCAACGGGATCGCCATCGCCGCGTCCGCTCGTCGTGAAGCGATGGACGCCAAGGCGCGAGCCGCCAATGTCATATCGTGCGGTGCCGCCGGCATAGACGAACACGCAGGCGCTGGCGCAGGAGCCGGGCCTGATCTGGCCGGACGCATCAGCGGTGCCGACGGCGGTGACAAGTCCGCGGGCGCGGATGAACTCACCCATGATGACGGATTGTCCGAGATCGCCGCCGGGCGACGACATCAGCACGACATCGCCGGATTTGAGGTGCGCCTCATCCACCCGCTCGCGGAACCAGCTCGCCGCGGCAGGCCCGATCTTGCCGCGCAGCACCAGCGCGGTGCGGCGGCGGCCGTCGAGATCGACATTGTCGACCACCGTAGAGGTCATGCTTGGCGTGGCGTAGAGGTCCTTCCAGTAATCCCAGGCATCCGGCCGCGACAGGTCGCGATAGGCCTGGATTGCCACGCCCGAGCTGAGCAGCGCGAAGATGAGGACCGACATCATGTTGCGGCGGAAGAAGCCGAGCGCGCGGGAGCCGCCAGAATGGGCTTCCTGCTCGAAGGCGCGGGCTGGTTGAGGCGCCGGCTTGTCCCAGGGCCGCTCAAAAGGCCGCGCCGGCGGCACTGGCAGCCCGCTGCCTCGTTGCTCACGCTCGTCCACGAAAACCTCTCGGCATTGCGGCCGGCAACAAAGCCGGTCCGCTCTATGTAGGGCGTTTTCCTGAGAAGGTTCACCCGCGATGTCTGATGACACCGCAATGTGACGTCAATGCGAGGCGGTCACGGAGGCGGCGCGCTTGCCCGGCCTGGCTGCGGGCTTCGCCGCATTGGCCTGCGCCGGCGCGTTGTCCCAGCCGCCGGCCGGGCTGGCCACGTTGACGGCGTCGTCGGGCTGCGGCTCGGCGGTAAAGGTCTGGATCGCGAGCTTGGCGGCGGCCAGTGACTGCGGGTCCAGGCGTTTTGCGATGTCGTCGCGCTTGCGGCCGGAATCGGCATCACCCTGCGCGGCCGCGAGGCTGAACCACTTGAAGGATTCGGCGAGGTTCTGGTCGACGCCGATGCCGCGGGCATAGAGGATGCCGAGATTGTACTGGCTGTCGGCAACCCCGCGGTCCGCCGCTTTACGGAACCACTGTGCCGCGGACTTGTAGTCGGCGCCCTTGCCGCCGCCATCGGCGTCGAGCACGGCGAGGTTATGCATCGCCTTGGCGTTGCCGCGCTCGGCGGCCATCATGTAGTAGCGCCGCGCGATATCGACGTCCTTCTTCACCGCCATGCCCTTCTCGTAGAAGGTGCCGAGGCGGAAGATCGCCGGCACCACGCCGGCATTGGCGGCGCGGTCGTACCATTTCGCGGCCTCGTCGAGGTTGGGCGCAACACCTTTGCCCTCTGCGAAGCGCACGCCGACCTCATAGGCCGCGGTCGCATCGCCCTTCAGCGCAGCGTTGCGCAGCACAGGCCCGCCGATGGCTTCCGGCAGTTGCTCGGTCGGCGGCACCTGCACCTGGCCGAGACGGCCGCCCTTCGGCGCCGCCACAGGGGCCGGGGCCGGCGGGATCGTGCCTGTGATGTCGGTCGCAGGAATCGGCGCCGCGGTCGGCGGGTTCGCGCCTTGCGTGATGGTGATCTGCGAGCCGTCGAGCATGTTCGGCACGGCGGAATTGTTCGACTGCTTGCCAAGCGGCGTCGGCGAGGTCATCGACGGGCCGGGTCCCGGTGGTACGGCGGGAGCGACACTCTTGTCGGCGGGCGAGAGCGTGCTGGCGGGCTCCTCCATCGCGGGCATCGGCGGGGCCGAGCCTGCGTCGAGTAGATTCATCGCCATCTTGAAGGTGCCGAGCACGATCACCACGACGCTCGCGCCGACCAGCAGCGATCGGATTTTCGAGGTGATGCTCGAGCCTTCCGTGCCCGGAGCGCCGGGGGCGGCTTTGATCTTGTCCTTTGCCTTTTCCTTGGCTTTGTCCTTGGCCTTCTCTGCGGACGCGGCCTTGGCAGCGGCCTTCGCCGAGCGCTTGTCGTTCTGAGCATTGGCTGCGGCAGCTTGCGCAGCGCGGCGCGCGGCGGCGATGAAGCTCGACGTCGAGACCGGCTCCTTGGGGCCGGCAGCTGGGATTTCGCTCAGCACGTCTTCGGACGCCGCAATGCGCTCCGACGTCGAGGCCATGCGAGGGCTCGGGCGGGTGCCAGGCTCAAGCGGATGATCCGGTGGCAGATCGGGCTCAATGGCAGCGCGCGACGCGGCGTGCGGCACCAGGATTTCGCTGATCGCGCGTGGCGTCGGCATCGCCGATGGCACGGGCGGCGGGGCCGGCTCGGCGGGCTCCGCGGCGTGGAATTCGCGCGGGGCGGCAACGAAATGCTCCTGCGGCGCGGGCGCCGTGAATTGCGATTGCGCGACCGCCGGATTGGGCAGTTCCGGGCGCACCATCGACGGCATGCTCATCCGTGGCGCTTCGGGCTCGGGTGCAACGAAGACCGGCTCCGGAGCGATGAAGACGGGCGCGGGCGGGGCGGGCGGCGGTTCGGGGGCGGGCGCCGGCGGCGCGACACGCACATTGCGCAGATCGCCCTCGATCATGGCGAGGCGATCGACGACATGGCCGAGCGTCGAGTGCACCGTCTCCAGTGCATCTTGGGTGCGGCGGCCGGTTTCCGACTGGCTGTAGCGGATGTCGGACAGCTCGCGCTTGACGACGTCGATCAGCCCGGAATCCATCTGCGGCGGCGGTGCAAAGGACTGCCGGCTGCTGTTGTCGGCGATGGTGGCGAGATTGGCGTGCTGGGTTTCCAGGTGGCGCAGGATGTCCTGCAGCGCATCCTCGACCCGGTTGAGATTGCCGGCCGCTCCGCGCTGGTCGGTCACCGCCTCAACGCGTTCGAGCAGATACGACACGCGCTGCTCGAGATGCGCGAAGGCCGAGGCGTTATCGTTGCCGACCGGCATGCGGTCGATCCGTTCGGTGAGCGAGCGGATCGCGATCTCGAGGTTTTCGTTGTTGCTGCTTTCGACCGGACGCTGCTGCTCGCGGTTCTCGATGGTCGAGGTCAGTGCGGCGATGCGCTGATCGATCAGGGCAAGTGCATCGTCATGGCCGGCGGAATGGGCGAGCTGGTCGACCTTTGCCGACAGCACATGCACGTCCTCGGAGAGGCGCGCCAGCGCGTCGGTGGAGGCGACGTTGGACACGATCGAGCGCAGGGCCGCGATCGCGCCCTCGAGCTGATGCACCGTCGACGGATCGTCATTGGCGCGCAGGATCAGGTCGAGCTTGGCGTGCAGGTTGCGGATCGCCTCGTCATAGCCGGTGAGCTGCTCGGCCGGCATCAGCGAGCGCAGCGCCTCGCGGATTTCGTCGAGCGCGCGCTCGATTCCGGCCAGCGCCTGGCTGTCGATGACACTGCTGCGGGTGTCGTCGATGCGATGCGACAGCGAGCGGATTTCGTTCTCGATCGATTCGATCGCGCGCCGCGGCATCGCCTCGGTGAGGGCGTGGCGGATTTCGGCCAGCTCGCTGCGGAACGCCGCGATCGATTCCTCGATATGATCCGGCCGCTGCAGCGCCTCGATCTGGCTGGTGATCTTGACCAGGTGCCGTTCCAGCGACGAGAAGTCCGGACCCGGCGACGGCGGAGCCATCTGCGGGCTGGGCGCCACTGGCGGTGCAAACGACGGCTGCGGCGCGAACTGCTGCGGGACGAATTGATGCGGGGGCGCGTAGTGCTGCTGCGGAGCGAACCGCTGCTCCGGCGCATATTGCGGCTGCGGCGGCGCATATCGTGCCTGCGGCGCCTCGGGCGCCATCGGCGGTGCATGGCGCGGCGCCATCTGCCGCGGCGCCTCGTCGAGCTCATTCTGGCGCGCGGCGATCTCCGCAATCGCCGAATCGAAGGACGAGGGGCTCAGCGGCGGCGAGCTGCGATAGACCTGGGTTGCTGCACGCTCGACCATCTGGGCCTGGCGCTGCTGGTCCTGCAAATGCGCCTGCCGGGCAGGGTGCGGATTGGTGATCTGTGACAGCCGCGCATCGAGGCGGGAGATCGCATCGTTGAGCTGACGCGCGACGGCCGGCTCGCCGCGCTGGGCGGTACCATTGCCGCGGGGCGCTTCAACGCGAGGCTTTGAAATCTGTTCGATCTGGCGGGTGATCGAATCGAGGCGCTGATGGATGTCGTCCACGGCGCGGTGCTGCTGGCTGTAGGCCGGCTGCTGCCGCGGCTCATGACCGCCGTTGCGGAATTCCGGGGCAGCATCGCCGATGTTGGAGTTGAGCCAGTCGTTGAGCGACATGCCGGCACGGCGCGCGGCCGCCTCGGCCCTGTCGCGCACGGATGGATCGATGCCGTCGACACTCCACGATACGCGCGAATTCATGATCTCGTCCGGTTCCGACTCCGGCGCCACCCTTTGCGCCACAGCCTCCCCGCGCGTCCCGATCAGAAGACAATCGAATTCGGCGCGGGTCGTCTGCCTCAGAACCTGACTTTTTCCCGCCAGGGTAAATATCGGGTTAAGGAATGCGGCGCCGCGGCCGTAAAGTTGAACGAAGTAGCCGATTTAGCTGCGGAAACGGAATTCGCGCGGCGTCAACCCTTGCCCTCATGCGGGGCCTCGATCGGCGTGACGTTTGAGGCGCCGGCGCTGCTCGACAGCACTTCAAGGGCCTCCTCGCACCATTCCACCACCGCCCGCTCATGACGGACGCCGAGGCGAAGGTTGAGCAGTTTGCCGAGGTCGGCATGTGCAGCCGTGCCGTCAGGGAAGCGCTTTGCCAGGATGCGCTCGAAGCGGGCCTGCCGATCGCGATGATGTTCCAGACGGGCCATGATGTCGGCGCGCAGGGCAGCGATATCCACGTCCCCCAGCGCGAACATCCGCACCAAAAGGTCGTCCTTGATCGAGGCGGGCCGGCTTGGCCGCGCCGCCCAGTGTTTCAGGGCTGCCCGGCCTTCCGCCGTCAGCGTATAGACCAGTTTGTTGGGCTTGCCGGTCTGCACCACCTCGCGCGCCTGGACATGGCCGCGGTCGCGCAGCTTCGAAAGCTCGCGGTAGATCTGCTGGTGGTCGGCCTTCCAGAAGAAGCCGATGGAGGTGTCGAAAGTCTTGGCGAGCTCATAGCCCGTCATCGGCCGTTCGGTCAGGCACGCAAGGATCGCGTCACCCAGCGCCACGCGAACACCCTCCATTTTCGGGCAAGGCTGCATCTGTTCCTTGACACCTTATGCATAAAGGTGCATATGCGTCAATGTGCATAAAGGATGGCGCCGGATTGAGGCGTAGCAGGACCTGATGCTCGATATGGCGCGGCCGGTTGCTGCTGCCAGTGCAAATCGCGGCTTCACGACGACAGGAGACGTCCGATGAGCTTGCCCGGCCTCGACCGATGGTACCGTTTCGTCAAATCGCACGACACGGCGGAGTTGCAGGATTTGCTTCACCCGGACGTGGTGTTCGAAAGCCCGGTTGTCCATACCCCGCAGCGCGGACGCGACATCACCTTCAAGTACCTCGCGAGCGCCATGAAGGTGCTCAACGGACCGAGCTTCCGATATCTCGGCGAATGGCGCGGCGATAACGGCGCGGTGCTGGAATTCGCCACCGAGATCGACGGCATCACCATCAACGGTGTCGACATCATCAAGTTCGCCGACGACGGCCGCATCATCCACTTCAAGGTGATGGTGCGGCCGCTCAAGGCCATGAATCTGCTGCACAGACTGATGGGTGAGCAATTGGCGATGCAGTGAGGCGATTAGCCCCCGCAGGATTGATACGGCGCGGCTGTCTCGGATCACCAGAACGGGATAAGGTCGTCTTCTGGACCGCGATCGTTGGGCCGCAGGAATTTCCCCACATAACCCGCCACTAGCGGAGAGGACGCGATGCCGATCTACAAAGCCCCCGTGGAAGATGTGAGTTTTCTGCTCAACGACGTGTTCCAGATCGACCGCTACGACAATCTGCCCGGCTTCACCGACGCCTCCGCCGACGTGCGCGAGGCGATCCTCGGCGAAGCGGCAAAGCTCAGCGAGGAAGTGCTGCAGCCGCTCAATCGCGTCGGCGATCTTCAGGGCTGCAAGCGCAACGACGACGGCAGCGTCACCACGCCGAAGGGTTTTAAGGAGGCCTTCAAGCAGGTCGCCGAAGGCGGCTGGCTCGGCCTTTCCGCGCCAACCGAGTATGGCGGGCAGGGCCTGCCGATCACGCTGAGCCAGGTCGTCACCGAATTCCAGAGCGCGGCCAATATGGCGTTTTCGATGTATGGCGGCCTGACCATGGGCGCGACCGCAGCGCTGCTGGTGCACGGTTCGCCCGAGCAGAAGAAGACCTATGTGCCGAAGATGGTAGCGGGCGAGTGGACCGGCACCATGAATCTCACCGAGCCGCAATGCGGCACCGATCTCGGCCTGCTGCGCACCAAGGCGGTGCGCCAGGCCGACGGCAGCTTCAAGATCACGGGCACCAAGATCTTCATCTCGGCCGGCGAGCATGATCTCGCCGACAACATCATCCACCTCGTTCTGGCCCGCATCGAGGGCGCACCTGCCGGCATCAAGGGCGTATCGCTGTTCGTGGTGCCGAAATTCCTCATCAACGCCGACGGTTCGCTCGGGCAGCGCAACGGCGTGTCCTGCGGCTCGATCGAGCACAAGATGGGCATCCACGGCAATTCCACCTGCGTCATGAACTACGACAACGCCACCGGCTGGCTGATTGGCGGCGAGAACAAGGGCATGCAGGGCATGTTCGTCATGATGAACGAGGCCCGCCTCGGCGTCGCCGTGCAGGGCCTCGCGCAGTCCGAAGTCGCCTATCAGAACGCGGTCAATTATGCCCGCGAGCGCCTGCAGGGCCGCTCGATCTCCGGCGTCAAGGCGGCGGACAAGCCGGCCGACCCGATCATCGTGCATCCCGACGTGCGCCGCACATTGCTCACCATCCGCGCCTTCAACGAGGCGGCACGCGCCATGGTGGTGTGGACCGCGCTGAAGAGCGACGTCGCGCATCGTTCTAGCGATCCCAAGGACCGCCAGGAGGCCGACGATCACATGGGCCTGATGACGCCCGTGATGAAGGGCGTGATGACCGGAACGGGCTTTGCCAACACCGTGCAGGCGCAGCAGATGTATGGCGGCCACGGCTACATCGCCGAGCACGGCATGGAGCAGTTCGTGCGCGATGCGCGCATCTCCATGATCTATGAGGGCGCCAACGGCGTGCAGGCGCTCGACCTTGTCGGCCGCAAGCTGGGACGCGACGGCGGCCGCGCCATCATGGCTTTCTTCGCCGAGGTCGGCGCCTTCGCCAAGGAGAACGGCGGCGACGAGGCGATGAAGCCCTATATAGGGCCGGTCATGGCCGCGCTCGGCGATCTGCAGAAAGCGACCGGCTGGCTGATGCAGAACGGCCTTGCCAATCCCGACAACGCGGGTGCCGCCTCCACCGACTACATGGAATTGTTCGGTCTCGTCGTGTTCGGCTACATGTGGGCGAAGATGGCCAAGGTGGCGAACGACAAGATCGCCGCCAACGGCGCCACGCCGTATCTGAAGACCAAGCTCGTGACCGGTAAATTCTTCATGGAGCGGATGCTGCCGGAGACCTCGGTCCACCTTGCGCGCCTGCAGTCGGGCAGCGCGACCACCATGGAACTGGCGGCGGAAGCGTTCTGAGCCCTTTCGCTTTCCCGCCAGAGTCGTCTATATATTATGATCATCATACAAGGAGGGCGTCATGCCTGAGGCATTCATCTACGATCACGTCCGCACCCCACGCGGCCGCGGCAAGGCCGACGGCTCGCTGCACGAAGTCACCGCGCTGGCGCTCGCCACCGTGCCGCTGCAGGCGCTGAAGGAGCGCAACCATCTCAAGGAAGACGTCGTCGATGACGTCGTGCTCGGCGTGGTCGATCCGGTCGGCGAGGCCGGATCCGACATCGCCCGCTTCGCGGCGCTCAAGGCCGGCCTCGGCCAGTCCGTGCCCGGCGTGCAGATCAGCCGCTTCTGCGCCTCGGGCCTCGACGCCGTGAATTTCGCGGCGGCCCAGATCATGAGCGGCCAGCACGAGCTCGTGATCGGCGGCGGCGCGGAATCGATGAGCCGCGTCGGCATCGGCGCCTCCGGCGGCGCCTGGCCGATGGATCCCTCGATGGCGGTGCCGGCCTATTTCATGCCGCAGGGCGTCTCCGCCGATTTGATCGCCACCAAATACGGTTTCTCGCGCGACGACGTCGACGCCTATGCCGTGCAGAGCCAGCAGCGCGCCGGCAAGGCATGGGAAGAGGGCCGCTTCAACAAGTCCGTGGTGCCGGTCAAGGACCAGAACGGGCTGACCATCCTCGCCAAGGATGAGCACATGCGCCCGACCACGACCATGCAGTCGCTGGCGCAGCTGCAGCCGTCCTTCGCGGCGATGGCCGCGATGGCCGGGTTCGATGCGGTGGCGGTACAGTCGCATCCCGAGATCGAGAAGGTCAATTATGTGCATCACGCCGGCAACTCGTCCGGCATCGTCGATGGCGCCGGCGCCGTGCTGCTCGGCAGCAAGGAAGCAGGCAGCAAGCACGGGTTGAAGCCGCGGGCAAAAATTCGCGCCTTCGCCAATATCGGCTCGGAGCCCGCGATGATGCTGACGGGTCCGGTGGATGTGACCGAAAAACTGTTTGAGCGCTCCGGCATGAAGAAGTCGGACATCGACCTGTTCGAGCTCAACGAGGCGTTCGCCTCGGTGGTGCTGCGCTACATCCAGGCCTTCGACATCGACAACGCCAAGATCAACGTCAATGGCGGCGCGATCGCGCTCGGCCATCCGCTCGGCGCCACCGGCGCGATGATCCTGGGCACCGTGCTCGACGAGCTCGAGCGCACCAACAAGTCCACCGCGCTGGTGACACTGTGCATCGGCGGCGGCATGGGCACCGCGACGATCATCGAGCGGGTGTAACTGCGTAGGGTGGGTTAGCCGAAGGCGTAACCCACCGAGCCACGGCAAAAAATCGGTGGGTTACGCTTCGCTAACCCACCCTTACGAGAGCAGAGTTTCATCGCCGCGCCTGACATCGGCCGCCGGCACTGAGGGAGCACCACATGGCTTACAAGAATTTCAAGTTCGAAACCGACGCCGACGGCATTGCACTCGTCACCTGGGACATTCCCGGCCGTTCCATGAACGTGCTGGACGAGACCTCAATCAGCGAGATCGAGGCGATCGTCAAGCAGACCACGGAAGACGCCGCCATCAAGGGCGTCGTCATCACCTCAGCCAAGGAAGCGTTCTGCGCCGGCGCTGATCTCACGATGCTCGAGGGCATGAGCCACACCTATCAGCAGCTGCTGAAGGAGAAGGGCGAGGTCGCCGCCAACCAAGTGCTGTTCGAGCAGAGCCGCCGCTTCTCGCTAGCTTTCCGCAATATCGAGACTTGCGGCAAGCCGTGGGCCGCCGCGATCAACGGGCTTGCGCTCGGCGGCGGCTTCGAGATCACGCTGTCCTGCCACTACCGTGTCGCCGCGGAAAATCCCAAGACGCGATTGGGGCTGCCCGAGATCAAGGTCGGCCTGTTCCCCGGCGCCGGCGGCACCCAGCGCGTGCCGCGTATCGTGCCGCCGCAGGATGCGATGCAGATGCTGCTCAAGGGCGAGGCGGTCGACCTCAAGCGGGCCAAGGCGCTGAATCTGATCCACGCCGTCGTGCCGGCAGCCGACATGATCAAGGCCGCCAAGGACTGGATCAAGGGTGGCGGCAAGGCGATCGCGCCCTGGGACGAGAAGGGGTTCAAGCTTCCGGGCGGCCCCGTCTTCTCCAAGATGGGCATGCAGATGTTCCCGGCCGGCAATGCGATCTACCGCCGCGAAACCTTTGACAACTATCCGGCCGCGCGCGCCATCATGAGCTGCGTCTATGAAGGCCTGCAGTTGCCGATCGATGCGGCGCTGCGCGTGGAGTCGCGCTATTTCACCGAGATCCTGCGCTCGAAGGAAGCTGCGGCGATGATCCGCTCGCTGTTCCTGTCAATGCAGGAGTTGAACAAGGGCGCGCGCCGTCCGGCGAACGTGCCCGCGACCAAGATCAAGAAGCTCGCTGTGATCGGCGCCGGCTTTATGGGCGCCGGCGTCGGCTACGTCTCGGCTCGCGCCGGTCTTGACGTGGTGCTGATCGACCGCGACCAGGAAAGCGCCGACAAGGGCAAGGCCCACGCCAAGGGCGTGATCGACGGTCTCGTTGCCAAAGGCCGCGCCAAGCCGGAAGACGCCGACAAGGTCCTGTCGCGCATCACGGCGACATCAGATTATGCGGCGCTCGGGGATTGCGACCTCGTCATCGAGGCCGTGTTCGAGGACCGCAAGGTCAAGGCCGATACGTTCACGAAGGCGCAGCAGTACCTCAAGCCCGATGTGATCTTTGCCTCCAACACCTCGACCCTGCCGATCACCTCGCTTGCCGAATCCTTCAAGGATCAGGGCCGTTTCATTGGCATCCATTTCTTCTCGCCGGTCGACAAGATGATGCTGGTCGAGATCATTCTCGGCAAGAATACCGCCGACCCGGCGCTAGCGGCCGCACTCGACTATGTTCGCGTCATCGGCAAGACGCCCATTGTCGTCAACGACTCGCGCGGCTTCTATGCCAACCGCTGCGTCGGCCGCTACATCGCCGAAGGCAACGAGATGTTCCTCGAAGGCGTGCCGCCGGCGATGATCGAGAATTGCGCCAAGATGGCCGGCATGCCGGTCGGCCCGCTCTCGCTGTCGGATGAAGTCGCGCTCGACCTCGGCCTCAAGGTGATGAAGGCGACGGAAGTCGACCTCGGCCCCAACGCCGTCAATCCCGATCAGAAGAAGCTGATGGTGGAACTGGTGGAGAAGCAGGGCCGCCTCGGCCGCAAGAACGGCAAGGGATTCTATGACTATCCCGAGAAGGGCAAGGGCCAGAAGAGCCTGTGGCCGGGCCTTGTCGATCTGCAGCCGAAGAAGCTCGATCCGGATACGCTTGATGTCGAAGAGCTGAAGCAGCGCTTCCTGGTGGTGCAGGCGGTGGAAGCCGCGCGCACGGTGGAGGACAACGTCATCACTGACATGCGCGAGGCCGACGTCGGCTCGATCCTCGGCTTCGGCTTCGCGCCGTTCACCGGCGGCACGCTGTCCTATATCGACTTCATGGGCACCAAGAAGTTCGTCGACCTCTGCCACAGACTGGAGGCCAAATACGGCTCGCGCTTCACGCCGCCGAAGCTCCTCGTCGAGATGGCCGCCAAGGGCGAAACCTTCTACGGCCGCTTCCCGCCGAAGAAGCAGCCCACCGCGCAGGCCGCGGAGTAGGCGAGGCATACACAGCTGTCGTCCTGGCCAAGCGACTTGTCCGCCGTAGCTCGAAGAGCGAAGGCGGAAGCGCAGAGCCGGGACCCCTAACCATAGGGAGACGTTGTCTTCCGACGGCGTCTCTGCCTCATAGAGAGATCACGCGGTATGGGTCCCTGCTTTCGCAGGGACGACAAACAAAAAAGGGCCGGATCCTCGATCCGGCCCTTTGCTTTGATCACGACACCTGCGCGTTACGCTGCCGCCTTCAGCAGCCCTTCCTTGTTCAGCGCCTCCTGCACCTTCGGCCGCGCGGCGACCCGGTCCTTGTAGGCGAGGAGGTTCGGCATGGCGGAGAGGTCGAACTTCATGCGGTCGGCCCAGCTCAGCATGGTGAAGAGATAGGCGTCGGCGACGGTGAACTCCTTGCCCATCAGATAGTCGCGGCCGACGAGCTGGCTGTCGATATATTTGAACTTGCCCATCACGCGGTCCTTGAAGAAGGCTTTCGCGTCGTCGGCCAGCGCCGGGGAGAACATCGGGCCGAAATTCTTGTGCAGCTCGGCCGTGATGAAGTTGAGCCATTCGAGCAGCTTGTAGCGCTCGGCGCTGTCGCGTGCCGGGGCGAGGCCCTTGCCCACCTTGTCGGCGATCATCTGCACGATGACCGGCCCCTCGGTGACCAGCTCGCCGCTGTCGAGCTGCAGGACCGGCACCTGGCCCTTCGGGTTGACCTTCAAAAAGTCGTCACCGTTTTCCAGCTTCTTGGCACGCAGGTCGACCTTGACCAGGTCGTGGGGGAGGCCGGCTTCGAGCAGTGCGATATGGGGGGAGAGCGAGCAGGCGCCCGGTGAGTAATAGAGTTTCATGAGATTTTTCCTTCCCTCGGATTATTGGTATGGGCGGCGGGAATCACTAAATGCATCTGCATGTAATAGTCAAGATTGATGCAGCTGCATTTAGTGCGCTACACTTACTCGTGACAGCTATGGATTAGGGCATGAAACGCAAGCCATCGACCGAGGCGACCGCCGCCTGGATCCGCCTGATGCGGGTGCAGAGCCGGGTGCTTGACGCCGTCGAGCAGGATCTCAAGAAGGCCGGCTTCCCGCCGCTCGCCTGGTATGACGCGCTGTTGGAATTGTCGCGCGCGCCGACTGGCGAGATGCGTCCGGTGGAGCTGGAGAAGCAGATGCTGATCCCGCAATACTCGACCTCGCGCCTGATCGACCGCCTGGTCGACGAGGGACTTGCCGTGCGCCGCGAATGCAAGATGGACAAGCGCGGTCAGTTCGTCGAGATCACCGAGGCCGGACGCGAGCTGCAGAAGAAGATGTGGGGCGCCTATTCGGCCGCGATCGAAAAGCATGTCGGCTCGAAACTTTCCGATGCCGACGCATTGAAACTCTGCGGCTTGCTCGACCGGCTGGGCTGCTCCTGCGGCGATGTCAAAGCGGCGGCGGCCGCCAAAGAGGGCGCGCCCGCCCGATGACATCGCTTTGTCCCGTACCATCCGCAGCCCCTCGGGCCTGCGGATACCCCTGCCACCGCGCGCGTTCGATCGCAGCGCCCTTGATCCGGAATTTCCATGGCGCGTGACCAGATCGATATGACGCCGCTGACGTCGCGCGACGAACTGGTCGCGTGGATCGAGGCCGGCGTGAAGCCGAGATCGGCCTTCCGCATCGGCACCGAGCACGAGAAGACGCCGTTCACGCTCGAGGGCCACAACCCCGTGCCCTATGAAGGCGCCAGAGGCATCGGCGCGCTGCTCGAAGGCATGCAGCTCCTGCTCGGCTGGGAGCCGATCATGGAGCGCGGCAACATCATCGGCCTCTATGACGTCACCGGCGGCGGCGCCATTTCGCTCGAGCCCGGCGGCCAGTTCGAATTGTCGGGCGCGCCGCTGGAGACGGTGCACCAGACGCAAGGAGAGTTGATGGCGCACCTGGCGCAGGTGCGCGAGATCGCTACTCCGCTGGGCCTTGGCTTCCTCGGGCTCGGCATGACGCCGTCCTGGTCGCGCGCCCAAATGCCCGTGATGCCGAAGGGCCGCTACAAGATCATGACCAACTACATGCCGAAGGTCGGCCAATACGGCCTCGACATGATGTACCGCACCTGCACGGTGCAGACCAATCTCGACTTCTCCTCCGAAGCTGACATGGTCAAGAAGCTCAGGGTTTCGGTGGCGCTGCAGCCGGTGGCGACTGCGCTGTTTGCGAACTCGCCGTTCACCGAAGGCAAGCCGAACGGCTTCCTCTCGTTCCGCTCCGAAATCTGGCGCGACACCGACAATGCGCGCGCCGGCATGATCCCCTGGGCGTTCGAGGACGGCATGGGTTTCGAGCGCTGGGTCGATTACGCCCTCGACGTGCCCATGTATTTCGTCAAGCGCGGCGACGAATACATCGATGTCTCCGGCTCCTCGTTCCGGGCCTTCTTCGAGGGCCGCAACAACCGATTGCCCGGCGAGCGGCCGACCTTGTCGGACTGGGCCAACCATCTCTCGACGATCTTCCCCGAGGTGCGGCTGAAGCGTTATCTGGAAATGCGCGGCGCCGATGGGGTGCCGTGGGGACGGCTGCCGGCGCTGCCGGCGTTCTGGGTCGGCATCCTCTATGACGAGGTCAGCCTCAATGCGGCCTGGGACATCGCGAAGAGCTGGACCGCGCATGAGCGGCAGGCGCTCCGCGATGACGTGCCGAAGCTGGGCTTCAAGGCGCGCATCAAGGACCGCTATCTGTTCGAGATCGCCAAGGAGTGTATCAAGCTCGCCCATGAAGGCCTGCGCCGGCGCGGCCATCTCGATCATCTCGGCCGCGACGAGAGCCGGCATTTGGAACCGCTGGAGCGCACCATCGATTGCGGGCACACCCCGGCCGAGGAGATGTTGGCGAAATTCAACAGTTCCTGGAACCGGTCCGTGGAACCGGCCTACGAGGAATATGCCTTCTAGATCAGGGCATTGAACGGCGTTCATCGGCCGTACAGGTTGCGCCCGCTCAAATGGGGCAGCCCGCAAGTGTTTGCGGGCGGACGATAATTCGAAAGCAGTGTCGTGATGCGGAAGGGCCGCCTGTTCGGGGCGTGGTTGGTTGCGCTCGCTCTTTGGGCGGTTGCGCTGCCGGTGCGGCCGGCGCTCGCGCAAGCCAATTTCGACCGGCCTGGTGGCGATTATCTGAGCGCGCCGGTGATCTCGGGCGATCCCGCCGACTGCGCTTTGGTCTGCGAGCGCGACCGCCGCTGCCGCGCCTGGACCTTCGCCTATCCCTCCGACACCGCCGCCGGCGCGGTATGCTGGCTTAAGAGCAGCGTGCCGCCGCGCCAGCAGGACAATTGCTGCGTCTCCGGCGTGCGCGGCGCCGGCGTGGTCGAGCCGCGCACCGATGCGGTGGAAACCTCGATCGATCGTTTCGGCGGCGATTTGCGGCATTTCGAGCTCAGCGCGCGCGACGGCGACGACGCCTGCAAGGCCGCCTGCACCGCCGACAACAAATGTCGCGCCTGGACCTACGCGCGCCCCGGCTATGCCGGCAAGGACGCGCAGTGCTTTTTGAAGAAGGAAATCAAGCCGCCGCGGCGCAAGGCGGGGTTCACTTCGGGCGTGGTGCGGTGAGCGCGAAGGGGTGAGATTGCCGTCATTGCGAGGAGCGCAGCGACGACCCGTCTACGCTTGCTGCGCAAGCTTCGCCGGGTTGGGAGTCCGCCGAAGCGCCTTAGCGCGAAGGCGGAAGCAATCCATCGCGCCGCAAGCGAAAAGCTGGATTGCTTCGCTTCGCTCGCAATGACGGCGTGGAACGATTACGGGCTTGCCGGCAACACCGTCACCTCCGGCCACAGCTTCTTCCAGCGCGCCGCCTTCTCCGCGTAACTCTCCGCCGAAAAATTCGGCCCCGGATTCGGCCGCACGATCAGACCCGCAACATCGTCGAATCCATCCGGCGCATACACCTCATATCCCTCGCGCGTTCGCCGCAGCCCGATGCGCGTGTTCTTGGTCAGGAACCGGTCGATGCCGTCGCACGAGCAGGAGAGCGGCGGGTAGGGCAGGCCGTGCTTCTGGGGATACCAGAGGTGCACGCGCGCCTAGTTATGCACGTCGATTCTCACGCCGAGCCTGCGGAACGCGACGTTGAGCCGTCTGATAATGTCGTCTTCTGCGCCCCATGACGTGTCGCGGTCGAAATAGAAGATGTCATGGTCCTCGATCCCGTAATCGACCGCGCGGCCGGTCAGCACGTTCCACACGCTCTGCACCAGGCAGCCCGAGACCAGCCAGGCGTCCGGCAGCGCAAGGTGAAACAGCTCGTCCGCAATGACCTTGTTGGCGCGGTTGCGCAGCGCAGCGGCGATGAACTCGTCCCGGGTCATGAACAAAAGTCCGTAGCGGGCACAGCGAGCGGCCACGTCCGTCGCAGCTTAACGAGCCGTAGGCGGAAGTGTGCCCACCTTTCGCAAGCAAGGACTCAAAGGTGGGCGCGACGCAAGAGCGTCTTTGCCCCCTACAAATCACAACTCGCGTGATATTCCCGCAACGCCGCCTTCGAGGCCAGCTCCCGCCAGCGGCGGCGCAGCAGCGGCTCGACATCGCGGCGCTTGGCTCTCGCAAGGTGGATCAGCACCGTCGGATAATCGCGGTAGTGATCGGTGAAGTAAAAGATCTTCGGCTGGCGCTCGATCAGCATCTCGCGCTCGTCCTGCGGCACGCCAAGCATCACCAGCGTCTCGCCATCTTCCCACAGCCGCGCCAGCAGTTTTTTGCGCACCTTCAGCGCCGGCGTGCCGTAGGAGGTGCCGTCCTCGACCTCCGGCCACGTCAGGGCGAGCTTTCGAACATCATCGAACGTCATCGATTCCGCTCTCTCCCCGCATCCTGAGGAGGGGCGTTAGCCGCGTCTCGAAGGATGAAGGCCCCATGCGGGCCTCATGGTTTGAGACGGCGCTGCGCGCCTCCTCACCATGAGGGTCGGCGTTAGTGCACGCTGGTAAAAAACCGCTCCAGCCGGAAACCGGCAAGCCAGGTCCACACCGGCTGGCTGCGCATGCCCATGTCCCAGGAACCGACCACGGCATCAGCGCGGCCGATCAGATTGTCGATCGGCAATAGTCCGACGCCGCCATCGCGCACCGCGACGCGGCTGTCGGCGGAATTGTCCCTGTTGTCGCCGAGCACAAACAGCATGCCCCGCGGCACCGTCACCTCGGGCGTGTTGTCGAGCCGGCCGTTGTCGCGGATCTTGTAGATCGCATGCTCGACGCCGTTGGGCAGCGTCTCGATGTAGCGGTTGGCCTTTTCGGTGTAACCGCGGTCGTCCTCGGCCTCGCCGATGCCGTCGGGCCGCAGTGAGGCGGCATGGTTGTTGATGAACAGCTGGCCCTGCCGCATCTGGATGCGGTCGCCGGGCAACCCCACCACGCGCTTGACCCAGGCCTGCGAGCGGTCGCCCGGCCAGCGGAACACGACGACGTCGCCGCGCTTGGGCGTATCGCCGAACAGCCGGCCGCTTTCCGGCAGCGTAATCTGGATCGGCAGCGAGGCCGCGCCATAGCCATAGGGGAATTTCGAGGCGACCAGCGCATCGCCGATCAAAAGCGTCGGCTCCATCGAGCCGGACGGCACGTAGAACGGCTCGGCGATCGCGCCCTTGGCAATGAACACGCAGGCCACGATCGCCGCGAACTGCGCGATCTGCCCGCGCCACGTAGAGGACTTGCCGGCGGTCACTTCAGTCTTGCTCACGAACCCGTACCTCCCACGGTGATGCGCTCCATGCGCAGCGTCGGCTGGCCGACGCCGACCGGCACGCCCTGGCCGTTCTTGCCGCAGGTGCCGATGCCGGTGTCGAGCGCAAGGTCATTGCCGATCATTGTGATGCGATTGAGGTCGGTCGGGCCGTTGCCGATCAGCATGGCGCCCTTCAGCGGGGCGCCGATCTTGCCGTTCTCGATCCGATAGGCCTCGGTGCACTGGAACACGTATTTGCCCGAGGTGATGTCGACCTGGCCGCCGCCGAAATTGGCGGCGAACACGCCGTTCTTCACCGAGGCGATGATTTCGGCGGGATCGCGGTCGCCCGCCAGCATGTAGGTGTTGGTCATGCGCGGCATCGGCACATGGGCATAGCCCTGGCGGCGGCCGTTGCCGGTCGGCTTCATGTTCATCAGCCGCGCGTTCTGGCGGTCCTGCATGTAGCCGACGAGTTTTCCGTCCTCGATCAGCACGGTGCGGTTGGTCGGCGTGCCCTCGTCGTCGATCGAAAGCGAGCCGCGCCGCGACGCCATGGTGCCGTCATCCACTACGGTGACGCCCTTTGCGGCGACCTGCTGGCCCATCAGCCCGGCGAAGGCGGAAGTCTTCTTGCGATTGAAATCGCCCTCGAGCCCGTGGCCGACCGCTTCATGCAGCATCACGCCCGGCCAGCCTGCGCCCAGCACCACGTCCATCTCGCCGGCCGGGGCGGGAACGGATTCCAGATTGACCAGCGCCTCGCGCAGCGCGCCATCGGCCGCCTCGCGCCAGTTCTTGGTCTCGATGAAGCGCGCATAGCCCTCACGCCCGCCATAGCCCTTCGAGCCGCTCTCCTGCCGGTCGCCTTGTCCGGCGACGACGGAAATATTCACGCGGACCAAGGGGCGGATGTCGCGATAGGCCTCGCCATCGGGGCGCAGGATTTCGACGACCTGCCAGGTCGCGCCCAGGCTCACCGTCACCTGCCGCACCCGCGGATCCTTGTCGCGGACATAGGCGTCGATCTCCGCCAGCAGTTTTACCTTGGCCTCGAACCCCGGCGCATCCAGCGGATTGTCATCGCCATAAAGTCTGACGTTGGTATGCGCCGGCGGCGCCGCGAACGTCCCGGTGTAGCCGCCGCGCACCGCCGCCACCGCATCCGCCGCCCGGATCAGTGCTGGCAGCGACACGTCGGAGGAATGTGCATAGCCGACCGCGTCGTCCTTCACCGCGCGCAGGCCAAAACCCTGCGAGGTGTCGTAGGTCGCCTGCTTCAGCCGCCCATTGTCGAACATCAGCGCTTCGGTCTGCCCATATTCCAGGAACAGCTCGCCATCGTCGGCCCCCGCAAGCCCCCGCGCCACCTCGTGGCGGACAGCATCGCGGTCAAGATTGGCGCGGTCGAGCAGGGAGGTTGTGGCTGGATTGGTCATAGAGGCTCCGACGCAAAGTCATGTCGTCCCGACGAAGCCAGGACGACAACGAAGATAGGCACTATCGCGGCAAATAGGGAGGGTGTGTGGCGGAGGGTTTCGTTCAACCCTACGGCAACTTGTCATACCCCTCCGCCAGCCCATTCAAGCTGAGCGGAAAGCCGATGCCCTCTTCTGGCGTCTCGAAGATGATGAACGTCGCCGTCTTGGCGCCCTTCAGTTGCCCGAGCAGCTTGTCGTCCATCATTACTTCGGCAACGCAGCCGTTGGGCAGGCATCTGACAAATCCCGCGCGGCCGACGTCCTGGTTGTCCAGCTTCAGCCCCAGACCCGACGGCAGCAGCACGCCGAGCGGGGCCACCACGCGCATCAGCTTGCTCTTCTGGTCGGCGGTTTTCAGCACGATCACGGTCAGGCCCGCATTGGAGCGGTCCTCGGCGACCACGCTCTGGATCAGGGCGCATTGCTCGCCTTGCGCGCCCGGTGGGGTGTCGCAGCGGATCTGCCAGTCGCCATGGACCGAGCGCACGGCGCCTTGCGCGTGAGCGGCCTGGCTCAGCGCGAACAGCAGGGTGATGCCGAGCAGGGCGCCCGCGAGGCGGAAAATCACCTCGGCGTGCATAACGCCACGGGATATCGCTTGGGATGTCGCTTGCCGCTTCAAAAGCTGCATCCGGGTCGATCCTTCGATAAAGGGCGGTCTTGCCAGCGGTACTTTCCGCAATCCAAACCGCCACGCCACTGGACTGATACTGAAATCTCGGCGCCTTGAAGGCATCCGCCACGCCATTTTCGCCTGCAAAGCATGGCTGCGCCAGCCGAATCAGCGGCCTTGCAACCGCGCCTCCTGTGGGTACATCGAGCAATCCGGCTGTCAAGCGTTCGTCATGCCGGAAAACGCGGCTTGGGCCTGATTTCTCGGAAAAAATCGACATCCGCGCTAGCTAAGCCCGCGACCCGTTTTGTCCCCACTACTGCATTGCGAGCGCCAGCGAATTATGGTTTGAGAGGCTGGATTTGGACGCGTTCTAGCGATCTGGCCCCGGCGGTTCTAAGGTAATCCCAAGGTACTCCCAAGGCCGTTTGTCAGGGGGCGGATCGTGCCGCATTGGACGCCGTCCGGCGCCATGCTTTGGGGAACTTCTTTAGGGAGCGCAGGCGACATGAACATGTCGAAGATGGGCCATCGGTTGCTCGGTTTGGCGGTGGCGGGCATGGCTTTGGCGGCGGGCGGGACAGCCTTCGCCGAGCTCGGTCAGCCGGCACCGTGGGAATACACGCTGCAGGAGTCGGCCTCGCCCGTGATGGACGACATCGTCTGGTTCCACAACGCGCTGCTGGTCACCATCACCGTCATCACGCTGTTCGTGCTGGTGCTGCTCGTGATGGTGGTCATGAAGTTCAACGCCAGGACCAACCCGGTGCCTTCGCGCACCACCCACAACACCCTGATCGAGGTGGCCTGGACGCTGATCCCGGTGCTGATCCTGGTCACCATCGCGGTGCCCTCGTTCCGCCTGCTGTTCAAGCAGCTCGACGTGCCGAAGGCGGACCTGACCGTGAAGGTCACCGGCAAGCAGTGGTACTGGAGCTACTCGTATCCCGATAATGGCAAGTTCGAATTCGACTCGCTGCTGGTGCAGGACAAGAAGCCGCGCCTGCTCGGCGTCGACAATGAGATGGTGGTGCCGGTCAACAAGGTCGTGCGCATCCAGACCACCGGCGCCGACGTGATCCACGCCTTTGCGGTGCCGGCCTTCGGCATCAAGATCGACTCGATCCCCGGCCGCCTCAACGAGACCTGGTTCAAGGCCACCAAGACCGGCATGTTCTATGGTCAGTGCTCGGAATTGTGCGGCAAGGACCACGCCTTCATGCCGATCGCGGTGCGCGTGGTTTCGGACCAGGAATTCGCCAGCTGGGTGGAAGCTGCGAAGAAGAAATATGCGACCAACCCGGGCAACACGTTTGCCTCGGCGGGCGCGGCCGCGCAGTAAGCTGACGCGGTTTTTGGGACAAGGGCGACGGGACTGAAGGTCCCCCAAAGGGACTGCAAGGCAGGATTAGGACGATGGCAACTTCCGCAGCGACACACGACGCACACGCCCATGACGAGCATGCGCACACGCCGACCGGATGGCGGCGCTGGCTTTATTCGACCAACCACAAGGACATCGGCACGATGTACCTGGTGTTCGCGGTGATCGCCGGCGTGATCGGCGCCTTGATGTCGATCGCCATCCGCATCGAGCTGATGTATCCGGGCGTCCAGATCTTCCACGAGACCCATACCTACAACGTGTTCGTGACCTCGCACGGCCTGATCATGATCTTCTTCATGGTGATGCCGGCGATGATCGGCGGCTTCGGCAACTGGTTCGTGCCGCTGATGATCGGCGCACCGGACATGGCGTTCCCGCGCATGAACAACATCTCGTTCTGGCTGCTGCCGGCTTCCTTCTCGCTGCTGTTGCTGTCGACCTTCGTCGAGGGCGAGCCGGGCGCAAACGGCGTCGGCGCGGGCTGGACGGTCTACGCGCCGCTGTCGACCTCGGGCCATCCGGGACCGGCGGTGGATTTCGCGATTCTGTCGCTGCATCTCGCGGGTGCGTCGTCGATCCTCGGCGCCATCAACTTCATCACCACCATCTTCAACATGCGCGCGCCGGGCATGACCCTGCACAAGATGCCGCTGTTCGTGTGGTCGATCTTGGTGACGGTGTTCCTGCTCTTGCTGGCGCTGCCGGTGCTCGCCGGTGCCATCACCATGCTGCTCACCGACCGCAACTTTGGCACCACCTTCTTCTCCGCCGACGGTGGCGGCGATCCGGTGCTGTTCCAGCACCTGTTCTGGTTCTTCGGCCATCCCGAGGTGTACATCCTGATCCTGCCCGGCTTCGGCATGATCAGCCAGATTGTCTCCACCTTCTCGCGCAAGCCCGTGTTCGGCTATCTCGGCATGGCCTATGCCATGGTCGCGATCGGCGGCATCGGCTTCGTGGTGTGGGCGCACCACATGTACACCGTCGGCATGTCGTCGGCGACGCAGGCCTACTTCGTTGCCGCCACCATGGTCATCGCAGTGCCGACCGGCGTAAAAATCTTCTCCTGGATCGCCACGATGTGGGGCGGCTCGATCGAGTTTAAGACGCCA
>Ga0081539_10002459_pt1 | contig 26102 bp, 19 predicted proteins | sample TabmetS4T2R2_FD_71023 | JGI IMG/M metagenome (GOLD analysis project Ga0081539, IMG submission 71023) | Tabebuia heterophylla rhizosphere microbial communities from the University of Puerto Rico - S4T2R2 | ecosystem: Host-associated > Plants > Roots > Rhizosphere ...
GCCGCGTCGTGCTCGCCCATCGTGAAGGGAGTGATTCAGATGATGACATTCCAAACACTGAAACTCGCGCTGACGACCGGCCTGGTGACGACAGTGCTCGTCGCGACGAGCACGTGGCTGATCCGCGCGGCGGGAGCGAAGGGCGGATCATCGCCTAGTGCAGCGGTCGCGACGACGCGTCCGACCACGCCAGACGCTCCAGCGGCGCGCGCGATTCCAAGCCCGGCGCAGGACACGTTCCCGAAGCTCTCCCCGTTCTCCGCCGTCCGCTGGCGCGAGCCGGCAACGCCGGACGTGCAGGTCAACGGCACGTGGTACGAGCTGGTTGCGATCGACGACGACGCGTTCGCCCGCATCGTCGACTTCGCGCGCCAAGCGTACGGCGACCGCTGGCAGAAGCGCTTCGAGGAGGACCTGGTCGAGGTCCTGATCGGCATGGGCGCGCGGCCGGGCGTCATGGTGAACCTCCAGTTGCGTTCGCTCGACACCGGCGAAGCCCTCGTGATGAAGGACGTGATGATGACCGAGGAGAACCGCCGACAGATCTGGCAATCGCGGCGGGACCGCGGGCTGTAGCACGCGGACGGGGGATCAAGCGTGACACTTCGACGCGCTGCGCGAACGAGGCGCCTGGCGCGCAGCGCCTCCGATCCAGAAAATTCTCCGATCAGATTCGATTTGCAGTCTGCCAACGCGGAATTCGGTGGCCCGCGCTGCGCGCCTGGCGCCTCGGGCGCGCAGCGCCTCCGATAGGTTGGAGGCGCGTTCGTGTTGAGCCGAAGGTTGGCATTCCGAGCTCCTCAGAACTCCGGTCGCTGTGCGACCGGCGTGATGTCAAAACGTCGGGGGAGGATTGGGGGAGATTTTGGGGCGAATTCGGGGTTGTTTTGGGGGCGATCGGGGGTCATTTCCGGGACCCGTTTTCGGCTCGGATCTCGGGATCGATTTGCTCGAACTAGCGGGCCGACCATGCGTTGCGAGTTTCGGTTGTCGTGGGATGCGGCGCGCAACATTTATTCTCGTCGAGCTGTCGCGCTCACGGCTTCACGTCGCGGGGACCAGGGGCTGCGGCGCCATCACCCGATCCCATCGACCGCCCGAGCAGCCGGCGGATCTTTTCCAGCAGTCGTGCGAGCTCGACCGGCTTGGTGTCGTAGTCGTCGCAGCCGCACTCGAGGGCTCGCTCGCGGTCGCCTTCCATCGCGTGGGCGGTGAGCGCGATGATCGGGACGTGTTTCGTCTGAGCGTCGGCCTTGAGCAGCCGCGACGCTTCCCAGCCGCTCATGTCCGGCAGCCGCAGGTCCATCAGCACCAGGTTCGGCGGCGTAGCTTGCGCCAGGTCCAAACCCTGCTTGGCGTCGCGCGCGGCGAGCACGTCGAAGCCGGCGCGGCGCAGGCGTCGCGTGAGCATGTCGCGGTTCATCTCGTTGTCCTCGATCAACAGGATGACGGGGCGAGGCATGTCCATGGTCCCCCCCATTTTACGACCCGCCTTTCGGGCCGTCGAACAGATCCATCCGTTCGGTGTACGGCACGGCCCGTTGCGTGCCGACTTGTTGCATCTGATGAATCACACTACTCACTTCACGGACCCACTTCAGGACCTGTTGAAGCTGACGCCTGGTCAACTCGACGTTGTCCGGCGGCGACTGGATCAGCGTCTCCAGCGTCATCGTGGTCGCGGTCATCGGCTGCGCCAGCCGGTGACACGACTCGCCCAGCGCCCGGATCACGACGCGCTGCCGCTCGGCTTCCATGAGCAGCGCGACGTCGTACTTGATCCGCAGGCACACGAGCATCCGCGCCAGCAGCACCGGCAGGTTGATCGGCTTGACGACGTAGTCGTTCGCGCCCGCGTCGAGCCCGCGGACGACGTCTTCGGTCTCGCCCAGCGCCGACACCAGGATCACCGGCAGCGCGTCGTGCGTGAACCGCCGGCGGATCGCCGCGAGCACGTCGAGCCCGCTCATCTTCGGGAGCTGGATGTCCAACAGCACGAGGTCCGGCGTGTTGGAATCGAGCCAGTCGAGGCAGGCCTGCCCGTCGGAAACGGTCGCGACGCGCATCCCGCGCGAGCTGAGCCGCCGCACGAGCATGTCCTGGCTCAGCGGGTCGTCCTCGACGACGAGGATTTGGGGTTTGAACTTCATGCGCTTTGTCCCCCGGGGGCCAACGGCGCGGCCTTCGATCGCACCAGCTCTTTGACGATTCTCAGCATCTCCCCCCGGCTCACGCCGACCTTCATGACGACTTGCTGCACGTTGCCGTTCAGGCGCGTGCGGTCTTCGGCGGTCAGCTCCTTGGCGGTGATGACGATGATCGGCACGTCGTCCCAGCGCGCGTCCTGCCGCAGGCGCGTGACGAACTCGAACCCGTCGACCACCGGCATCATCAGGTCCAGCGTGATCAGTGCCGGCCGCGGCGGTTGTTCGAGCAGCTCCAGGCCGACCTTGCCGTCGGCGGCGATGCGCACGTTGAAGCCCTCCGCGGTGAAGTCGCGCCGGAGTAGTTCGGCGGCGTCGGGATCGTCCTCGACGACCAACACCGACTTCCCGCCGCCCGTCCCGTCCGTCGTCGAGCGGAACGGTTTGAGCACGTCCGACAGGACCGCGCGGTCGATCGGTTTCACGAGGAACGCGCGCGCGCCGAGCGCGTACGCCATCGCCTTGTCGTCCACCATCGAGAGCACGACGACGGGGATCGCGCGCAGGTCCGGGTCGGTCTTGAGCGCGGTGAGCACGCCCCAGCCGTCGACCTCGGGCATGATCAGGTCGAGCGTGATGGCGGTGGGGCGCAGCTCGCGCGCGAGGCGCAGCGCCTCGCCGCCGCTGGACGCGGTGACGACGTCGAACCCCTCGCCCGCCAGCGACCGCGCGACCAGGTCGCGGGTGGCGTCGTCGTCATCGACGACGAGCACCTTTGCTTTCCCGTTGCCGACAGGTCGATCAGAGCTTTCGGCCGCGTCTACGACGGTCGTCGTCGTCGGCGCAGGCGCAGCGCCCGTCCGCATCTCGCGCGGCAGCCGCACGACGAACTTCGACCCGCGGCCGACCTCGCTGGTCACGGTCACGTCGCCGCCCATCGCGCGGCAATACTCGCGGCAGATCGCCAGCCCCAACCCGGTGCCGCCGAAGCGGACGGCCGTCGAAGTCTCCGCCTGCGAGAACGCTTCGAACAGCCGGCCCATCTGCTCGTCGGAGATGCCGATGCCGGTGTCGCCGACCACGAACTCGACGGTCCTTCCCTCCTCGGCGAGCCGCGCGTCGAACGTGATCGTCCCGTCGCTGGTGAACTTGCACGCGTTGCTCAGCAGGTTGAGCAGCACCTGGCGGACGCGCGTGACGTCGCCGCGCATCTCCGAAAGGTTCGGATCGACGTTGAGGTCGAACCGATTCCGATTGCCGGCGCACATCGGACGGACGGTGTTGACCACGTCCTCGACAAGGAGGCGAGCGTTGAACTCCTCGACGTGCAGGGTCATCTTTCCCGCTTCGACCTTCGACAGGTCCAGCACGTCGTTGATCAGCGCGAGCAGGTGCCGGCCGGCCTGGTTGATCCGGCGGAGGTCTTCGACGACTTGGCCGCTGCCGTCGCCCCCGTCCGCTTGCGCGTCTTCGGTCAGCATCTCGCTGTACCCGATGATCGCGTTCAGCGGCGTGCGCAGCTCGTGGCTCATGTTCGCCAGGAACGTGCTCTTGGTGCGGTTGGCGGCCTCGGCGCTGGCGCGGGCGACTTCCGCCGCGTCGCGAGCGGCGTCGGCGGCGTCGCGCGCGTCCATCATCACCTGCTGCACGCGCCGCTGCTGCGTGATGTCGCTGGCGATGCTACAGAACCCGGTGATCCGCGCGGCGTCGTCGTACAACGCGGTCACGCTGAGCCGCACCGGGAACCGCCGCCCGTCCTTCGCGACGTACGTGCACTCGAACTCGTCGGCCACGCCCATCCGCGCCTTGGCCGCAAGCGTATCGAACGGCGACTCGATCGCGCGGCCCAGTTCGTGCGCGAGCACCTTGGCGCGGTCCTTCATCTCGGCGGCGTCGCGCCACGGCGGGTCGTACGGCCGGTCGACGACCTCGTCCGCGCGCCAGCCGAGCCACTTCTCGGCCGTGCGGTTGAAGGTGCGGACGACGCCGTCGTTGTCGGTCGTGACGATCGCGTTATTCACGCCGTTGAGGATCGCGCGGCTCAGGGACTCGGCGGCGCGGAGCTCGCCCTCGGCACGCTCGCTGGCGCGGGCGTAGCGGCGGATGTAGAAGAAGGCCAGGCTGACCAGCGTGAGATCCATCCCCGCCAGCACCGCGAACGAGACCAGTTGCTGACGTTTCCCCTGGCGGACGGTGGCGAGCTTGCGTTCGATCTGGCCGTAGCGGTGGTCGCGTTCGAGGGTGATCAGCGTGCGGGCGCGATCCATCAGGATCCGCCCGCGGTCGGTGCGGATGATCGCGACGGCCGCGTCGAAGCCGCGCGTGCGGTAGGCGTCGATACCTTGGGCGAGCAGCCTCATGCGTTCGCGGACGGCGCCTTCGATCGCGCGGATGCGGTCGAGCGTGTCCGGGTCGTTCGACTGCGACCGCAGCGCGGCGAAGTGCGGCCCGAGCGCGGCGTTCGCGGTGTCGTACGGCTTGAGGTACGCGTCGTCGCCCGTCAACAGGAACCCGCGCTGGGCGCTCTCGGCCTCCTGCACGTTGATCAGCAGCAGCCGCAGGACCGACAGGTCGGCGCGCTGGGCGTCGATCGACAACGCCTGCTCGAGCTGCGACGAGTTGATCCAGTACGCCGCGATGCGCACGGCCGCGAGCACGCACAGCACGCACAGGAACGTGAGGGCCAATCGCTTGTCGGCGGATCGATTCATGGCGATGCGCGGGCGACGCGCGGGGGATGCACGAAGTGCGCGAGATGCGCCCCAGGCGGAGCATTTGAGACGCGCGGCGGGCGAGAATCAACAAGGAACTCGTGTCGTTTCGTTGCCGCCCCCTCGGCGGGCGGATACGGTGCGGCGTGTGTCCGACCCGCAAGTGAACCCGCCGAAGTCCGTCTCGCGCTGGCCGATCGTGCTCGTCGTGGCGCTCGCGTTCGCCATCCGGTTGGGATGGGTGCTGACGCGCTCCGCGGACGAAGGTGCGCTGCGGTCGCTGCCCGACCAGCGCGAGTACTTGGAACTGGGCCGGAACCTGTTGGCGGGGCACGGGCTGGTGTTTCACGACGAGCGGTTCGACGCGGACGTGCGAGCGTTCCGCACGCCGGGGTATCCGATCCTGATCGCGATGTGCGGTGGGAGCGTCCGTGCGGTGTGCATCGTCCAAGCTGCATTCGACGCATCGACCGTGCTCGCCGTGTACGTCCTGGCGCGACGGTGGCTGAGCGGGCGGGTGTCACTGCTGGCGGCAGTAATCGTCGCGGCGAACCCGTTTCTCATCTACTTCTCAGGGTTGCTGCTGTCCGAGACGTTGTTCATCGCGATGCTGGCGTGGGGGATGGCGATGATCGTGCGACCGCGCGCGCGGGTTGCCGGCGCAGCGCTGCTCGCGCTGTCCGTGCTCGTGCGGCCCGGCGCGCTCGTGCTTCCGACGGCGATCGCGATCGTGGCTGCCGTCGCGCGCGGCGGCGGGTGGCGCCGCGCGTTGCTCCATGCCGCGGTTGCCGCGGGCCTGACCGCGCTTGTGCTGACGCCCTGGGCGTGGCGCAACCATCGCGTCCTCGGCGCGTGGATTTGGACGACGACCAACGGCGGGTTCACCATGTACGACGGCTTCAATCCAAACGCGACCGGCGCCAGCGATCAGCGCTTCGTCACCGAGATGGCCGGCCAGCTTCGCGCGATGTCGGAGGTCGAGCGGTCCGATTACCTGTCGCGCCTCGCACGGCAGTTCATCGTCGAGCATCCCGGTCGTGTGATCGCGCTCGCGTTGGCGAAACTCGGACGCACGTGGAGTCCCGCGCCGCTCAGCCGCGAGTACGGACGGAGCGCGAAAATCGTGACCGTCGCGCTGGCGTACGCGGTGCCGCTATTCGTACTGGCGGCGGCGGGCTTATGGGTCGGGCGCGCGCTTTCTCGAACCGTGAAACTCCTGCTCCTCGTCCCGGCGATATACTTCAGCGTGGCGCACGCGGCCTCGGTAGGATCGCTGCGCTACCGCCTCCCCGCGGATGTGCCGATGGCAGTGTTGGCCGCCTGCGCGGCCATGTCGAGAGTCGAATGTCGGAAGTCGGAAATGTGAACACCGCCTCGGGGATATCGGACGTGTTGCCTTTGGACTTTCGACTTCCGACTTTCGACTTCTGACTTTGATCCATGCCCCGACTCCTCTCCAGTCCCGACCGCTTGTTCGACCGCACGTGGCGGCCGGGGCACCCGTTCAGGCCGCGGCTGTCGCGGGTGCGGCGGCTGGCGATGATCGCGCTGCTGCTCCTCTTGAACACGATCATCGGCGGGTACTGGTACATCACCGACGCCACCCGCGTCCGCGCGATGGCACAAGGCTACTTGTCCGAGCTGATCGGCGGCCGCGTGGTCATCGGCGGGGCGAGCCTGTCGATCTTCCAGGGGCTGCGTCTGAACGACGTGCGCGTCTACGTGGACGACGCGAACTCCCCGACCGCGACGAACAACGCGCGCGGGCGAGGCGAAGAAGGCACGCTGCTGTTCCGCGCCCAGGCGCTGCTCGTCCGGGTTGACCCGCGCGAGCTGCTCCACGGCCGGCTCGACGCTACGCAGATCGTCGCGGTCGAACCGTACGTGCAACTCGCCGAAGACCTGGAGACCGGCCGCTGGAACTACCAGCGGCTGCGCAGCCGCGTCTCTCAACCGAGCATCCCCCAGCAGCCCGGTCGCGGGCCGATGCAGTTGCCGGAGCTGCTGCTGCGCAACGCGATCATCGAGACCGTGCAGCTCAACCACGGCGTCGTCGAGAAGCGCGGGAACATGGCCATCGAGGGCCAGCTCAAGCCGTCGCTCGAGCGCGACGTGTACCTGTTCAACCTCCAGAGCCGCGGCGCGACCCAGGGCATGGGCCCGAGCGTGACCGGACGTCTGGACATGACCGGCCCCGAGCCGGTCGTCACGTCGTCGCTGATGAACTTCCGGTTCGGGCCGGACCTGGAAACGATGCTGCCGGCGCAGGTGAGGAAGTGGTGGCGCGACCACGACCTGACCGGGCGCGTCGACGTGCCGGAGCTGACCGTCCGCGCGACGAACCCGCCGCCGGGCGGCGCGTCACCGCCGTTCCGCGCGGAACTCGCGCTGCGGGGGGTCGATCTCAAGGGGAACCCGGAAGAGTGGTTCACCGCCGACGAGATGCGCCGGCAGGAATGGGCACGCGGCGCGCTGCTGGCCATGCGCGCGGCGGGCCTCGACTCGCGCGGGTTCGTCTCGGAGATCGAAGACGCTACGCAGTCCACTCCGATTAACTTGCACCAGGTGACCGGCACGTTCGTGTTCACCGAGGACCGCGTCGAGATCCAAAACGTCTCCGGCTTCGTCGAGAGCAACGGCCTGAAGATCCGCGGGCACATCAACAACTACGCGACGCCGTCGAAGGCGACCGCCAGCATCCGCGTCTCGTCGCTCGAGACGGACGACATCCTCATCCCCGCCAGCCCGCGCTACGTCAACTCGATGCCCGCGGTCGTGAAGGAGATCTACGACCACCTGCGCCCGCAGGGCCGCTGCCGCTTCTGGGTGCAGCTCGACCGGCCGGCGCCCAACGCGCAGCCCGAGCTGACCGGCGAGATCAGCATCCTTGACGGACAGTTCGTCTTCGACGAGTTCCCCTACCCGATCGTCGGCGCCAGCGGCCGGCTGGTCATCGGCAAGAACACCGCGACCGGCGAGGAACAGCTCGAGATCATCGACATCCGCGGCCACGGCTCGGAGACCAGCCGCAACCGCGACGCGCGGATCAAGATCAACGGGCTCGTGAGCCCGTTCGGCGCCGAGACGGGCGTTCGCATCACGATCGTCGGCGAGGACGTGCTCTCCGAGCCACTGCTGTTCCACGCGTTCCCGATCCCGACGCAGCGCGCGCTGCGGTTGTTCGACGCGCCCGGCAAAGGTGAGTTCCCGATCTTCCGCGGCGGCTTCACCTGCGAGGTCGAGCGCAAGCGCGGTCTGCGCAAGCCGTGGGAAGTGAGCACGCATATCCGGTTGGACGACGCGTCCGGGTCGCTGGCGGTGTTCCCGTACCCGATGACGGGCGTGAGCGGTGAGATGGACGTGTACGAGGACCACGTCCGCATCGCGCACATGCTGATGAAGCGCGACGACGGCGCGAGCTTGCAGATCAACGGCGACGTGAGCTGGTCGGACCCGGAGCGCATCCGACGGGCGCGCGAGCGCGCGTTGGCGTCGGAGCGCGTGGCGCTGAACACCCCGCGCGATCCCGAAGAAGAGCAGCTTCCGCCGTTGCGGCCGGACCTGAAGGTGCTGGCGAGCAACGTGCCGATCGACGACAAGCTCCTCGGCGCGATGCCCGAGTCGCAGCGCGAGTGGCTCAAGAAGCTCGGGGTGGCCGGCAAATTCGACCTCGACGGGCGCGTGGGCGTGGGGCTCGGGCAGCCGGCGCCGGCGTCGCGCGACGCGGGCAAGCCGTCGTCGGCGAAGCCGCACGACGCGGACGAGATCGGTTTCGACTTCCGCATTGCCGTCCACGACGGTTCGCTCTGGCCCAGCGGCGGGATGTTCGCCGCCTCGGGCGTGAAGGGCGACCTCCGGCTCGTGCCCGGCAAGGTCACGATCGACTCGCTCGCCGGCAAGCGCGGTGACGCGGACCTGTCCGCACACGGCAGCGTCAACTGGGGTGATATCCCCGGTCAGACGCAGATCACCCTGAGCGCCGACGCCAAGAACCTGCTGCTCGACTCCGGGCTCTACAACATCATCCCGCAGGCGGCCAAGGGCGGGTGGGACCAGGTTCGACCGACGGGGACGCTCGACGCGGCGTTCACGTACAACGGCGCGATCGGCAAGGGCGAGGGCGAGGACGCGCCGCCGGAGTCGTCGACGTTCCAGCTCTCGCTCACGCCGCGGAAGCTGAGCGTCTGGCCTGTCGCGGTTCCGTACAAGCTCGAGGACGTGAGCGGCAGCGTGCTCGTACAGCCGGACAAGGTGACGATCAGCGACCTGACCGCGCGGCACGGCGGCGCGTCGGTGAAGCTGGCGGCGGTCGGATCGTTCTCGGCGGGCAGCGAAGGCGCTGCGGCGACGCGTCAGGCCGCAACGAGCACGTCGACGTGGGACTTCAAAGTCACCGGCGACAACGTGATGGTCGATGACGACTTCCGCACCGCGGTGCCCGCGGCGCTGAGCGAGGTCATCAAGTCGCTCCAACTCAAGGGCAAGATCGGCTTCGCGTTCGACAAGCTGATCGTCAAGTCGACCGCGAGCGGAACGACCGGCTCGCCCACGACGACGACGACGAGTCAGCCCGCGAGCGACACGCCCAGCGACGTGGACTTCGCGGTGAAGCTGACGCTGGCCGACGCGTCGCTGGACGTCGGTGTGCCGTTGGGCGCGGTGCAGGGCGGGCGCGCACAGTTCGTCGGCGCGACGCGCGCGGGGAAGATGCAGCAGCTCCAGGGCGCAGTGGACATCGGATCGCTCACGCTCGCCGGGCTGCCCGCGAACGACTTCCGCGTCTCGCTGCTCAAGCAACCCGACCGGGACGTTCTGCGCATCCAGAAGCTCGAGGCCAAGATCGCCGACGGCGAGCTCGCCGGTCAGTTCGACTGCGCGATTGGGGAGAGTGGTCCGACGCGTTACGCGGCGGCGCTCGTGCTGCGAAACGCGGACGTCCGCCCGCTCACCGCCGAAGCCGCGCCCGACCTTCGCGGCCGGCTCTCCGCGAGCCTCGCGATCGAAGGCGCCTTCGGCGACACCTCGACCCGTCGCGGACGCGGCGACGTCTCGGTCACCGGGCAGTCGATGTACCGCATCCCGCTGTTGCTCGGCCTGCTCCAGATCACCAACCTCTCGCTCCCGATCACCAGCCCGTTCAACGAAGCGACGAGTCGCTACAGCGTCGACGGCAACCGCGTGACGTTCGAGAACATCGAGCTCCGCGCCAGAGACATGCTCATGCAGGGCAACGGCCACCTCGACTTTGCCACCAAGCAGGTCCGCCTCAGCTTCGTCACCGAGAGCACGACCTGGCCGAAGCTCCCGATCATCAGCGACATCCTCCAGGGCGCGCGGCACGAGCTGCTTCAGATCTACGTGAAGGGGACGATCCAGGACCCGAAGGTCAGCGCGGGCGCGTTCGGAACGGTGACGACGACGGTGGACGAGGTCCTGCGCGGGGGGAATGACGCGGGAGAAACGGGTCACAAGAAGTGAGCTGTCCGGAAATGACGAATGACGAAATCAGAATGACGAATCAATGACCAAGCCCGAATGACGAACGGATGGGGATCGCGCGTTTCGTCATTTGGACTTCGTCATTCATTCGTTATTCGGGTTTCGTCATTCGTCATTCCACCAGCTCCGTGGCGCACTACAATCCCGCTCCATGAAATACCGCACCCTCGGCTCCACCGGATTGAAGGTCTCCGTCGTCGGCGTCGGCACCTGGCAGCTCGGCGGGGAGTGGAACAAGGACTTCTCGCAGGACGAGGTCAACGCGATGTTCAACCGCGCGCGCGACCTCGGCATCAACCTGATCGACACGGCCGAGTGCTACGGCGATCACGTCAGCGAAAAGCTCGTCGGCGCGGCGATCCAGCGCGACCGCGGGAAGTGGGTCGTCGCGACGAAGTTCGGACACAAGTATCACGGCTACCTCAACCGCACCGAGCCGCGCGAGCCGCAGGACATCATCGAGCAGCTCAACGACTCGCTCCGCGCGCTGCGCACCGACTACATCGACGTCTACCAGTATCACTCTTGGGGCGACGCGCAATTCGATGATCCGGCCGTGCTCGACGTGCTGCACAAGGCCAAGCGCCAGGGAAAGATCCGCCACATCGGCAACAGCGTCGGCAAAAATACGAACGTCAGGCAGCTCGACGCGAGCCAAGATCGCGACATCACGGTGATCCAGATCATCTACAACCGCCTCGACCGCGTGCCCGAGGAAGAGTCGTTCCCGTCGTGCATCCGCCAGAACCTCGGCGTGCTGGCGCGCGTGCCGCTGGCGAGCGGGTACCTCTCGGGCAAGTACAAGCCCGGCATGACGTTCGACCCCAAGGACGTGCGCAGCAATCAAAAGTCCGAGCAGCGCGACGAGAAGCTGCGCGAAGTCGAGCGCATCGCGAAGAACGAACTGCCCGCGGGCGTCGACATGGCGACTTGGGCGCTGGCGTGGTGCCTCCAGCACTCGGCCGTCACCGCGGTGATCCCGGGCTGCAAGGACGTGAAGCAAGTCGAGTCGAACGCGCGTGCGGCCGACCTCGACATCGTGCGCGGCGATCACCCGCAAGCCGTCGGAAAGTGACGGGATCGCGCGCGCGGTTTCCAATCGCGCGTTGGCTCGATTATCCTTGACGACTCGCGTGACCCCCTCGGCTAGTCCAACTCCGGCCGCCGCCGACCAGCACCCTTCGCGCGTGCAGGGCGTGGTCTACCTCGTGCCGATCTCCGGGCCGGCGCTCGAGCCGGTCCAACTGGTGGACAAGTCGGGCGGGATCACGATCGGCCGCAACGAGCAGTGCGACGTGTGCCTGCCGCCCGACGAGGAGCGCGTCTCGCGGTTTCACGCACGGTTCGCGTTCCACGACGGGAAGTGGGGCGTCGCCGACCTCGGCAGCCGGTGGGGCACGTTCCTCAACGGCATCCGACTGACGCCCAACAACGAGCTGCCGCTCAAAGACGGCGACCTGATCCGCGTCACGCCTTGGACGTTCATGCTCTCGCCGACGAGCAAGCGCGCCGGCAGCATGCTCGCGACCAACGACCAGGGGCAGACGCTCGTGCGCGCGGTAACGGCCGAGCGCGTCAGGCCGCTGGCGGACGACATGCTGGCGCTGCTGCTCGAGAGCGCCGCGGCGATCCACGCGGCGACGGACGAGAAACAGCTCGCCGAGCTGGTGATGGACGCCGCCTGCCGCGGCACGGGCTTGAACAACGCGGCGATGCTGCGCCCGGTCGATGCCGGCGGGCGGATCGAGGTGATCGCGTCGCGGTCGATGCACTCGGTGCCGAGCGGCGGCTCGCACGGCCCGACGCCGGGGCACTCGCACTCCCCCAACGAGATGCAGACGCTCGGCGCTCCGCCGCCCGTGCAGCACCGCTCCGCCTACGGCGCGGCGCCGGGCGGCAGCACGGTCGGCTTCAGCTCGACGCAACCGCAGGCGACGTTCAGCCGTTCGCTGATCGCCGCTGCCAGCAACGGCGTCGTCGCGGAGCTCTCCGGCGGGAACCTCGGCGAGGACATCAGCCAGAGCATCGTGCAGATGAAGATCAACAACGCGATCTGCGTGCCGCTGATGCTCGGCACGACGGTCGCGCAGTTCCTGTACCTCGACTCGCGCGGCACGGTGATGCAGCAGACGCGCCCGAACGGCTCGGCGTTCTGCGTGGCGCTCGGTCGCATGGCGAGCTTGGCGCTGGCGAACCTGAAGCGCATGGAGATGGAGACGCGCGAGGAGCGCATCCGCGCCGACCTCACCGCCGCCGCGGTCGCGCAGAAGTGGATCATGCCCAAGCGGCACAACGATCACGGCGTGTTCCACGTGATCGGCGAGAGCCGGCCCGGCGCGTACGTGGGCGGCGACTTCTTCGACATCATCCCGTTGGCGGACGGCAAGCTCGCGGTGGCCGTGGGCGACGTCGCGGGGAAGGGCGTATCGGCTTCGGTGCTGATGACCGCGACGCAGGGATTCCTGCACGCGAGCCTGATGCAGCACGCCGACCCGGTGCGCGCGATCGAGGCGCTGAACCGCTACGTGCAGCCGCGCAAGCCCGAGAGCAAGTTCGTCACGATGTGGTGCGCCGTGTTCGACCCGGCCGCGCGGACCGTGCGGTACGTCGACGCGGGTCACAGCTACGCGCTCGTCCGCCGCGGCGCGACCGGCGCGTTCGAGAACCTCAACAAGGGTGCCGGCCTGCCCGTCGGGCTCGACGAGAGCGGCGACTACAAGGTCGAGACCGCGACGATCGGCCCGGGCGACGAGGTCATCATCGTCTCCGACGGCATCGTCGAACAGTTCGGCATCGTCCCGCGCATGGACGGCACGATGGGCAAGGAACAGTTCGAGATCACCGGCGTCGAGCAGGCGATGCGGAACACCAGCGCCGACTGCGTCGAAGACCTCTTCGCCGCGGTCGTCGCGCACGCGGGCACCAACCAGCTCTCCGACGACGCGACGGCGGTCGTCGTGCGCTGGAAGCCCTCATTATGAATTCCGCCGACGCGAGCGCGCGGCAGAAATAAAGCCGCGGCGCCCGCGAACACTTTCCCAGTTCACTCTACAGTGTAAAGTAATACGTCGGCCGTCGTCGTTCAAGAGGTTCTCGACGCGTTCATCTGAGGGCTCTGTTGATGCAGCAGCAATTCTGGACGCGGCTCCTGGACAAGCCGCTCGTCCGAAACCACAGGTCGATCTCGTCGAGGGACTTCGCGACCCTCGGATCGATGCTCGCGCCGGGCGTGATGTTCGGCTTGGTGTTGTGCATCGCGTACCTGCTGCATCCCGCTTACGGATGGCTCGCTCACTCCTCGCTCTATCCTTGGGAACTGTGGGTGTTGGCCGGTTTCGGCGCCGTCGCGACGGCTGGGGGCCTCGGTGACTGGCTGTTCCACCGCGCGTTCGTCACGGTCGGCCCGCGCGAGCATCGCAGCCACCTGCTTGCGCTGGCGTCGGGCGGCGTGCCGCTGTTCGTGCTGATGGCCATCGCGTCGGTGCTCCATCGCCCGGCGTTGCTGCTCGTGCCGATCCTGATCACCGTGCTCTACACGGTGACGCTGATCTGCTTCGACGAGTTCGTGTTCCACCGCGTGCGATGCACGAGGCTCGAGACGCTGTTGCACCGCATGCTCGTCTTCGGCAACGGGATCGCGTGGCTCGCGTGGATGAACTGGTGCTTCGTGCGCGTTCGCTGAGGGCAACGCGTTGAGCCGAAGTCTGATCGCAACATCCTCTCTGCCGGCCGGTCGCGGCAGCGTCGCGTCGCTGCTCGCGCGCGCGCGCGAGCTCTATGACGACCAGGACTCGCGGTTGACCCTGCGCTCCGCTTGCGGATTCGCGGGAGGCGCTGAGTGGATGTCGCAGGCGCTGTCCGTACTTCGCCGCCGAGAGGTCGAACTTCCGTGCGACGTCTCGTTCGCGTCGCTCGGGTTGGTGAAGTACGCGCTCGCGTCGTCCGCGGCCGTCGTCGTGACGGCGGCCATCGCGGTTGCGCGGCTCTGGTGGCTCGCGCCGCTCGCCGTGTTCGCGTTCTACGCCGTCGAAGTGCAGATGCTCTTCGCGTTCCCGCTGGCGATCGATCGCCACCCGCGCCCGCTGCGCGGCAGTCGCAGGCTGATGCTCCGGTCGAGCGGGACGACGGCGCGCGCGGTCGCCAGGGTGCTCCCGATCGCGACACTCATGCTGTTCGGCGGCTTCTTCGGCCGCGGGTTCCTGCGGTCGTGGGCGATCGGGTGCCTGGCGGTCTGCATCTGGTACGAACAGGCACGCGCGCTGCGGGCACGCCCGACCCCGACGCGCGGGTTCGAGCTCGGCGCGGCGCGGCCGCCGATCGTGCGGTGTGAATCGTGCGTACTTGGTCGCGCGGGCAAGTCCGACGGTGCTCGCGTCACGTCGCTCCTCTACGTCAGCGATCTGCACCTCACGCGGCCGTGGACGCGGAGGCTGGTGACCGATCTTCCGCGGATCGCCCGCGAAACGCGTCCGGACGCGATCCTGCTGGGCGGCGATTTGGTCGACAACGTGAACGGACTGGCGGACCTCGCGCGGCTGGTTGAGCGGCTGAGCCGATCGGCGCCGCTCTACGCGAGAGCAGGGAACCACGACGAGCGAATGGGAATCGCGCGCGTCCGCGCGACGGTAACACGCGCGGGTGGCCAATGGCTCGACGCGACGCCGGTGCAGTTGACCCCGGGCCTTTGGATGTGCGGGGCGGTCGCCGACGCCTCGCACGTCACCGACGGCGCCCGCGTGCTGTGCGCCCACGACCCGGCCGACTTCCCATCGGCTGCGGAGGCAGGCTTCGACCTGGTCCTCGCCGGCCATCTCCACGGCGGGCAGTGCGTGTGGTTCGAGCGCGCCGGACGACAATACCCGGGCGCGTGGTTGAACCGTTGGACCGGGCTGCGGTTTTGCGACGCGCGCCGCCGGTGCACGATGATTGTCAGCCGCGGGGCGGGCGACACGTTGCCGTTGAGGTGGAACTGTCCTCGTGAGGTTGTGCTATGCCAGATTCGGTGATCGATCGTGCCGGGGTGAACGACCTGATCTACTGGGCCCTGTATTTCGCCACCAGCGTTTACGGTCACGTCGCGCTCAAGGTAGCCGTCCGCGGCGCGCCGGAACACTCGACGCTCGGCGTCCTGCGCAGCGGCACCTCGGCGTGGGGGTTGACTGCGTACCTCGCGTGGGGCGTGTCGTGCGCGTGCTGGATGCTCGTGCTGGCGCGCAGCACGCTGCTGCGGGCCAACAGCGTGTCGTCGCTCGGCTACGTGTTCATCAGCGCGTGCGCGATCCTCTTTCTGGGCGAAGCGATCACCTGGTCGCGCGCGGTCGGCGCGGGGCTGATCGCGCTGGGAATCCTGCTCATCCGATGAAGGTTACTGACGGCGGCGCCATCCTCGCCCGCGCGATTGACTCGGTCCACGTGAATCGTTGCTGGCGCGACCGCCGGGGCTGGCGCGACGTGTGGATCAAGCGGCGCCGGCCGGGTGCCGATCCGATCGTCCTCGCCGGCAACGTGTTCCTCGCCCTCTCGAACAGTCGCATCCGAATGTTCCCGTCCGCACGCCGGTGGGTGCGGTGGGAACTAAGCAGCTTTCAACTGGTCAACGGCGACCGGTTTGCCAGCAGTGTGCTGGACGAGCGGGCGATTTGGTTGGAGACGATCCCCGGCCAGAGTCTTCGTGAGATCTGTACATCGCGTCTCGGAAACGAGGGACTGCCCGCGGTTGTGGCGGCGGCGCGCGAGTTCGCGCGGGCGCACGCGTTGACGTGCCCTTTACGCCGAGCCCCGTGGTCGCACGGGGATCCGCATCTGGCCAACGTGCTTTACGACGCGGCGAACGACCGCGCTCGCTTGATCGACTTCGAGACCGCGCACGAGCCGCGAATGGTCGCGGACGAACGCCACGCAGACGATTTGCTTACGTTGTCCCTCGAACTGATGGCCAAGAGCCGCGGCGCCGCGCCGGCGGCAGAGTTCCTGCGGTCGTACCAATGTGCCCGCGGCGACAAGGCCGTCATCGAAAGAGTCGTGCGGCGACTGTGGCTTCCGACCGGACTCGAACTCGTGCTCTGGCAGACGCGCACCGACCACGCGTCTCGCGAGTCGATCGAGACGTGGTTGCGTGAACTCCGTGGCTTGTTGTAGTGAACGATCCGATGGCGAGAACGCCTATCCCCTCGGGTGGAGCAACATGTACGTCCCGCCGAGGACCATCGCTGCGCCCACCATCCGCGCGACCAGCATCGATCGTGGCAGGACGCGCTCCGGCGTGAGGATCGCGGTCGTCAACAACATCACGCGCAACTCCATCGCGCCGGCCACGAGCATGAACGTCATGATCGCCAGACAACACTCGGCGCAATGCACGCCCAGCTTCCATCCTGCCTGCCACGCGCCACGAGAATGAGTGACCTCGCAAGACGGTGCGCCACGACAACACTCGAGGTGACGCGCCTTCCAGGGCGTCCACTGCACGAGCCCGGCCAGCAGCAGGGCGGCGCCCGTCAGGAAGGGCACGCCGCGCGACAAGCGTTCTTGATGCATCGCGATCGAACCGAGCGCCGCGCCGATGGGATACGCGATCGCGCCGAAGATCGTCCAGACGAGAAAGTACGCGCCGGCGACACGTCCCACGTCCGCGGGCGATGCGCCGTTCCGATTGAATCGCAGCAGCACCGGCGTCAGGGACGGCAGCATCATCGCCAGCATCATGACGATCCACATCAGCAGGAACATCGCGAACGAGCCGGCCCAGCCGTGGTCGGGCGAAGGCAGCCAGATCTTCGACATCGTCCATCCGCCGGGCATTTGGACGCTCGTGCAACAGGATGCGCCGCTGCACGAGTAGACCGTCACCGCGGCGCTGGTCAGGAACGCGACGGCGCACGCGGACAGTAGCAGCGCATCACCGTCGCCGCGCTCCTTCTGCATCTGTGCTGGACCGGTCACGATCGACATGGTTCAACGCTTGTCGTACTCGTCATGGCGACGGATCCAGAAGCCGCGTTCGTTCCGCCCAAGGGGCGCGCGGTCGAGCCATTGGTACAGGCCCCACAGCGAATCGACGCCGCGCGCGTAAGCGGAGTAGGTGTGATAGACGACGCCATCCTCGAGCGCGAACGCGCTCATTCCGGGAAGCTCGCGGATGTAGGTCAGCCAATCGGTGCCGACGCTCGCGGGAAGGTCGTGAGGGGCTCCGGTCGTGTCGCTGACGCCGGTCTTGCTGAAGTTGTACTCGGCCGTCCCCGAGCGTTGCTGCTCCTCCGTGAACGAGACGTTGAAATCGTAGTTGAAGTCGCTCGCCGCCGACGACGCCCAAGGGAACGTCCAACCCATCCGCCGCTTGAACGCCGCAAGCTTGTCCAGCGGCGCGCGCGACACCGCCCACAGCATCACGTCGTGGTTGGCCAAGTGAATCCAGTTCCCGTTGAACCCGTCGGCGATCGCCGAGCAGTGCGGGCACCCGGCGGTGTAGTCGGGCCCGAACATGAAATGATAGACGAGGAGTTGCAATCGCCCGCGGAACAGGTCCGCCAGCGTCGCGTTCCCCTCGTCCGTGTCGAACCGGTATTGCTTCTCGACGCGGACCCACGGCAGCGCCTGTCGCTGCCGCGCGACCTCGTCGCTCCGACGCGTGAGGTCCTTCTCCGCCTTCAGCAGTTCCTTCCGCGCCGCCAGCCACTGTTCGCGTGTTCCGGTAGTGTGTTTGGGCATGGTGATACCTCCGCTGCTCAGGTGTCGTACCGATCACGAAACCGCACCCAAAACTGCCCGCGGTCGCCCTCGTCGCGGCCCTTGGCAGTCAGGTCGAGCCAGTTGTAGGTGGAGTTCAGCAGGTCGATACCACGCTCGTAAGTCGAGTAGGTGTGATAGACGTCGCCGCGATGCTTGTAGAAGGCGCTGGCGCCCTCGCGGTCGGTGGCCTTGATCGGGCCGGTGCCGTAGTTGTATTCGAGCTCGTCCGCCTTCAGTTGTTCGGGTGTGAATGAGACCATCAGGTCGTAGTTGAAGTCGTTGCCGCCCGACGAGACCCACTTGAACTTCCAACCCAAGCGTTTCTTGAACGGTTTGATCTTCGACATGGGCGCACGGGAGACGACGACGAACGCCGTGTCTCGCGCGGCCAAGTGCACTCCGATCGCGTCGAAGTGGTCGGCCCAGAATGAGCAGTGGGCGCAGCCCTGCTTCCAATCGGGGGCGAACATGAAGTGGTAGACGAGAAGTTGGTTGTGCTTGCCGAACAGGTCGGCGAGCGTCTCCTTGCCACCGGCTCCGTCGAAGACGTATTCCTTCTCAACCTTCTCCCACGGCAACTGGCGGCGAAGCTTGTTGATCGCGTCGCGCTCGCGGGTGAATTGCTTCTCCTTCGCCAGGAGCTTCTTCCGAGCGGCGAGCCAGCGGTCGTGCGGGACGATGCCGTGATCGGCCGTGCCACCTTCGATCGCAATCTTGATCTTTCCGTTGGTTCGAGCCATGCGTCTGCCTCACTTGCTTGTCTTTCCGGCCACCTCGTCCTGAAGCGATCGAAGATGCTTCGCCCAGCCTTTGTCGTGTTCGTCGACGACCTCTGGGTCGGTGGGCGGGGTTTGCCAGCCGCTGTGCTCCAACACCAGTCGCGTCTTTCCGTTCTCCTCGGTCAGCGTGATCGTGACCGTAGTCTCGGCCTTGATCAGGGCGGACGTCCACGTGTAAACGAGCTTCTTGAGTGGAATGACTTCGGTCACCTCGCCCGTGATCGGCCCCTGCGTTCCGCAGTGCATCGAAAAGCCGCGACCGACTTCGGCCGCGAAGTCGGTCGGCATCAGCCAGCCGGCGATCTTGTCCGGGTCGGTGATGTGGCCCCACACCTTCGCGGGCGGCGCGTCGATCACGATTTCCTTGCGGATGACCTTCATGGTGCCGATTCCACCTGTTGCTTGAGACGGGCCAGGTGCGTGTCCCAGAAGACCTCGTACTCGGCCAGCCAATTCCGGATCGCGACGAGCGGGCGCGCGTCCAGCCGGTGCATGACCTGTCGCCCACGGCGTTGCGTACGCACCAGGCGGCAAGCCTTGAGCACGCGCAGGTGCTTGATGACCGCGGGGCGCGACATGTCGAACCGCCGCTCGATCTGCTGGAGCGAAAGCTCGTCGCGGCGCGACAGCAGGCTGAGCATCCGCCGCCGCGAGGGGTCGGCCACGGCGCGCAGCAGGCGGCTGTACGGGTCTGCTGCGGCACGGTCTGGCCGTTTGCGCTCGGGCATCACATCGGGACTTTAAGTAACCATTTGGTTACTTGTCAATCCAACCTCGTCCCGACGTGTGAAACGGGGGATGTCCTAAGGCTCGGGCGCGCGCCCGCACGGGTCAGACGGGAGAATCAAAAACAACTTCAGCTCCGGCAGGTCGGTTGTTCCCGTGAGGAACTGATCGACGCCGGCGGCAGCGCAGCGGCAAGGAACAGTTCGAGATCACCGGCGTCGAGCAAGCCAAGAAGAGCACCGGCGCCGACTGCGTCGAAGGCCTCTTCGTCGCGATGGTGTCACACGCCGGCAGCAACCAACTCTCCGACGACGCGATGGCAGTGATGCTGGTGGTGCAGTGAAAAGTGTAGCGTAAGGTGCGACACAATCGCGACAGGTACGCAACTACCCGTTGAGAAACTTGATTAGTGTGGCGACTTGGCTTCCGATCGCCGTGATCTTACTCAGCGAATCAAGGATAGCGGTGAGAATGCGCCTATCGGGTTCGGGCTTCTTCAACTCCATCTCAACCAGGTTCACGTACGTCTTCGCTTCCAGTTTCCGATGACTTGCCAACGCTTGGCTGGAATCGAGGATAGAGCGGATTTCGTTCAGTGTGTCAAAAGCCGGTCGCCGTTCTGATTCGACAACAGCCTCTTGGGACGCTGTATTCTGCGAGCCGACGACGACTTGATTGTGACTGCCGGTGACGACAACACTCGGGCGAAAAAACTCTTCCCGATGATCGAGTGCTCTGCCGGTCAGCCCCTGCCGGCTCTCGACGTAGAGCCTGCCTTCCCCCGTAATTTGCGCTGAGACGCCGCCGAACGTGAACAGACAGTCCGCCCAACCGCGCGTGTCCATGACCTTGCCTGCGTCAAAAGCCCAATTGCGCGGGACGTGGCCGTCGATGTCATTGGCGAGAGCATTCAGATCAGAGAACCGATCGCCGTGCTCCTGATCTAAGTCGTAGAGTCGTACGAGAAGAAGGTCGACGAACTCGGAGAATTTGAACTTTGTTGCCGGCATTGGAAAACTCCGGTTACCAACGCAATTCTACTCGCATCGGGTCATCTCTTTCTCGAAACGCAATCTCATCGAAACTCGAGAACACGCCAGCTCTTCCCAGCAGCGGAAGTCCAAAGTGATCGATCATCGCGTCCTCAATGAAGACAATGTCTGAAACGAGTCGGTGTCCGCGGATCGCGAGCGTGACGTTGCGCACCTTCCGGCCCTCGGTTGATGCGCCAACGAAATCGCAATGAAACCGCTGTGCTCGCTCAAGATCAAGGCCAGCTTCGATGGCCGCAGATTCCGGAAAGAATGGGTGTGTCGCACCGCTATCAACCAGTGCGCGGATTGACGCGTAGCGGGTCGGTCCTTGAATCAAGACGACGCAAATCGGCCGGAGCTCCAAGCTCCCGTTTCGACTCTTATACAACTGGTATTTAAGTCGAAGTGTTGGCACAGGACGCGCATTCCCCGGACGCGAATCGAGTTCATGTAGCCTCAGAACAACTTCAACTTCGGCAGGTCCGTCGTCCCCATCAGGAATTGATCGACTCCGGCGGCGGCGCAGCGGCCTTCACTGATGGCCCACACGACGAGCGATTGCCCGCGGCGCATGTCGCCGGCGGTGAAGATGCCTTCGACGCTGGTCATGTAATTCTCGTCGGCGACGACGTTCCCGCGCGGGTCGAGCTTCAGCCCGAACTGCTTCACGGGGCTCTTCTCGTCCGCCTCGGGGCCGAGGAAGCCCATCGCGAGCAGGCACAGGTCGCAGTCGAGCTCGAAGTCGCTGCCGGCGATCTCCTTCATCATCGGGCGGCCGGTCGCGGGGTCGTTGGTCCATTCGAGGCGTACGCCGAGGAGCTTGGTGACGTTGCCCTTGTCGTCGCCGGTGAACTTCTTGGTGTTGACCGCGAAGTCGCGGCAGTCCTTGCCGCCGCACTGCGCCGCGGCTTCCTCGTGGGCCGAGCTGGTGCGGTAGATCATCGGCCAGTAGGGCCACGGCGCCACGCCCGGCCCGCGCGCGTCGGGTGGCTTGGGCAGCAGCTCGAACTGCACGATGTTCTTGGCGCCTTGTCGGATCGCCGTGCCGAGACAATCGGCCCCGGTGTCGCCGCCGCCGAGGATCACGACGTTCTTGTCCTTGGCGTGGATCTGGTTCTCGACGGTCTCGCCGAGGCTCGCACGGTTGCCCTGCGGGAGGTACTCCATCGCGTAGTGGATTCCCTTGAGCTCGCGCCCCGGAACCGCGAGGTCGCGCGCCTTGGTCGCGCCGCCGCAGAGCACGATCGCGTCGAAGTCGCGGCGGAGGTCCTTCACCTTCACGTTCGTCCCGACGCTCGCGCTGGTGACAAACTTGATGCCCTCGGCCTCCATGATCTTCACGCGGCGTTCGACGACATTCTTCTCGAGCTTGAACTCGGGGATGCCGTAGGTGAGCAGCCCGCCGATGCGGTCGGCGCGCTCGTACACGGTGACGTCGTGCCCGGCCTTGTTGAGCTGCGCCGCGCACGCCAGCCCCGCCGGCCCGGAGCCGACGACGGCGACCTTCTTGCCCGTGCGGATGCGCGGGGGCTTGGGCGTAACCCAGCCCTCTTCGAACGCGTGCTCGATGATCGAGACTTCGATGTTCTTGATCGTGACCGGCTTCTCGTTGATGCCGAGCACGCACGCTTCCTCGCACGGCGCCGGGCAGATGCGGCCGGTGAACTCGGGGAAGTTGTTCGTCTTGAACAACATGTCCAGCGCCTCGCGCCAGCGGTCGCGGTACACGAGGTCGTTCCACTCCGGGATGATGTTCCCGAGCGGGCAGCCGTTGTTGCAGAACGGGATGCCACAGTCCATGCACCGCGCGCCCTGCTGGCGGAGCTTGTCAGCCGGGAAGTCGAGGTAGATCTCGTTCCAGTCCAACACGCGCAGTTCGACGGGGCGACGCTTAGGAAGCTCGCGGGGGATCTCTTTGAAACCGGTGGGTTTGCCCATGTCTTTCGTCACTCACACGGAAAGGGAACCACAGATGAACACGGATGAACACAGATAATTCATGTGGGAGGCGATGACGGTACTCCCATGTATCGCTTGATCTCCGCCCTTGGCTTGGCGAAGTTGACCAACAGGCAGACTGGAAGCTTTGTCACACGCAAGAGGTTAATGCACTGGGCGGTGTGCACTTCATCAAACGCCTTCACCGCTTTCAACTCGACCAAGATAGTTCCTTCAACGACGAGGTCCGCGATGTATTCATCGACCTCCACTCCTTGATAGAGCACGACGAAGCGCACTTGTTGTTGCACGGCGAGCCCTGCGTTTCGCAACGCCACTACCATCGCGTTCTCGTACACCTTCTCAAGGAATCCACAGCCCAACTCGTTTGACACAGCGAACACACACCCGATGATGCGCTCGGTCAGCGCGTTCCATCTGTGTTCATCTGTGTTCATCTGTGGTTCCAATTCAGCGGGTATTCCGATCGCCCTCGCCCACGTCGCTACCGCCCTTGGTGACGGCGGCGCCGACCAATCGGTCGGCCATGCCGGGTTTGCCGGAGCCGTTGCCCTGGCTCTTCGAGAGCGCCGCGGCGCGGGCTTCGATCTCGGCCTGGTGTTCGAGCACGCGGCGGTAGTCGGTCGGCATCACCTTCACGAACCACCGCAGCTCGTTCTCCCAGTCGTCGAGGATCGCCTTGGCGCGCGGGGAGTTCGTCAGCTTCAGGTGGTTCTCCAGCAGCCGCTTGATCGTCTCGCGGTCCTCGGGCTTGTCGGGCTTCTCGAGCTCGACCATCTCGGTGTTGCACAGCCGCGGGAACTGGCCGTTGTCGTCGTAGACGTACGCGATGCCGCCGGACATGCCCGCGGCGAAGTTGCGACCCGTGGGGCCGATGACGACGACCCGGCCGCCGGTCATGTACTCGCAACCGTGGTCGCCGACGCCCTCGACGACGGCATGCGCGCCCGAGTTTCGCACGCAGAACCGTTCGCCGACGACGCCGCGCAGGTACAGCTCGCCGTTGATCGCGCCGTAGCCGATCACGTTGCCGGCGATGATGTTCTCCTCGGCCTTGAACTTCGCAGTCTTGGGCGGGAACACGGCGAGCTTGCCGCCGCTGAGGCCCTTGCCGACGTAGTCGTTGGCGTCGCCTTCCAAGAGCAGCGTGACGCCCTTCGCCAAGAACGCGCCGAAGCTCTGTCCGGCCGAGCCGGAGAACTTGAACGTGATCGTGTCGTCGGGAAGACCCGCGTGGCCGTAACGCTTAGCGACTTCGCCGCTGAGCGTCGCGCCGACCGTGCGGTTGGTGTTCTTGATCGGGAGCTGCGACGTCACGGACTCGCCGCGCTCGATCGCGGGCTCGGCCAGCTCGATCAGCGTGTTGTCGAGCGCGCGGTCCAGGCCGTGGTCCTGGTCCATCACCTTCCGCAGCGCGACGCCCGGCTTGGTCTCCGGCCGGTGCAGCACGACCGACAAGTCCAGGTGCCGCGCCTTCCAGTGCGATTGCACGTCCTCGAACTCCAGCGCCTCGACCCGCCCGACCATCTCGTCGACGGTGCGGAAGCCCATCTCGGCCATGATCTCGCGGACTTCCTCGGCGATGAAGAAGAAGAAGTTGATCACGTGCTCGGGCTTGCCCGCGAACTTCTTGCGGAGGTCGGGATCCTGCGTCGCGATGCCGACGGGGCAGGTGTTCAGGTGGCACACGCGCATCATGATGCAGCCCGACGCGATGAGCGGGGCGGTGCTGAAGCCGCATTCCTCGGCGCCGAGCAGGAACGCGATCGCCACGTCGCGGCCGGTCTTGATCTGGCCGTCGGTCTGGACGGTGACGCGTCCGCGCAGGTCGTTCATCACGAGGATCTGCTGCGTCTCGGAGAGGCCCAGCTCCCACGGGATGCCGCAGTACTTGATGCTCGTGAGCGGCGCGTTGCCCGTGCCGCCCGAGTCACCGCTGATCAGGATGTGATCGGCCTTGGCCTTGGCGACGCCCGCTGCGATGGTGCCGACGCCGACCTCGCTGACGAGCTTCACGCTGACCCGCGCGTCGGGGTTCACGTTCTTCAAGTCGTGGATGAGCTGCGCGAGGTCCTCGATCGAATAGATGTCGTGGTGCGGCGGCGGCGAGATCAGCCCCACGCCGGGCGTGCTGTGGCGGATCTTGCCGATGTACTCGTCGACCTTGCTGCCGCCCAGCGCGCCGCCCTCGCCGGGCTTGGCGCCTTGGGCCATCTTGATCTGGATCTCATTGGCGTTGACGAGGTATTCGGCCGTGACGCCGAAGCGTGCCGACGCGACCTGCTTGATCGCGCTCCGCCGCCAGACGACGGGGTTGCCGTTGTCGTCCACGACGTCGGGCTTGAAGCGTTCGGGGTCCTCGCCGCCCTCGCCGGTGTTGGACTTGCCGCCGATGCGGTTCATCGCGATCGCGAGGTTCTCGTGCGCTTCTTTGGAGATCGAGCCGAAGCTCATCGCGCCGGTGACGAACCGCTTGACGATGTTCTTGGCCGGCTCGACCTCGTCGAGCGGCACGGACGGCTGGAGTCCCTTCTTGAACTTGAGCAGGCCGCGCAGCGTGCAGCGGTGGCGGGCCTCGTCGTTGACGAGCTGCGTGTATTCCTTGAACGTCTTGAAGCTCTCGACGCGGACGGCGTGCTGCATCTTGGCGACGGTGTCGGGGTTCCACATGTGAAACTCGCCGTCGCGCCGCCACTGGTAGTTGCCGCCGTTCTCCAGCACGCTGCCGTTCACGTCGATCGGCGGGAAACCGCGCCGGTGGCGCATCAGGCTCTCGCGCGCGACGACTTCGATGCCGACGCCCTTGATGCGGCTGGGCGTGTTCGTGAAGTACTTCTCGACGAACTCCTCGGCCAGGCCGATCGCCTCGAAGATCTGGGCGCCGCGGTAACTCTGCACCGTGCTGATGCCCATCTTGCTCGCGACCTTCAGGATCGATTTGTTCGCGGCCTTGATGAAGTTCTTCTCGGCGTGCTCGAGGTCCAATCCCTTGGGCAAGAGGCAGTCGCGGTGTAGGTCGGCGATCGTCTCGAACGCGAGGTACGGGTTGACCGCGCCGGCGCCGTAACCGATAAGCAGGCAGAAGTGGTGCGCCTCGCGCGCCTCGCCGGTTTCGATCACCAGCCCGCACTGCGTGCGCGTGCCCGCGCGGATCAGGTGGTGGTGCACGGCCGCCGTCGCGAGCAATGATGGGATCGCCGTGTGGTCACGATCGACGCCGCGGTCGGAGAGCACGAGGATCGTCGCGCCTTCCGCGACGGCCTTGCTCGCGTTCTCGCACAGCTCGGCAATGGCGCGCTCCAGACCCGCTTCGCCGTCGTGCGTGTTGAACAGCATTGGCAGCGTGACGGCGCGCATGCCCTCGACGGTCACCTGCCGCAGCTTCTCCAGGTCCTTGTTGCTGATGACCGGGTACTTCAGCTTGATCAGGCGGCAGTGGTCGGGGCTCTCGTCGAGCAGGTTCCCCTCGCGGCCGAGGTAGGTGAAGTTGCTCGTAACCAGCTCCTCGCGGATCGCGTCCAG
>Ga0081539_10002460_pt1 | contig 26100 bp, 26 predicted proteins | sample TabmetS4T2R2_FD_71023 | JGI IMG/M metagenome (GOLD analysis project Ga0081539, IMG submission 71023) | Tabebuia heterophylla rhizosphere microbial communities from the University of Puerto Rico - S4T2R2 | ecosystem: Host-associated > Plants > Roots > Rhizosphere ...
CTGCGGTTCAGCCGCACCGACCACCCGCCGCCCACGTTCGCGGTCGAGGCCACCCACGACGGTCGCCGCATGATCTACACCGCCGACACCGGGCCCGAGTGGACGGTGGGCGCGTTCGCGCCCGGCGCCGACCTGGTCTTGTCGGAGGCGACCTACCTCCACGAGAACATCCCCGCGCCCATCCACCTCTCGGCCCAGCAAGCCGGTGAAGCGGCCCGCGAGGCCGCCGCGCAGCGCCTCATCCTCACGCACCTCTGGCCGATGATCGACCGCGTCGCGTCGATCGAGGAAGGCTCGGAGGCGTTCGGCTCCGGCGTCACGCTGGCGACGCAGGGCCTCGTCACTACCATCTGACGCCGGCCCGTTTCCGACGACCAGGAGATCTTGTGGGCATCCGACGCGACGGGCGCGAGCCCGCCGACCTGCGCGAGCTGGCCTTCACGCGCGACTTCACCGAGTTCGCCGCCGGCTCGGTGCTGGTGGAGTTCGGCAAGACGCGGGTGCTGTGCACCGCGTCGGTCGAGGAGCGCGTGCCGCCGTGGCTGCGCGGCAAGGGCCGGGGTTGGGTGACCGCCGAGTACTCGATGCTCCCGGGATCCACGTCGGAGCGCAACGACCGTGAGGCGGCCAAGGGCAAGCAGTCGGGCCGCACGCAGGAGATCCAGCGGCTCATCGGCCGTTCGCTGCGCGCGGTGACCGATCTCACGGTGCTGGGCGAGGTCCAGATCACCGTCGACTGCGACGTGCTGCAGGCCGACGGCGGCACCCGGACCGCGTCGATCTGCGGTGGCTACGTCGCACTGCACGACGCGTGCTCGCGCCTCGTCGCCGCCGGCACCATGGGCGCACACCCGATCACCGACCAGTGCGCCGCGATCTCGGTGGGCATCGTCGACGCGCTCCCGCACCTCGACCTCGACTACTCGGAGGACGTGCGGGCGGAAGTGGACATGAACGTGGTGATGACCGGCGAAGGGCGCTTCGTCGAGGTGCAGGGCACCGCCGAGGGCGCCGCGTTCTCGCGGGGAGAGCTCGACGAGCTGCTCGGCCTGGCCGAGTCCGGGATCTCGCAGATCTTCGCCCTGCAGCGCGAGGTGCTCGCCGAGGCGCCCGCGCCTCGCCGGTGAAGCTGGTTCTCGCCACTGCGAACCCGGACAAGGCGGCCGAGATCCGCGCGGTGCTGCTCTACGCCGGTCTCGCCGTCGAGCTGATGCCGCGTCCCGAGGACGTGCCCGAGGTGGAGGAGAACGGGGCCACGCTCGAGGACAACGCACGCCTCAAGGCCGTCGCGCTGTGCGAGGCGACCGGGCTTCCCGCGGTGGCCGACGACACCGGGCTCGCGGTCGATGCCCTCGACGGCGCGCCGGGTGTGTACTCGGCGCGTTACGCCGGAGAGGACGCGACCTACGCCGACAACGTCGAGAAGCTCCTGCACGAGCTCGAGAACGTCGAGGAGGCGGCACGCACCGCACGCTTCACGACCGTTGCCGTCGCTCACTGGCCTGACGGGAGAGAGGCCGCGGCCATCGGCGAGGTGGACGGCTTGATCACGACCGAGCCGCGTGGGGAGGCTGGTTTCGGTTACGACCCGGTGTTCGTCCCCGTCGAGGGCGACGGTCGGACGTTTGCCGAGATGACCGCGGCCGAGAAGCACCGGGTATCGCACCGAGGCCGCGCGTTCCGTACCCTGGCCGACGGACTCAAAGTCGTCCAAGGTTTGGAATACCTCGAAGCACGGGAGCGCTAGTCACTGATGGCGGTCATCGACATCGCCGGGTTCGTGGCGGATCTCAAGGACCACGCCGTCGAGCACGGGTTCCACGTTCACGACGAGCGGCACTTCGTCGAGAGCTACTCGTTGCGCCAGAACTGGGAGGTCGACCTCCACCCCGAGGAGGGCTGCGAGGGACCGGTCGACCTCTACCTCTCGCTCGAGATCGACCCGCGGGTGCTCCTCGGTTTCGAGGATGCGGTGATCGAGCGGGCCGACGTGGAGGACCCGCCCGACGAGTTCCACTTCCCGCTCAACTTCACGTGGGCGCTGCCGCCGCTGCCGCACGGTCCCGACCTGCTGTTGCTGGCCACCGATCTGGCCGGGCGGGGCGGTCCTGACCTGCCGCTCGAGGTCTCCGCCATCGACTCGATCCCCGCTGCCACCGACGCGCCCGAACGGTCGCTGCGGATCGTCGCCCACCAGTCGGTGTCGCTCCTGCACATCCGCGACGGCGATGCGGTCTCGTGCGAAGTGCTCGACCGCTGCCTCGACGTGAGCCGCTACCTGCTGGAGTGCGCGAGCGACTGGCTGGGTTGACGCGGGACGTACGCCGACCAGAACTGCGAGACTGACAACCATGCCGATGCGGACCGACTGCAAGAACTACGAGAGCCGCACCTACGCCAACGGCGAGGTGGTGCGGAAGTGCCGCGTCGATCTCGCGCCCGAAGCGCCGTGGCGGTGCCCCGACGACTGCGCCGGCTACGAGCGGCGGATGTTCGACGCCGGGTGGCAGGTCGGTTCGCTGTCGGAGGGCTACGCGAAGCCCGAACCTGAGCCGGAGGGCGAAGACGTCGCGGCCCTGCTCGACGCGGCCGAGGACATCGTGAACGCCGCCGCGCCCGACATCCTCAGCGAGTTCGAGAAGCCGAAGCGCCGGTTCGGCAAGCGCAAGAAGCGCAAGTAGTCACGCGCCCACGTCGGCCCGAGCGCGATCGAGACGCCGCAGCATCTGAGCATCGTCTCCCTCGAACACGTGGTACAGGACGCGCTCGACACCGAGCGTCTCGGCGACCTCGATGACCTTCGAGAATTCGGGTCCTTCGCGGAACGGGTTGTGGATCAGGGTCACGCGTGGCCCGACGTGCTCCCGAGCGCCGCGCTCCCATGCCCGACGCAACCCGTCCAGTTCGGCGCGGAGCGGGTCGCGTTCGATCGTCTCGCCCATCGTGATCCACCCGTCCGCCCAGCGCGCGATGCGAGCGAAGTTGCGCTCACTCGCGGGGCCACCGAGCAGGATCGGTGGACCGGGAAGCTGTCGGGGCTTCGGCCACATGCGGCTCGGCGACAACGTGACGAATCGACCGTCGAACGAGGCCACCTCGCGCGTCCACAGCTCTCGCATCACGAGCACCCACTCTTCGACCACCTGTGCGCGCAGCTCCGGCGGCCGACCGTGGTCGGCGAATTCCTCGCGGTTCCAGCCCCAGCCGACGCCGAACACGAAACGGCCGTCGCTGAGGGTGTCGAGCGTCGCGACCGCGTGCGCGAGTTGGATCGGATCGTGCTCGCCGATCAGCGACACTCCGGTGCCGATCTCGAGCGAGGTGGTCGCGGCGACGAACGACAGCGCGACGTACGGATCCCAGAAGCGCGCGTAGCGCTCCGGCACGTCACCACCGGGCGGGAACCGGCTGGTGGGATGCTCGACCGGGAGGTGGGTGTGCTCGTTCAGGAAGAGGCTGCTGAAGCCGCGTTCCTCGACCGCGTGCGCGAAGTCGAGCAGCGGCATCGTCTGGTCGGTGAGGTCGGCGAACACGCCGACGGTCGTCACCTCCCGTTCGCTCTCGTCACGAGTCGCCCCGGTCGTGCGCTGGTGAGCGCGCCGTCCTCCTGCACGACCTCGCCGCCGGTCACCGTGTAGCGGAAGCCGCCCGCCGGTCGGCGGAACCGCGGCCCACCGCCGGGGAGGTCGTGCACGAACTCCTCCGTGTCCCAGTGGAGCTCGTCGAGCGCGAAGACGGTGAGGTCCGCGCGCATGCCCGGCGCGAGCACGCCGACGTCGGTGAACCCGAAGGTGGACGCCTGCCGCCCCGTGAGCTGCCAGACCGCGTTCTCGAGCGTGAAGTCGCCCCGCTCGCGCACGTGGCGCGCGAGGAGCAGCGTCGTGTCGCCGGTCGCGCACATCATCTGCAGATGCGCCCCGGCGTCGCTGTTGGAGATGATCCCGGCGGGGTGACGCAGCATCGCGGCGACGCCTTCGGGGTCGGCGTTGGTGACGTCGACGCCCACGACGCCTGGTTGCAAGTCGTTCTCGAGCACCCAGTCGGCGAGCACGTCCGACGGGTGTCCGCCGCGTGCCGCGATCAAGTCGGCCAGGCTGCGCCCGACCCACTCCTCGAGCTCGGGATCGTGCACCTCGACCAGCCGGACCCGGCTCGGGAAGCGGTGCGGGAACATGGTGCGGCGCGTGGCGTCCCACTCGGCGCGAGCCCGCGCTCGCCATGCGTCGTCAGTCAGCAGTGAGCGCTTCTCGTCGGCGTCGCCCTGCACGACTCGGTGCCATGTGGTGGCGAGTCCATAGAACGACATGCCGCCATACCAATTGACCCGCACGTCGACGCCACGCGGCGAGAGCTGTGGGTACATCCGCACGCCGGCTTCCTGCAGCTCGCCGATGTGGTCGAGGATCTCGAGGATCCGCGCCGGCCGCTCGTTGTCGCAGAAGATGCCGTTGAAGGTCGACACGAGGTCACGGTCGCCGGTGAGGCGGGCGACGCGCTCGACGTCGTCGCGCCACGCGCCGGTCTTCACGTCGGGGATGAATTCGAGGAGCGCATCGCGTGCGACCAGCACGTCGAACAGCGCCTCGAGCTCGTCGTCGTCGGCGAGCACGCTCGGCGTGGGGCGCTTCTGCGCGTCTTCGTCGAACCACGACGTCGACAGCCCGAACGCGCCGGCGGCCAGCGCTTCGTCGAGGAGCTGCGCGATGCGGATGCGCTCCTCGGCGGTGGCGGCGCGGTCCCACGCGTCGTCGCCCATGACGAACATCCGCAGCGGCGTGTGCCCGACCAATGCGGCGACGTTCACCGTGGTGCGCAGTCCTCGCAACGCGTCGAGGTACTCCGGAAACGTCGTCCAACTCCACGGCACCGACTCGGCGAACACCGACGGCGGCATGTCCTCGACGTAGGCGAACACCGCGCTGAGCTCGGCGCGCTGCTCCTCGCGCAGCGGTGCCAGCGACAGCGAGCAGTTGCCGATGAGCACGCTGGTGACGCCGTGCTGCGGCATGGGATCGCAGGTTGGATCCCAGAACAGCGTCGGGTCGAAGTGCGTATGGGAGTCGATGAAGCCCGGGCTGACGGTCGCCCCGCCCGCGTCCAGCTCGACCTCACCGTCGGATCCGAGGCTTGCGCCGATCTCGACGATGCGTCCCTCGGCGATGCGCACGTCGGCCGGCCGCGCCGGCGCACCCGTGCCGTCGACCACGGTGCCACCTCGAACGAGCAGCCCGCTCACGGGCGCGTCCAGCTGCCGACCATGTTCACCAGTTCTATCGTCGGTGACACGCGGACGCGCTCCCGCGACCAAGTGCGACCGATCCGAGGTACTGGCCATGGACGACGTGACGACAGGCATCTTCGACTGCGACACGCACTGCTACGAGACGCGCGACGCGTTCACGCGGTACATGCCCGAGGAGCTCATCGACCGTTCGATCTTCCCGGTCCGGCTGCCTGACGGCAAGGAGACGATCATCGCCGATCGGCAGGTCGCGGTGTTCAACAGCGAGCAGGGGCTCGGCTTCGATCACGTGTACCGCCCCGGATCCCTGAAGGAGATGCTCCGCCAGATGGCGTCGGGCAACCCGGACGAGGCGTACGAGCCGATCGCGATGCAGCCCGAGTTCCTCGACCGCGACGCCCGGCTGTCGTTGCTCACCGACCAGGGCGTCGCTCGCTGTGTGCTCTTCCCCTCGGCGATGGCCCTCTCGGTCGAGCGCTACATCGACGACACGCCCGTGGCGTACGCCAACATCCACTCCTTCAACCGCTGGTACGACGAGACGTGGGACTTCGACGGAGAAGGGATCTCGCCGACCGCGCTGCTCTCGTTCCGCGACCTCGACGCCTCGGTTGCCGAACTGGAGCACGTGCTCGACCTCGGCGCGCGCGTCGTGCTGCTCCCGATCGGACCCGCCCACGGCCGCTCGCCCGGCGACCCCTACTTCGATCCCATCTGGTCGCGCCTCGAGGAGGCGCGCGCCGTCGTCGCCTTCCACATCATGGAGCATTGGCACAACAAGCACATCGCCCCCGCGTGGGGGCTCGATCCCAACCCGCCGTCGTGGCACATGTCGGCGTGGCAGTGGCAGAACACGTATGGCGAGCGCCCGATCGAGGACACGCTCTCGGCACTGATCTTCGACAACCTGTTCGGCCGCTTCCCCAACCTGAAGGTGCTCGCCGCCGAGTTCGGAGCCTCGTGGGTGCCGCACTTCGTCGAGCACATGGACAAGAGCCGGGGGATGGGTCGCAACGGTCCGTGGATCGGTGGGCCGCTCTCGGCGCGCCCGAGCGAGATCTTCCGCGAGCACGTGCGGGTCGTGCCGTATCCCGAGGACGACGTCGTGAAGATCGTCACCGACCTGGGTCACGCGGACTCGATCGTCATGGGCTCCGACTTCCCGCATGCCGAGGGGCTCGCGCACCCGGCTGACTTCGCGCGGCTGCTCACGCCGCTCGCGGTCGAGGACCAGGAGAAGATCATGCGCGGCAACGCCGAGGCGCTCCTCGGCGCGCGCTGAACTGTCCACCCGGGTGGATCTCACGTATTCGCCCGAGGCGGAGGCGTTCCGCCGCGAGCTGCGCGAGTTCGTGTCGGCCCATGGATCAGAGGCCGACGACGTCGACCGCTGGCGCAGCTTGCTCTACGAGCACCGATTGCTCGGGCTCACCTGGCCGCGCGAGTACGGCGGCGGCGGTCGCTCGCGCGTCGAGCAGGTGGTGTTGGCCGAAGAGCTCGCGCGCGCCGGGCTGCCGACCGGCTCACCGCACGACAACTTCGGGATCAAGATGGTTGGCAACACGCTGCTGCGGTGGGGAACGGACGCGCAGCGCGACATGCACCTGCCGCGCATCCTCCGCGGCGACGACCGCTGGTGCCAGGGGTACTCGGAGCCCAACGCGGGTTCCGATCTCGCGGCGCTGACGACTCGGGCGACGCTCGACGGAGACGAATGGGTGATCGACGGCCAGAAGATCTGGACGTCGCTCGCGCGCGACGCGTCATGGATCTTCCTCCTCGCGCGCACCGACCCCGACGCGCGTGGGCACCGCGGGATCTCCTTCCTGCTGTGCCCGATGGACCAGCCCGGGATCGAGGTGCGCCCGATCGAGATGCTGAACCACGAGCGCGAGTTCTGCGAGGTGTTCTTCGACGGTGCGCGCACCGCCGCCGAAAACGTGGTCGGCGACGTGGGCGCCGGTTGGGCCGTGGCCATGACGTTGCTCTCGCACGAGCGCGGCGAGGAGGCCGCAACCAATCCGATCCTGTTCCGAGCCGAGTTCGACCGCCTCGTCGCGCTGGCGCGCGAGTACGGCCGGTCGAACGATCCGGTCGTGCGTGACCGGCTGGCGTGGTGCTTCACGCGGGTCGAGACGATGAAGACGCTCGGCTACCGCATCCTCACCCAGTACCTGCGCGACGGCGAGCTCGGTGCGGCCGCGTCGATCAGCAAGCTCTACTGGAGCGAGTATCACCAGGCAGTCGCCGATCTTGCGATGCAGATCATGGGTCCGCATGGTCTCGTGCCATCGGGTCGACGTCCGTCGCGCAACGTGCGCACCGACAGCCCCGGCGCCCCGAACTCCACCGCGTCGTGGGCGAACGTGTTCCTGCTCAACGCGCGCGCGGGCACCGTGTACGCGGGGAGCTCGGAGATCCAGCGCAACATCCTCGGCGAGACGGTGCTCGGGTTGCCGAAGGAGCCGCGCGTCTAACGCGCCGCCTGTGCGACCGGGAGCCAGAGCAGGAAGCGCTCCCAGAGCTGCTCGCGGGTGTCCGCGAAGTTGTGCATGTGCGCCATGTCGGGCACGACGACGGTCGTGATGTCGGGCGACGCGGGATACGCACTGCCTTCGAGTCTCGGGTCGGCCGACACGTCGAACTCGCCGAAGGCGAGGAACAGGGGTGACGTGATGCGCGACGCGAACGGTGCCGCGTAGCCCGGCGTCATGCCGTCGACGCCGGCCATGCGCGGGATCAATGTGTGGCACTCCGACTCGTCGTAGGCGAAGAGATCGTCGGGCACGTCGGGCACGTGGAAGATGCCGCGGTACTGGTCGCGAGGGGCGCCGTGGTACATCGGCAGCTCCGCGACTCCCGATTGGCGGGCGTTCTCGCTGATGATCCACGTCCGCCGCTCGCTCGGGGTCATGGTCGGCCAGTCGGGTTGCTCGCGCGTGTTGGCGATCAGCAACGGCGAGGCACCGAAGATGCCGACCGCGGGATAGTCGCCGTACTTGCCTTGCTGGATCATGGTGATGAACCCGCCCAACGACTGGCCGATGCCCACGAACGTCGCGTCGGGCATCTGCCGGCGGAGCACGTCGAGCACGGCGTGCGCGGCGTCGGCTTGCGTCTCCAGCCCGATGAAGTCGCCGTCGTCCGGTCGGGTGCTGTCACCGCCCCCGAGGTAGTCGCACGCGACGAACACGACACCGCGCTCGGCGAAGTACTCCGCGTTCGAGTAGCCCGAGCGTCCCGGCGGGTGGAGGTCCCAGTAACGACGGTGATACGTGCCGCCGGGAATCGCGACGACCACCAACGGTGGCTCGGGCAGCGCATCCGGCAGGGGGCTGACGACCGTGACGCTCACCTCGAGGGGACCGGGATGACCGACGGCGTTCGCCACGTCGATGCGAAGGTCGCGTCGCGTGAGCGGCGCTGCGGTCTCGGTCATGTTGCTCGCTCCGATCGCGTGAGCTGCTCGCGCAGCACCCCTTTGACGACCTTCCCGCTGGCGTTGAGCGGGAGGGCGTCGGTGAGCTCGACCCGGCGGGGCACCTTGTAGTTGGCCAGGTGCTCGCGCGCCCACGAGGTGAGGTCGTCGGCGGTGAGGGTTCCACCCTCGCGGGCGACGACGAACGCCGCGCCCACCTCGCCGAGGCGGTCGTCGGGCATGCCGACCACCGCCACCTGTGCGACGCCCGGGTGGCCGAGGAGCAGGTTCTCGACCTCCGCGGGCGACACGTTGAAGCCGCCGCTGATGAAGATGTCCTTCTTGCGATCGCTGATGCGCAGCGCACCGTCGTCGCTCAGCGCGCCGATGTCGCCGGTGTGCAACCACCCGGCGTCGTCGACCGCCGCCGCGGTGGCGGCGGGATCGTCGAGATAGCCCGCCATCACGTTGAAGCCGCGCACGAGGATCTCGTGGTCGTCGGCGATGCGCAGCTCGACGCCGTCGATCGGGTAGCCGCCGTTCCAGTAGGCGACGTGCTCGGGCTCGTCGTCGGGCCGGGTGATGGAGACCATCGCGGTCGACTCGGTGAGTCCGTAGCCGGTGGTGAGAGCCTCGAACGGCAGTTCGGTGCGGATGCGTCGCAGCAGCTCCGGTGCCACGGTCGCGGCGCCGACGAAGCCGATGCGCAACGACGAGAGATCGCTCGCCGCGTGGGCGTCGAGCAGCGACACGAACATCGTCGGCGGACCGGGCAGGGCCGACACCCGCTCGCGCGTGATCAGCTCCACCAGGTGGTCGACGTCGAGCACGGCCAGCGGGAGTGCCGTCGCACCCTGTTGCAGGCACGCCATCCATCCCGCCTTGTAGCCGAAGCAGTGGAAGAACGGGTTGACGACGACGTAGCGGTCGCCGGCGCGCAGCCCGAAGCGGCGCGCCCAGCGGTCGAACGCGACCAGCGACGCGCCGTGGCGCAGCATCACGCCCTTCGGCCGGCCAGTGGTGCCCGACGTGAAGATGACGTCGGACACGTCGTCGGCGTCGATGCTCTCGATGCGCGCGGTGGCGTCACCGGGGTCGACCGCGTCCGCGGAGGTCAGGTGGTCGTCGAACGACCGCATGTCGCCGCTCGGTGCACCATCCAGCAGCACCACGGCGTCGAGGCAGCGCAACGACGGCTGGGTCGCGCGCAGCATCGCAGGGAAGTCGGTGTCGAGGAAGCCGCGCACGGTGAAGAGCGCTCGCGCGTCGGCGCGCTCGAGCACGTACGCCGCCTCCTCGCCCTTGAAGCGGGTGTTGAGCGGCACCAGCCACGCGCCCGCGCCGAGGATGCCGAGCGCAGCGACGATCCACTCCCACGAGTTCGGCGCCCAGAGCGCGACCCGATCGCCGGGCTGGATCCCCGAGGCGATCGCGGCGCGCGTCGCGCGATGTGCCCGAGCGGCCAGGTCGGTGAAGGACAGGCGGGTGTCACCGTCGACGACAGCCTCGGCGTCGCCGTAGGTGCGGGCGGCCCATTGGGCCAGCGCGGGGATCGAGCGGACGCCGCGCTCGGGGATCACGGCGATGCCAGCTCGATCGCGATCGTGCGCAGCCGCCGGTAGTCGGGCTTGCCGGCGACGGTGCGGGCGATGGTGTCGACAGCGAAGCAGCGCTTGGGCACCTTGTAGCCGGCGAGGTGGGCGCGCACGTGCGCGCGCACGTCGGATTCGAGCGTGTCGTCGAGCCCGGCCGAAGCGTCGGTGACCTCGAGGACCGCGGTGACCATCTCGCCCCAGCGGTCGTCGGGCACGCCCACGACGGCAGCGTCGCGCACCGCGGGGTGGGCGCGCAGCACCTGCTCGACCTCTTCGGGGTACACCTTCTCGCCGCCGGTGTTGATGCACGCCGAACCGCGTCCGAGGAGCTCGATGCGGCCGTCGTCGTGCACGAGGGCGCGGTCGCCAGGTGTCGCGTAGCGCACGCCGTCGACTTCGCGGAACATCCGCGCCGTCGCCTCGGGATCGTTGAGGTACCCCAGCGGGAGTCGCCCGGCGACTGCGAGCACGCCCTCCTCCCCAGAACCGGGCACGACGTCGCGATCGTCGTCGGTGAGCACGCGCACGTTGTCCTTGGCGGCGAAGGTGCGCGCCGGTGGTGCCGCGCCGTCGGTGGTGGTCTCGGAGCGGGTGATGAGGGCCTCCGAGGCCCCGAGCGTGTCGACGATGCGCAGCCGCGGGAAGTGCGCCAGCAGCGCCTGCTTGCTGGCGATGCTGAACGCCATCCCCGACGAGACGATGGCGCGCAGCGAGGTGAGATCCAGCGCGCGCACCGCGGCGTCGGTGTCGAGCGCGTGGAGCAGCGGACGCGCGAACGTCTCGCCCACGATGCCGAGGACCTCGACTCGCTCGCGTCCGACGTCGTGCCAGAGCGCCGACGCGTCGAGTCCGGCCGCGTCGCGCAACACGACGGTGCCCCCACCGTTGAGCGTGCTGGTCGCCAGTCCGAGCGCGGTGGCGTGCACGAGCGGTGACGCGGGCAGGAGCGTCGCGGCCCGTCGGCCGGCCTGGATGGCCTCGCGGGGATCCGGCGGCGTGGTGCCGGGCCGGGCCGCCTCCCACCCTTGCAAGTAGTAGTCGTCGACTCGCCACACCACTCCCTTGGGACGGCCGGTCGTCCCGCCGGTGTACAAGAGCAGCCGGTCGTCGCCCGCTGGACGGTGCGCAGGCAGCGGGCCGGACGCGGCGGCCAGCGCGTCCTCGTAGTCGTCGTCGACGGCGAGGATCGCGCGCGCGTCACCCAGCGACGCGAGCGCGGCCTCGACACGCGGGCGGGTGTCGGCGTGGCACACCACCGCGGCAGCGCCGCAGTCGGCCAGCACGTACGCCAGCTCGTCACTGCCGTACTGGTAGTTGAGGTTGGCGGGCGCCGCGCCCAGCAGCAGCGCGGCGAAGAACGCCTCCAGGTATTCGGGGCGGTTGGTCAGCGAGATCGCGACCGCGTCGCCGGGACCGACTCCGGCATCGGCCAGCACTCGTGCCAAGCGGTGCGCGCGCACGTCGAGCTCGGAGAAGGTGCGCCGGGTCGTGCCGCACACCACCGCCTCGCGTTCGGGCGCAGCCGCGGCGATCGTCGACCACGTCCGGGCGTAGTTCCAGTCGCTCACGACGGAAGAGTATTATCATTCAACTTTATGAGCGAGTTGGTGTCCGACCGCGGCGTCGTGCTCGCCGAGCGCCACGGCGGCGTGCTGCTGCTCACGCTCAACCGGCCCGAGCGGCTCAACGCGTGGACGCTCGAGATGGAGGAGCGCTACTTCGACCTCCTCGCCGACGCGGCGGCGGATGCCGAGGTGCGGGCGATCGTGGTGACCGGTGCGGGCCGGGGCTTCTGCGCCGGGCTCGACGCCGACGCGCTCGCCGGGGTTGCGTCCGGCACGCCGGTGTCGTCCCGGCCGCGGCGGCCGCAGACCTTCCCGATGCAGATCCCCAAGCCCATCGTGGCCGCGGTCAACGGCGCCGCGGCCGGCATCGGCATGCTCCAGACGCTGGTCACCGACGTGCGCTTCGCCGCCGCCGGCGCCAAGTTCACGACCGCCTTCGCGCGGCGCGGCTTGCTGGCGGAACACGGGATGTCATGGCTGCTGCCGCGTTTGGTCGGAGCGTCTCGCGCGACCGAGCTGCTGCTGTCGGCGCGCGTCTTCCTGGCGGAGGAAGCGGCGACGATCGGACTGGTGCACCGAGTGGTCGCGCCCGACGACCTGCTCGAGACCGCGCTCGACTACGCGCGCGACCTCGCGGAGCAGTGCAGCCCGCTTGCCATGGGTCTCACGAAGTACCAGCTCGCGCACCACTGGGAGGTCGAGCTCGACGAGGCCCGGCGCGAGACAGCGGAGCTCGTCGATCGCCTGCACGGCACGCCGGATTTCGACGAGGGCGTGCGGAGCTTCGTCGAGAAGCGCGCGCCCGATTTCGCTCCGCTCACGTCCGGTCCGGGTCTGCCGCCACCGATACCTTGACCGTCACCAAGCCGTGCGCAACGCGTCGATCGTCGCCGTCGTGCACGTCGACGGTCACCGAGCGCACCGATCCCCGACGGCGCGCGCACGTCGCGGTCGCGACGACGTGGCCGCGCGCCGGTCGCACGTAGTTCACGGTCATCGACACCGTTGCCACCGTCGAACCGGCAGGGAAGTCGTCGAGGTCGATCGCAGCCGCGTTGGCGACGGTGTCGACCAGCGTGGCGATCACACCCCCGTGCACCGAGCCGGCACCGTTCGAGTGGTCGGCGGTCTCGTCGAACTCCATCTGGACCCGCTCGTGGTCCCAGCGTGTCACGGTGAAGCCGCACTGCCGGTTGAACGGGATGCGCTCGGTCCAGAAGCGCGCCAGACCTCCGGCGCGTGCAGCCATCATTGGACCCCGAGCGTCGCGGCAGCGTCGAGACCGGCGGGCATGGCGCCGTACAGGCGCCGCATCCCGTCGACGAGCTCGTCGGCCTCGAAGCGCTCGCCCGACGCCGACCGCAGTTCGCCGGGCTCGAGGTCCCACGTGCGCGCGCGCCGCACCACGTTGCCCTCGATCCGCAGCACCTGACCGGTGAGCCACGCGCCAGCGTCGGACGCGAGGTAGGCCACCACCGGAGCCGCGTTCCCCGGGTCCATCCGGTGCCACTCGCCGCCGTCGTCCGTGGCTGCGCCCGCGGTGGCGGTCATGCGGGTTGCCGCGATCGGCGAGATCGCGTTGGCGGTCACGTCGTAGCGCCGCATCTCGAGCGCGGTGACGATGGTGAGGTTGGCGATGGCAGCCTTGGCGGCGCCGTACGCCGACTGACCGACGTTCCCGTACATGCCCGAGCCCGACGTGGTGTTCACGATGCGACCGTGGTTGGTCGCGCCCGCCTTCGCCACCGCGCGCCAGTGATCGCACGCGTGCTTGGTCATCGAGAACGTGCCCTTGAGATGGACCGCGAGCACGGCGTCGAAATCGTCTTCGTCCATCGAGGTGATCATGCGGTCGCGCACGATGCCGGCGTTGTTCACGACGATGTCGAGCCCGCCGAGGTCGTCGACCGCGCGCTGGATCATGGCCCGGCACGACTCCCAGTCGGTGACCGACGAGTGGTCGGCGATCGCCGTGCCGCCGGCGGCGACGATCTCGCTCACCACCGCGTCGGCCGGACGTTCCTCGGCGTCTTCGCCGTGCACGCCCACGCCGGGGTCGTTGACGAGGACGCGTGCGCCGTGGCGGGCGAGCTCCAGGCAGTGCGCGCGGCCGATGCCCCGACCGCCGCCGGTGACGATCGCCACCCGGCCTTCGAGCATCACCGGCGCGTCACGAGAGCAGGTCGAGCACGGTGCGCGGGTCGGTCTCGCGGAAGATGTGGTCGGGGGCGGCGTCGAGGTGGCGGCTCCACAGCTCCACCGCGCCCTCGACGTCACCGGCGATGACCTGTTCCAGGAACTTCTCGTGGGTGCGCTCGCCTCGCTTCGCGCCGGACCGCTCCGTCGGTGCACCACCCCAGCGCGCGACGTACACCGCGTTGTGCAGCTCGATGATGTGGTAAAGCATCTCGCTGAACGTCGCCAACGTCTGGTTGCCGCCGTGGCGCATGAGCACCTCGTGGAACTGCTCCTGGATCCGGATCAACGCGCCCGGCTCGTCGATGTGGGCCGTCGCGTCGGCCAGGTTCTGCTCGAGCTCGGCCAACGCGTCGCGGGGCCGTTCGCGCGCGACGCGTTCGACCGCGGGGAGCTCGAGCACCTTCCGCGCTGCGTACACGTCGGCGAGGGTGGTGCCCCGGAACTGCAGCACGAGGCCGGCGTAGCGGGCCGCGACGTCGCCGTCGGGCGCGTGCACCCGCGCCCCGCCGCGCGCGCCGCGACGAACGCTGATCAACGCCTCGGATTCCAGGACCCGGAACGCCTCGCGCAGCGTGGGGCGAGAGACGCCGAACTGCTCCATCAACGCAGACTCGGGCGGAAGTGCGTCGCCCTCGCGGAGCTCGCCGCGGATGATCTGGTTGCGGAGTTGCGTGGCCACCAGCTCTGCTGTCTTGGGCACCTTCACGGGGGCGGCGACGTCGACCACCCGGACGGCGTCTGGCATCACGCACCTCCGGCCGGGAGCGTCCAACTCCCGTCTTTCGTTGGATCAGTACAATAATCCAACTGTCCAGACGGCTGAGGATCACGCCAGCGTGGAGTTCGGACTCACCGAGGAGCAGGAGATGTTGCGGGCGACGGCCCGCGCCTTCGTGCAGCGGACCTGTCCTCCCGACCTCGCCAAGGCGTGGGACGACGACGCCACGCCTCCCGAGGCGCTCACCGCCGCCTTCGCCGCGGCCGAGTGGTTCGGCCTGCCGTTCCCCGAGGAGTACGGGGGTGGCGGCGCCAGTCCGGTCGACCTGGCGATCATCGCCGAGGAGCTCGGTCACGCCAGCCTCGACGTCGCGATGTGCCTGTCGGGTCGGCTCATCCCTGCGCTCACGCTGTTCGAGTTCGGCGACGATCAGCAACGACGGGAGCTGGTGCCCGAGGTGGTTCGAGGCGCACGGAACTACGCGGTTGCGATCAGCGAACCCGACGCAGGTTCCGACGCGGCCTCGTTGCGCACTGCGGCGACCACCTACGACGACCACTTCGTCGTGAACGGTCAGAAGATGTGGTGCACCGGTGCGGGACTCCCCGACACCACCATCCTCATGTACGTGCGCACCGATCCCGACGCACCGAAGCACCGCGGCATCAGCACGTTGCTCGTCGATGCATCGGCGCCGGGCGTGCAGCTGCGCCGGATACCCACGCTCGCGCGTCACATCCTCGGAACCTACGAGGTGTTCCTCGACGACGTGGTGGTGCCCCGGGATGCGCTCGTCGGCGGCCTCCACGATGGCTGGCGCGTCATGCTTTCGAGCCTCGAACTGGAGCGCATCATGCTCAGCGCCGGGTACGTGGGCGCGGCGCAGTCGACGCTCGACCTCGCGCTCGAGTACGCCAAGACGCGCGAGCAGTTCGACCGCCCGATCGGCACCTTCCAATCGCTGGCCCACGTGATCGCCGATCTCCAGACCGACGTCGACGCCGCTCGGCTGCTCACGCTGCGCGCGGCATGGCTCCGCTCGCAGGGCGTGTCGTGCCACCGCGAAGCGGCCATGGCGAAGGTGAAGGGGTCCGAGACCTATGTGCAGGCCGCCCGCTGGGGCATGCAGATCATGGCCGGCCACGGCTTCGCCACCGAGAGCGTCATGAGCTTCCGCTATCGCGAGTCGATCGTGGCGACGATCTCCGGTGGCACCAGCCAGATCCAGCGCAACGCGATCGCGCGCGACCTGGGGTTGAAGACGTACTGATGGAGTTCGACGCGTACGGCGCGAGCCTGCCCCTCGAAGACGTCGCCCGGGTGGCGCGCGCGGTCGAAGACCTCGGCTTCTCCGGGCTCTGGTTCACCGAGTCGAAGCGGCCCCCCTATCTCGGATGCGCGGTTGCAGGAGAGGTCACCGACGCGCTGACCATCGGCACCGCGATCGCGGTGGCGTTCCCTCGCAGCCCGATGATCACGGCGCAGACCGCGTGGGAGCTGGCGCGCGCCTCGCGCGGGCGATTCTCGCTCGGCCTCGGCACGCAGGTGAAGGCGCACATCGAACGCCGCTTCTCGATGACCTACGAGCACCCGGCGGCCAAGCTGCGCGACTACGTGCTCGCGATGCGGGCGATCTTCCGTGCCTTCCAGGGCGAGGAACGGCTTCGGTACGAGGGCGAGTTCTACTCGTTCAGCCTGCTCACCGACTTCTTCTCACCGGGGCCGAGCGACCATCCCGACGTCCCGCTCTCGGTCGCCGGGGTGAACCTGGGCATGGCGCGGCTCGCGGGTGAGGTCTTCGACGGCTTCCATGTGCACCCGTTCCACTCGCCCCGCTACCTCGACGAGCGCATCCGGCCCGCGATCGCAGACGGCGCGACGGGAGCCGGCAGGTCGCCCGACGACGTCGAGATCATCTGCCCGGTGTTCACGATCGTGGGCGACGACGAATCCGAACGGGCCGGGACGCGCGAGTCGGTGCGCCGCCAGCTCGCGTTCTACGGCTCCACCCGCACGTACCGGCCGGTCTTCGAGCTGCACGGTTGGGAGGACGCGAGCGACGAGCTGCATCGCCTCATGGCCGCCGGCGAGTCCGAGGCGATGGCGGCGGTGATCAGCGACGACATGCTCGACGAGTACGCCGTCACCGCGACGTGGGACGAGCTCCCGCAGACCCTCCTCGACCGCTACCGCGGGCGCGCCGACCGGATCTTCAGCTACCAGCCGGCGGCCGACTGGCTGCGCTCACCCGAAGCGACTGAACGCTGGCGTGAGGTTGCCGCGCGCGTGCGGTCGGGCTGACGCGAGCAACTTCTCGACGTCGACCTCGACGGCAGTTCCACGGAAGAAGTCGGGATTCCCGGCGGTCAACATGCGGGCCGCGTTCGCGAACGTGAACTCGCGGAACTCGTCCTGATCGAGCAGACCGTCGTCGACGAGCTCCCACGCTTCCGCGAGCACGCCGCGCATGTCGGGAACGTCCCAGTGGCCGATGTCCGAGGCGAACATCGCGTTCAACCGCGCGCCAAGGGGGAGGAGCGCACGGTTGAACGCGAGCGCGTTCAGCGGGTCGTCGGCCTCGCAGCCGAAGCTGAACTGACGGGTGAAGATGTCGGCGATCTGGTCTGGCGTGTCGATGCCCGACTCGGCGAAGTCGTCGGTGCCGAGCGTCTCGTGGGCGGGCGCGTGCTTCAGGCGTTCGGCGGTGCGCTGGTACCGGTCGGCGAGGCCGCGCATGCGACCGGTGGCGAACTCGTCGAGCAGCCGCGAGGAGAGCTCGAGGTCGAAGCGATGCGGGTCGAACTGGCCGACCGCGTCACGGTTGCGCTTCTCGAAGTGACCCAGCAGGTCGGCGTAGAGCTGGGCGCCCCAGGCCACGCCGCCTTCGAGGAAGGCGAAGCGCAGCTCCGGGAAGCGGCGCGGGACGCCGCCCATCACCAGCGACCGGCAGACCGCCTCCTGGGCCGCGGCGAAGTTTCCGACGTGGTTGTGCACGTAGTTCGTGGCCGAGACCCGGCTGCCCCAGCCGTAGCCGATCCCGTGGAACGCGGGCGCGACCCCGAGCTCGACGCAGCGCGCCCACACCGGGTCGTAGTCGTACGCGCTGCCATGGCCGAGGGTGTCGAGCCAGGGCACCTTGGTCCCGTCCGGGCGCTCGGCGCGCGGGATGACGCCGTTCATCACGATGGCGCGCAGGCCCAGCGTGCCGACGGCGTGGTCGAGCTCGGCGATCGCCTCCTCGGGGGTGAAGGTGGGGATGATGGCGACGGGCGCGAGCCGGTCTCGGTAGTCGCGGTACTGCTCGGCGTAGTACGTGTTGAGCGCGCGCACCACCGCACGACGGACGTCGGCGTCGGGAATCGTCAACACGGTGAGGCCGAAGCTCGGGTACAGCAGCAGGAAGTCGAGACCGAGCTCCTCGGCGCGTCGGTGCGTGAGCGCGGGAAGGGTCACCGTCATGCGGTCGAGGGTCTGCTCCTCAGGTAGCCCCCAGAACACGCGCGCGGGCATGAAGCCCCCATCTTCCGGTGCGAGCGCTCGGCGCATGAACTGCCGGTACCGGTCAGCCACCGCGTCGTCGGCGACCTCGCGCACCATCTCGTCGACCAGCGGCATGTACTCGATCAAGTGCCCGTCGGCGTCGATCACCGGGTGATCGAGTTGGGCGCGGATCTGCTCGACAGGCTCGTTGCGCGCGAACGGAAACGGCATCGTTGCTCCTTAGTTCCCGGTGAGCTCGGTGATCACCGGCGCGAAGGCGTGCAGGTCCGGCGCCGGAAAGCCGGCGTCGAGTTGCAGGTGGCTGATCCCGAGCGCCTCGCGACGGGCGTGCAGGGTCTCGACGATCTGCGTGGACGTGCCGACCAGCACCGACGGACTGGTTGCGAGCAGCGCGGGGTCGACGCCATTGCGTTGCGCGACGCGCTCGAGAAGGTCGGTGGCTGCAGCGGCCGACGAGGTGACCTTCGCGAGCCAGTGGTTCATCTCGAACTCGACCGCGTTGGGTGCACGATCTGCTGCGGCGGCCGCGTCGCGCACCCAGCTGATCTTCTCCCGCACCCGTTCGACGGAGAGGTCGTTGATCGCGTGCGCGCCGAGCGCGCCCGCGCGCAGGCTGGCGTTGATGCCGACGATGTCGGCACGGCGACCGGCGATGGCGAGCACGCGCGGGCTGCCCCCGCCGACGAACAACGGCGGGTGCGGGTGCTGCACCGGTTTGGGCAGGCCGTCGAGGCCGCTGACCTCGTAGTGCTTTCCCGTGAAGGTGAGTGGTTCGTCGGCGAACAGCCCGGTGATCACCTCCAGCGCCTCCTCGAACCGGTCGACGCGAACGCCGGGCGGGTCGAGCGGGATGCCGGCCGCCTCGTAGTCGGAGGTCATCCAGCCCGCGCCGAGACCGAGCGTCAGCCGCCCGCCCGACACGACGTCGAGCACCGCGGCCATCCGGTGGACCAGCACGGGGTGCCGGTAGTCGTTGCCGAGCACTCCGGTCTGCAGCCGCAGCCGCTCGGTGCACGCGGCGGCCGCGGTGAGCGCGACCATCGGCTCGAACGCGTATCCCTGGGTGAAGTGGTCGGCAGCGACGATGGTCGAGATGCCGAGGTCCTCCAGCGCGCGCAGCTCGGCGTGCCAGCGATCGAGTGGGGGCGCGGGTGCCGGCATGGTCGCCGCGAACCGGAAGGGATGCACGCGCGCGCATGATGGGGGAACGGCTCGCTCAATGCCAGCCGTCGTGTCCATGTGACGCCAGAGAAGGGACACGCGCTCACCCGTAGAGTCGCGATGACGGACGCGGCTGCAGACGGGGGACGCGATGTTCAGGCTGTTCAGCGTCGACGATCACATCGTCGAGCCCGCGGGCGTGTGGGTCGACCGCGTGCCAGCTCGGATGCGCGAGCGGGTTCCCCACGTCGTCGAATCCGACGGCGTGCAGCGCTGGGTCTGGGAAGGCGGCGCGGAAGCCACCATGGGCCTCAACGCGGTCGCCGGCACCCCGATCGAGACGTGGGGCATGGAACCCGCGCACTTCGACCACATGATCCCCGGGTGCTACGACCCGCACGAGCGGGCGCGCGACATGTTGAGCAACGGCATCCTCGCCAGCGTCGGCTTCCCGACCCTGCCCGGGTTCGCGGGTCGCAAGTTCCAGACGTTCGGTGATCCCGAGCTGGCGGTGACGTGCGTGCAGGCGTGGAACGACTTCATGCTCGACGAGTGGTGCGCGGCGGCACCGGAGCTGTTCGTCCCGATGTCGATCGCGCCGGTGTGGGACGTCGACCTCGCGGTCGCGGAGACCGAGCGGATGCTCGCGCGCGGCACCAAAGCGCTCTGCTGGGTCGAGGATCCGGCCAACCTCGATCTGCCCGGATACCACACCGACTACTGGCACCCTCTGTTCGCGCTGTGCGAGGACGCCGGGCTCCCGGTGTGCATGCACATCGGCGGCGCGAACCCGAGCGTGAGCCTCGAGGGGCGTGTGCCGATGGTCGAGATCGCGTCGGCGTTCGCGCAAGCTGCCCGCTCGTCGGTGAACATGATGGTGAGTCCGATCCCGCGCAAGTTCCCGGGCATCAAGTTGGTGTGGTCAGAGGGCGGCATCGGCTGGATCACGGCCGCGCTCGAGCGCGCCGACCGGCAGTGGGAGCGGCACAAGTTGTGGACCCACGTGGAGGACGCCGACGTCCTCCCGTCGGAAGTCGCGCGCCGCAACATGTGGTTCTGCATGATCGAGGAACCGCTCGGGCTCCAGTACCGCCACGACTTCGCCATCGACCACATCGTGTGGGAGTCCGACTACCCGCACGCCGACACGCCGTTCCCGCACACGCAGGAGGCGTGCGAGGCGCTGTTCGCCGGAATGCCGCCCGACGAGGTCGAAGCGATCACGCACGCCAACGCGGAAGCGCTGTTCGACTTTCCGCTGTCCGATGCGCGGATCGCGCCGAGCGTGGTGGGGTGACGATGTTCGACGGCAAGGTTGCAGTGGTCACCGGTGCCGCGCGTGGGCTCGGCCGTGACTACGCCGAGTACTTCGCGGCCGACGGCGCCGCCGTCGTCCTCGCCGACGTCGATGCCGAGAGTGCAGCGGCGGCGGCCAAGGTGCTGGCCGACGGCGGCGCGCGGGCGCAGGCGGTCGCGGTCGACATCACCGACGAGGCGAGCACTGACGCGCTGGTGGCCGCCACCGTCGATCTCTTCGGTGGCGTCGACTTCCTCGTGAACAACGCCGCGCTCTGGGGTGACCTCGAGCACATGGCCGACGGCGTGCTCGACACGCCGGTGGACTACTTCCGCCGCGTCGTCGACGTGAACCTCACCGGAGCCTTCGTCGCGTCGAAGGCAGTGGTGCCCGCGATGCGCGAGCGGGGGAGCGGCCGCATCGTCAACGTGTCGTCCATCGGCGCGTGGATGTCGGGAGGGCCGTACGGCATCACCAAGCTCGCGCTGCACCAGCTGACGTACGCGTCGGCGGTGCAGCTCGCCAGCGACGGCATCACCGTCAACGCGGTCGCGCCCGGGATGATCTACAACGAGGCGACGCAGCGCCAGGTACCCGAGGAGGTCTTCGCCGGCATGGTCGACGCCATGGTGCCGCTCAAGCGCGCAGGTACCAGCCGCGACATGTACGGCGCGATCCGCTGGCTGTGCAGTGACGATGCCGCGTTCGTCACCGGCCAGGTGATCAGCCCGAACGGCGGCTCGCACGCCCGCTTTTGACCTGACCACCTCCCCCGAACACCCGTCAGTACACCCTCACATTCCACGGACTACTGACGGATGGTCGATGGGAGGAGTCAGTTGCGCATGTAGGAGCCGGCCGCCACGTTCACGATCTCACCGGTGATGTCACGAGCCCGGTCGGACGCGACGAACGCGATCACGTCGGCGACGCTGCCGGCGTCGGGGTAGCGGCCAGTGGGGCTCGGGTTCTGCTCGACCAGCTCAGGATGGTCGTCGACGAACTTGGTGCCGGTCACGATCCCCATCGCGACCGTCACCGCCCGGATGCCATACGGCGCGCCCTCGTGCGCACAGCTGCGAGTCAACACGTTGAGGCCGCCCTTGCTGATCGCATACGGGGCTTCGATGCCATTGCCGCCCACATCGGGTGCGTAGCTGCTCACGTTCACGATCACTCCGCCGCCCACGTCGCGCATGAGTGGCATCACCGCCCGGCACAGGTACCACGGGCCCGACAGGTTGACCCGCATGCACCAGTCCCAGTGCTCCGGGTCGTAGTCGAAGATGCTGCCGACCACGTTGACCGCCGCGTTGTTCACCAGGATCTGCACCGGGCCGAGATCCCGAGTCACGCGATCGACGGTCGCGTCGATCTGCGCGCGGTCACCCGCATCCATGGGAACGCCGAGCACCGTGGTGTCGGGGAACTCGTCGGCAAGTCGCGCGCTCACTTCCTTCGTGCGTCGCTCGTGCACGTCGGTGACGACGACGCGCGCGCCTCCGGCCGCCAAGCGGCGGGCGGTGGCCTGTCCGATGCCCGCGCCGGCCGCGCCGGTGACGAGCGCGATCTGCCCGCCGAACTCGGCTCCCTCCACGAGGGGCATGTCAGCGCGCGCCGACGAGGAACTGCTCGAGGTTGTCGCGCATGATCCAGCGCACGTCGTCGTCGGAGAACGACCCGAGCTGCGCGCGGGCGTACTCGACCGGGTGCGCGAGGCCCTCGCCGTGCGGGAAGTCGGACCCGAACACGATCGGCTCGATGCCGATCTCCGCTACCACCCGCTCCACGTTCTCCTCCGGGAAGGGCGCCACCACGAAGTGCTGGCGGAAGATCTCCGACGGGCGTTGATCGAGCTTGCCGGTGTCCGACCACTTCGCCTTGCGGCCGAGCAGGAACGCGTGGTCCATCTTGCGGATCGTGTACGGCACCCACACCGTGCCCTGCTCCGAGAGGCACACCTTCATCTTCGGGAAGCGACCGAAGAAGTTGTGCAGGACGAGCGCCGACGTGAGCTCCATCGCCGGGCGGTCGCCCCAGTAGTTCATCCACTGGAACGCGTCGAAGTCGAAGAACGTCGTGGTCGGGTCCTCCGACCAGTCGGCGCCGTACTTCTGGTAGTCGGTGCCCCCGAGGTGCACCGCGAGCCGCACGCCGGCCTCGTTGCAGATGTTCCAGAAGCGGTCGAAGACGGGGTCGGCGAGCGAACGACCGCCGAAGGGGTTGTCGCGTCCGCCGTGCGCGTGGCCCGACTTGGTCTGGATCACGTTGGCGCCCTGATCGAGCACGATCTCGAGCTCCGCCACCGCCAGCTCGGGGTCGGCGAACGAGATGTAGGGCGGCAGCCACATGCGACCGGCGGCGACGAACCCGACCTCTTCGTGCATCCAACGGTTGAACGCGCGGATGTTCGCGTAGAGCGCGTCGATGCGATCGGCGAACTCGTACTCGATGTCGTGCGCGGCGGCGGGGAACATGAGCGCCTTGTCGATGCCCTGCTCGTCCATGAGCGCGAGGCGCAGGTCGCGGTTGCCGAACGCCTCCGCCTTCGTACGGAACTCGGCGATGAACGCCCGGCGTTCCTCGTCGGTGAGGTCCTTCAGCGGGTTCAGCTTGTTGAGCAACATGCCGGGCACGACGTCGAGCTCCGGTTCGGGTGAAGCGTCGCCGGTCGACGTGCGGCCGACGCCCACGTTCGACGTGTCGCCGAGCATCTTCTCGAGCTCTTCCTCCGAGAAGGTGACCTGCCGCGTCGACGTGTTGTGGAACTTCGACGGTTCGCCGGCGAAGAGCTGCAGTTCGGTGCCATCGGGCGCGACGACGCTGCGGATGGCCAGGTCGGCGAGCTTCGGATCGATGTAGCGCTCGAAGCAGTCGGGCGGTTCGTTGAAGTGGTTGTCGGCGTCGTTGATGCGGTAGTCGAGCTCGGACATCGGCGCTCCTCGATTCGCGCGCGTCGTCGGTGCGACCCGACTCTAGAGACGCGTCCTGATGACGCCCTACGCCCAGTTGGACGTGCGCGCTATTCCGAGGTGGGACCAGTGAAGTGCGCGGTGCGCTTCTCGCGCAGCGCGGCCAGACCCTCGGCCGCGTCGGGTCCTCCGAAGCCGTAGAACTCGAGTCCGAGCGACGCGTCGAACGCCGGTCCGAGCATGCGATACCAGTTGTTGAGCGACTGCTTCGTCCAACGGATCGCGCTTTGTGCGCCGGCGGCGAGCTCGAGCGCGAGCTCGTCGGCGGTGTCGAACAGTTCGTCGTCGTCGACGCACAGCGACACCAGGCCGATGCGCTCGGCCTCTTCGCCGGACAGGTCGCGACAGGTGAGGAGGTAGTACTTGGCCTTGGCCATGCCGCAGAGCAGAGGCCAGCAGATCGCTGCGTGGTCGCCCGCCGCGACCCCGAGGCGCGTGTGCCCGTCGATGATCCGAGCCGTCCGAGCCACGATCGAGATGTCGGCGAGCATGCCGACGACGAGACCGGCGCCGACCGCCGGTCCGTGGATCGCCGACACGATGGGCTTCGAGCAGTTGAGCACGTTGTAGACGAGGTCACGCGCCTCGCGCATGACCCGGGTGCGGAGCGCGTAGTCGTTGATGGACGCGTCGAGGAGGTCGAACGACCCGCCCGCGGAGAAGCCCTTCCCCGCACCGCGCACCACGACGACGCGCACGTCGGGGTCACGATCGATCACCGGCCAGACGTCGGCCAGCTCACCATGCATCGCCGGGCTCACCGAGTTGAGCCCCGGACCTTCCAGGACCAGGCGCAGCACGCCGGGCGCGGGTCGCTCGAACTGCAAGCTCGGGAACGCGTCGTAGTGGTTCGTCATTCGAGGTCCTCGCGGGTTCGTTGGATGTGATGGCGGGGCGAGCTCATCGACCCGAGAACTTCGGCGGCCGCTTCTCCCGGAACGCGGCCAGGCCTTCGGCGGCGTCGGCGGTCGGGAAGAGGCCCGCCACCAGCTCGCGTTCGAGCGTGATCGCGTCGGCCAGATCGAGGCGCAATCCCTCGCGCACGAGCCGTTTGGCCGCCGCGTGCGCGAGGGGTGGTCCGGCGGCGAGCTCGCCCGCGAGACGCTCGGCAGCAGGAAGGGCGGGCGCGTCACCGGTGAGCTCGTTGACGAGCCCGACGCGGTGCGCGTCCACCGCGCTGAGGGGCACGCCGGTGAGCAGCATCTGGATCGCCACGCCGGGCGGAACCAGGCGCGGCAGCCGTTGTGTGCCGCCCGCTCCCGGGAGGAGCCCGAGCTTGACCTCGGGAACCCCGAGCCGGGCGCGGTCCGACGCGACGCGCAGGTCGCACGCGAGTGCCAGCTCGAGACCGCCGCCGAGGGCGACGCCGTCGATGGCGGCGATCGACGGCGTCGGCAGCCGTTCGAGCCGGTCGAGCACGTCGGTGAACTGCTGGAGGAAGGCGGCGAACGTGTACTCGCCGTCGAACCCCGCGACGTCGGTGAGGTCGGCGCCGGCGGAGAAGGCGCGCCCGGCGCCGGTGATCACGAGCGCCCGCACGTCGTCGTCGCCTTCGACGAGGGCGAGGTGCGCGTCGAGCTCACGGAGCGTCGCCGGTGCGATCGCGTTCAGGTGATCGGGTCGGTCCAGGGTCAGGACCGCCACTCCGTCGTGCTGGTCGAACCGCACCGCGCTCATGAGCACTCAGGCCATCGTGAGCCCGCCGCTCACCGAGAGCGTCTGGCCCGTGATGTAGCGGGCGCCGTCGCCAGCGAGGAACACGACTGCCGGTGCGATGTCGCCGGGTTCCGCGACGCGTCGCATCGGGATGCTGCGGGCCAGCGCGTCGCGCAGCTTGGGATCGGCGTCGGCGACCTGGGCGAGGAGCGCGGTGTCGGTGGGGCCGGGGCTGACGCAATTGACGCGGATCCCGTGGCGCGCGGTCTCGCGCGCCAGCGTCTTCGTGAAGGCGAGGATCCCGCCCTTCGTCGCGGAGTACACCGCCTCGCCCGAGGAACCCACCCGTCCGGCGTCGGACGCGAAGTTCACGATCACGCCCGAGCCGCGTTCGATCATGCCGCCGAGCGCGGCCTCGAGGGCCGCGAGGTTCCCGTGGATGTCGGTGATGACCGCGACGGTCACTCGCGGATCCTATCCATTGACAATCATCACTTCAATCGATAGAAGTAAATAGATGGCTGTCGATCTGCCGCTGGCGCCGAAGGTCAAGCGCGCCGCCGGGGAGGCGTGTTGCGAGCCCGTCGTCTATCCCGACGTCGAGCGCGCCCAGGCGGTCCGCATGGCCGAGGTCGCCAAGGCGCTGGGCGACCCGGTTCGCCTGCAGCTCGTGGACGTGCTGAGAAAGCATGCCGGCAAGGTGTGCGTGTGCGAGCTGGTGCCGCTGTTTGACATCTCCCAGCCCACGCTCTCGCACCACCTCAAGAAGCTGCGCG
>Ga0081539_10002461_pt1 | contig 26095 bp, 15 predicted proteins | sample TabmetS4T2R2_FD_71023 | JGI IMG/M metagenome (GOLD analysis project Ga0081539, IMG submission 71023) | Tabebuia heterophylla rhizosphere microbial communities from the University of Puerto Rico - S4T2R2 | ecosystem: Host-associated > Plants > Roots > Rhizosphere ...
CCGCGGTCGACGTCACCGTGGTCGGCGGGCGGGCGTCGCACGAAGCCGGTAAGCCCGCCGCGGTCGACGTCACCGTGGTCGGCGGGCGGGCGTCGCACGAAGCCGGTAAGCCCGCCGCGGTCGACGTCACCGTGGTCGGCGGGCGGGCGTCGCACGAAGCCGGTAAGCCCGCCGCGGTCGGTGGGCGCGTGTCGCGGAAAGCCCCAGAGCCCGTCGCGGCGGCCGTGACCCATCCGTTCCCCACCTACCTGCAGCTGCGGCGCCGCCTGCCGGCCGGTGCCTGGGTCGTGCCGCAGGTCGTCGCCGTGGCCGCCGTCGCGCTCCTGTGCGCCGTGCTCGTGGCCCGGCCGGCGACCGGCCTGCGGCTTCTGTGGGGACTGGCCGTGCCGCTGCTGCCCCTGCTGTGGGTCGTCGCGCCCGGCGTCTGGCGCAACAGCTGCCCGCTCGCGGCCACCAACCAGCTGTCCCGGCGGGCCGGCTACGGCCGGGCGAAGGCGCCGCCGGCCTGGCTGCGCGACGGCGGCTACGTGGTGGCGGTCGGGCTGTTCCTCGTGCTCGTGCCGACCCGCCGCGTGCTCTTCGACCACAGTGGACCCGCGACCGCCGTGCTGCTTGCCGCTGTGATGGCCGGCGCCCTCGCCGGCGGGCTGCTGTTTCGGGGCAAGAGCGGCTGGTGCTCCAGCGTGTGCCCGCTGCTGCCGGTGCAGCGGCTGTACGGGCAGACGCCGTTCGTCACCGTGCCCAACAGCCACTGCCGGCCGTGCGTCGGCTGCGCCAAGCACTGCTACGACTTCAACCCGCGCGTGGCGTACCAGGCGGACATGCACGACGGCGATCCACGGTGGACGGCGCCCCGCTCGTTCTTCGCCGGCTGCTTCCCGGGCGTGGCGATCGGGTTCTTCGTCGTGCCGGATCTCCCGGCCGCGCTCTTCTACCTCGCCTTCTTCGCGGTGGTGCTGGCGAGCGCCGGCTCGTTCTTCGCCCTCGACGCGCTGCTGCGCCTGCCCGCCAGCGCGCTCGCCGCCGTGTACGGGGCGGTCGCACTGTCCACCTTCTACTGGTTCGCCGCTCCGGTGGTAGGCGCGACCGTCGACGACCTGACCGGCGTGCCGGCTGTCGCGGTCTCCTGGCCGCTGCGGGTAGCGGTGTTCGGGCTCGCGGTCGCGTGGGTCCTGCGGACGTTCGGCGTCCGGCGGCTGTTCCTGCGGTGGTCGGTGCGGGCGCAGCCGGTGCGGCTCGCGCCGGACGGTGCGGCCCGGCTGGCGGGCGGCTCGGGCTGCCAGGTGACGTTTCAGCCGCAGGGGCGGCAGGTCGTCGCCATCGCCGGGGAGAGCCTGCTCGATCTGGCCGAGAAGGACGGGCTGCCGATCGAAGCCGGGTGCCGGATGGGCGTCTGCGGCGCCGACCCGGTCGCCGTCCTCGCCGGCGCGGACCAGCTGTCACCGCCCGACGGCGACGAGCGGGCGACGCTGCTCCGCCTCGACCTCGGCTCGGACGTCCGGATGGCCTGCTGCGCCAGGGTCAAGGGACCGGTCACCGTCTCGCTCGACCCACGCGGCGGCGCGGCTCCGCCCGTCCCGGTCCCGGTGCGGCGGCGCGGGGCACCCACCCGCCGCGTTGTCGTCGTCGGCAACGGCATCGCGGGGGTCACCGCCGCCCAGGAGATACGCCGCATCGACGCCGACTGCGAGGTGCACATCGTCGGCCGCGAGCCCCATCCCTTGTACAACCGGATGGGCATCTCCCGCGTGGTCTACGGGCGTTCCGCGATGGCCGGGCTGTTCCTGCTCGCCGAAGACTGGTACGAGCGGCGCGACATCACCTGCTGGCTCAACACGCGAGCGGCGGGCCTCGACCTGGCCGCCCGAGCGGTGGCGCTCGGCACCGGCGAGCGGTTGCCCTTCGACCGCCTGATCCTCGCCACCGGCGCGCGTGCCGACACGCCACCGATCGCGGGCATCGCCACGCCGGGCTGCTTCGCCCTCCGCGACGCCGACGACGCGGTCCGCATCCGGGCGTACGCGCAGGACCACCGGGCCGCCCGGGCCGTCGTGGTCGGGGCCGGGCCGCTCGCCGTCGAGGGCGCGTACGCGCTGCACGAGCTGGGCCTGGCGGTGTCCATTGTGGTGCGCGGCCCGGGCCTCCTCCGGCGGTACCTCGACCCGCGCTCGGCCGAGCTGCTGACCGGATACCTCGCCGCGCGGGGGATCGCGCTTGTCACCGGCGCGTCCGTGGCCGCGGTGCACGGGCCCGACCGGGTGCGGGCGGTGACCCTCACCGGCGGCCGCGAGGTGCCCACCGACCTCGTGCTGCTCGCCGTGGGCGCGACACCCGAGTCGGGGCTCGCCCGCTCGGCCGGCATCGCCGCCCGGCACGGCGTGGTCGTCGACGACGAGCTGCGCACCAGCGTCCCGGGCGTCTACGCGGCCGGCGACTGCGCCGAGCTGCGCGGCCAGGTGACCGGGCTGTGGCCGGCCGCGGTGGAGCAGGCGACCGTCGCGGCGGCGAACGCCCTCGGCGAGCACCGCACCGCGCCCGCCACCGAGACGCCGATGCTCCTCAAGGGCATCGGCATCGACCTCGTCTCGGTCGGCCGGGTCCGCCCGGCGCCGGGTGACACCGTGCTCACCCACGAGGACGCCGCGCGGTACGCGCACGGCTGGCTCGTCCTGTCGGGTGGCCGGGCGGCCGGCGCGGTGTTGCTCAACCTGCCCCGCGAGTCACCGGCGATCCTCGCCGCCGTGCGCTCGGGCGTCGCGTTCACTCCTCCTCGGGCCTGGGCCGAGCCAGCACGGGGGAGTGGCCCGCGGCCGCCTCGGTGAGCACGCGCCAGATGTCCACTTCGGTCTCGCCGTCGAAGTCGCGCTCCTCGGCGTAGTCGGCCGGCAGCCAGAGCGCGAGCCGCTCGTCGGTCGTCAGCTCGTCTTCGACCTCGGAGCCGTCCGGCAGCCAGTCGAGCACCGGCACCCGGACGCGCAGCTCGCCGCCGAGGTCGTACGAGTGCTGGTCCTGCACGAAGAGGTCGGCCACGATGTCGCCGCCGGCGCCGAGGCCGCCGTCGCTGTTGAAGCAGACGATCACGTCGGCCTCGATGTCGCCGAGCGCGAGGTTGAACGCTCCAGTGTGGATGGCCCGGGCGCGCACGTCGCCGGTGACGGCGAGGAGGCTGCGGTCGACGTCGCCGTCGTCGAGCAGCCCGTCGACGGTGAGGTCGCCGAGCACGACCAGCGGCGCGTCGAGCGAAAGGTCGGCGTCGAAGTGCGCGTCGCCGAACCAGACCACCGGAGCGCCCTGGCGGACCTGCCAGCCCTTGCCGGTGCGCTCCACGCCGGAGTTGTCGGTGGGCCCGCCGGCCGGGATGGCGAGCGCGACCGCGAGCACGAACTCCACATAGGAGTTGTAGAAGTCGGCGGCCCAGTCGGGGTCGTCGATCAGGTCGGCCAGCCAGGACTGGATCTCCGGCAGCTCGTCGTCGAGCTCGCCGACCTCGAAGGTGATGCCCGCCTCCCCGTAGGGGCGCAGCCGCCGCACCGCGTCGTCGAGGTGCTCGGCGGCCAGGCGAAGGTGTTCGGTCCGTAGCAGCACGGCAGGAGTATGGCAGGTTCTGGATTACGCGACTCTCCTATGCTGACGCCATGAAGTTCGACCAGCACACCCTCGTCCTGCTGGTGCGGCCGCCGGACGCGCCGGAGCTGAGTGACGAGGAGGCCGACGCCCTCCAGGACGCCCATCTCGCCTTTCGCGCGGACCTGCGCGACAAGGGATTCCTCCTCGGCGGCGGCCCGCTGGTCGACCAGGACGACGAGCGGCTGCGCGGGATCTCCGTGATGTCGGTCGACCCGGCGACCGCCCGCGAGCTGTGCGAGGCCGACCCGGCGGTCCGGGCCGGGCGGCTGGCCGTGCAGGTGATGACCTGGATGGTGCCCGCCGGCAACGTCCACTTCGAGGCCGTGGCGGCACCCCGGTCGATGCGTGAGGTGGAAGCGGATGACGCATGAGCTCGTGCACCCTCCGAAGGCCAGTCCGGGCGACCACGTCGCGGTCATCTCGCCGTCCTTCGCGGCTGCCGGCGCCTTCCCCGAGGTGCACGAGCAGGCCATGCGCCGGCTCACCGAGGTGACCGGTCTCATCCCGGTCGAGTACCCGACGACCCGCCAGGTCGGTGCGACGGCCACGGCGCGCGCGGCGGACGTCAACGCGGCCTTCGCCGACCCGCGGATCCGGGGGATCCTCGCCGTGATCGGCGGCGACGACCAGATCACCGTGATCCCGCACCTCGACGCCGACCTCGCCCGGGCCGATCCCAAGCCGTTCCTCGGCACGAGCGACAACACCAACCTGCACCACTGGCTCTGGGAAAACGGCATCGCGAGCTTCTACGGCGGCTCCTCGCAGGTACACCTGGGCCCGGGCCCGGCCGTCGACGAGGTGCACGCCCGGTCGTTGCGGGCGGCCCTCCTGACCGGCGAGCGGCTTGAGATCACCGATCCGGGCGAGTCCGAGGACATCGGCGTCGACTGGGCCGACCCGCGTTCCCTGGAGTCCTACGGCGAGCGGGAGCCGACGCGGCCGTGGAGCTGGCACGGGCCGGCCAGGTCGGTCAGCGGGCGGGCCTGGGGCGGATGCCTCGAGGTGATCGAGTGGATCCTGACCGCGGGGCGGTTCCCGTTTCCGCCGGACGTCCTCACCGGCGGGGTGCTCCTCCTCGAGACGTCCGAGGAGCTGACTCCGGCGATCAACGTGGCCCGGACCGTTCGCTCGCTCGGCGAGCGGGGGATCGTCGGCGCGGTCGACGCGGTCCTGGTGGGTCGCCCGCCGGTCTCCGACTTCACCCGCCGCCCCTCGGCCGACGAGCGGGAGCGCCTGCGCGAGGAGCAGCGCGACGCGGTCGTGGAGGTGGTCGGCCGGTACAACCCGGAGGCCGTTGTGTGCGTCGGCGTCCCGTTCGGGCACACGAGGCCGCAGTGGATACTGCCGCACGGCGGCACGATCACCGTCGACGGTGCCGAGCGCCGCGTCTACGCCGACTACCGGTAACCGATCCGCATGATCGACTCGACGTTTACTTCATCTGGCCGAAACCCAGGACGGTCGAGTTGTAGGTAATGTCCCACCATCCTCGACGACGTTGATCCTTTCATCGGCACCGCCGCGACCGACCTGCCCAGGGCGGGCGGTCTGGCGGCTACTTGGTGGTGGCCAAAACCGCAGGTGGGCAACACCCATCCGGGCGCGACGTCACCACTGGGCATGGTGTCCGCTTGTGCCTACTCGGGTGCTTATCCGACCGGATATGGGCGATACACGAAGAGCACCGAGGGTCTGCCCGAGGAGATGTTCGACCGGATCCAGGCGTCCGGGTTCACCCACTTCCAGCAGTCCGGCACCGGCGCGATCCGCAAGTACTACAACTACGTCCGCGTCACCCCGATGGTGGAGCCGCTCGACGTGCTCGGGCAGGCGTGGCCGCTGCACGACGAGATCGCCGAGGCCGGCTACTACGCGGCGACCGTCGACACCGGAGTGCGGTGCGAGATCACCGTCGGCGCGAAGGTGGCCGTGCACCGGTACACGTTCCCGGAGCACCGCAGCGCCCGCGTCGTGATCGACATGTCCTGCGGCGGCCTCGACGTCGAGCTCGGCCGCACCGTCCCGCTGCGCGCGCAGGTGGAGAGCATGGGTCACGGCCGCGCGCAGGGCACCGTGGTCATGGAGGGCGTGCCGCTGTCCGTGTACCTGGAGGTGGACAGCCCGGGCTGGCGGCAGATGCTCTGGTACGACCGGCGGCTCATCGACGGCGGCAGCCGCCTCGACTTCGAGAGCATCCGGCACACCACGCTCCGCCCGTTCGGCATGCTCTTCATGGGCCCGGTCAAGGCGGGGCAGACCATCGAGGTGCGGCTCGGCTTCTCGCTGCGCGGGTGCGAGCAGGCGCGGCAAAACCTCGAGCGCGAGTGCTGGCCGGGGCAGCCCGGGTTCGACACCGTGCGCACCGCCACCCGGGCCCGCTGGGCCAACCACATCGACCGCGTCCAGGTCGACGGCGGCACGCCCGCCCGGCGCCGGGTGATGGCGACCGCGCTGTACCACTCGCTGATCAAGCCGTGCTTCGCCGACGACGAGAGCCCCTTCTGGCCGACCTCCGGGCCGTACGCGTTCGACATCTGCACGATGTGGGACATCTACAAGACGCAGCTGCCGCTGCTCGCCGCCATCGTCCCCGACCGGTCCATCGACCTGCTTGAGTCGCTCATCCGGGTGGCCGAGGAGGAGGGCAACTTCCCCAACGGGTACCGGATGGCGCGCGGCGCCGACCGGTTCTTCCGCCAGGCGAGCGCGCTCGCGCACACCGCGCTCGCCGACGCCCACGCGCTCGGCCGCCCCGGCGTCGACTGGAGCTGGGCGCTCGTGCACATGGTCGACGACCTGCGCCGGCTGTACGGAGAGGACTTCTTCGAGCACGGCGTGGTGTACCCGATCACCCACACCCTCGACCTCGCGTACGCGCACCACTGCACCGCGCAGGTGGCCCGCGCGCTCAACGACCGGCGCCTCGCCGACGACCTGGAGCGGCGCAGCCAGCACTGGGCCAACGCCTTCGACCCGGCCACCGGGCTGCTGCGCGACTCCGACTTCTACGAGGGCGGCAAGTGGAACTACTCGTTCCGGCTGCTCCACGACATGGCGGCACGGATCGCGCTGGCCGGTGGCGACGCGGCGTTCGTCGGCAAGCTCGACCGCTTCTTCGGCTTCGGCGCACCGCCGGTCACCCAGGCCGGCCTCTGCCCCTCACCGGCCGAGATGGCCGCCGGGTTCGCGCTCCACCGCTTCGAGGGCTTGAACAACGAGCCCGACATGGAGGTGCCGTGGGCCTACCACTACGCCGGCCGGCCCGACCGCACGGCGCAGGTGGTGCACTCGGCGCTGACCTGGCAGTTCGGCACCGGGCCGGGCGGCCTGCCCGGTAACGACGACTCCGGCGCGCTCAGCTCGTGGTACGTGTGGGCGTCGCTGGGACTCTTTCCGGTCGCCGGGCAGAGCCTCTTCCTGGTCAACGCTCCCGCGTTCGAGCGGGCGGCGATCCGGGTCGGCGACGAGGAGCTCGTCGTCGAGGCGAGCGGCCACCGCGAGACGCCGATCGGCGTCGACGGCATCGACGCGGAGCCGAAGCCGCAGTACGTCCAGTCCGCCACCCTCAACGGCAAACCCCTGCACGCCACCCACCTGCGAGCCGTCGACGTGCACCGCGGCGGCCGCCTGCACCTGCGGCTGGGCCCACAGCCGTCGTCCTGGGGATGCGACATCCGGCCACCGTCCCACCCCGCGCGAAGCGCCATCCCCTGAGGAAGCCCCATGATCCTGCCCTCTCGCCGTCTCGTCATCGTGGTCCGAGCCGACCCGGTCATCTGCGGCCACTCCGGCGAGGCGCGCAACCTCGCCGAGGTCGCGCTGACCCGGGGGTACGACGACGTCCGGCTGCTGACCTGGCCGATTCCCACGCTGCAGGCGGCCGGCCTGCCGCTCAAGCCACTCGACCGCCTGCTGCCGTACAGCCCCGGTATCACCGTGGAGCGGCCGGAGGCGGTGGGCGACTACCGGGTGCCGGACGGGCGCCACATCGCCGGCCTCACCGGGCGCCTCGTCGAGCTGCTCGCCGAGCGGGTGCCCACCACGTGCCTGTCGATGTACCTCGTTCCACACACGACGGTGGTCACCGACGCGGTCACCGCCGCGCGGGCGGCCGGCTACGCGCCGGACGTGCACACCGTCGCCAAGGCGGTCGGCTCCGACGTCACCAACGTCATCAAGTCGTGCCTGCGCGAGGGGCGGTTCGGGGCGGCGACCGTCCTGTTCACCACGTTCCTGGCCAACGACGAGGTGGTCGCGGTGTCCGAGTACACCCGGGACGAGATCGTCGACTCGGCGGAGCAGGTCGACGCGCGGTGCGGCACGCGGTTCGCCGAGGAATGCCGCCGGCGGGTGACCGTGAGCTACCCGCCGATCGACGCCTCCGCCTACCTCGACCCCGACCCGGCCGCGGTCGACGCCGCGCTCGCGCGCCGCGGGCTGGAGCGCGGCGGATACATCCTCTTCCTGTCCAGGGTCGCCCGGGCGAAGGGCATCTACGACCTGGTGATCGCGTACGGCCAGATGCGCTGCCGCGACGACGTCAGGCTGATCGTGGCGGGCACCGGACCGGCGCTGGAGCACGTACAGGCGATGTCCAAAGAGGACGACCGGATCACGTTCCTCACCGACGTCGACGACCTGGAGAAGCCGTTGCTCATGGCCGGCTGTGCCGCGTACGTGCTGCCCACCAAGCCCGAGCCGGACTTCGTGGAGACGTTCGGCATCGCGCTCGCGGAGAAGATGCTCGCCGGCGGCGGGCCGATCGTGACCACGCTGACCGGCGGCACGGGCGAGGCGGTCGGCGACACGGCGGTCCTCACCGAGCCCGGCGACATCGCCGCCCTCGCGGAGACGGTCGACCGGGTCGTACTCGACATGCCGGAGGCCGAGAAACGCGACCTGGCGCGGCGGGCCCGCGACCGTGCCATGCTGTTCGACCGGGGTGTGGTGTTCGACAGCCTCTTCCCGTCGGCGACGCACGCCGCCGCGGTGGGCTGACGGCGCCGGGTGCCCGACCGGACCGGCCGGGCACCCGCGCGTGAGTCCCGGAATCATGAAGAAACCCGACAGCGTTTCTGGACCCTCGGCATGTTCCGCCGCGGTGAACCGGCTGATCTCTCTGAGCGATCGTCCGACGCGGTCGACTGTGGACGGATGACACGATGCGCGTGACCCGACGGAGTCCTGGAGCGGAGTGCCGGTGTCACGTTCGGAAAAGATCGCCGATATCCTCGCCCGGCGCGGCGGGCACGCCAAGTCACTCGAGGCTCTCGATGTCCACCTGGGGTCTGTCGGCTCGGCGCTGGCCGTCCTCGACGAGGCGCGCCTCGACCTGCTGGGCCGCCTCGACGACGACGTGCGCGACCGGCTCTTCGACATCGGCAACACCATCCGCGAGGTCGACGAGCAGCTCAAGCAGGAGCGGGTGGAGATCACCCGGCTCGTCGCCAGGCTCGGCCGGCCCACGCTCAACATCGGGATGGTCGGCCGCGCGCGCATGGGCAAGAGCCGCTTCCTGCAGAGCCTGACCGGGCTGACCGCGCGCGAGATCCCCGACGGCGACGGGGGTTTCTGCACCGGCGTGCCGAGCCTGGTGCGGCACCAGCCGGACGGCGAGGCCAGCGCGCAGGTGTTCCTGCACGACGAGACCACGTTTCTGCGCGAGGTGATCGAGCCCTACTACGAGCGGCTGGGGCTGGGCGTCGCGCCGGCGTCCGTCCGCGAGTTCGCCGAGCGGCCGCTGCCGCCGATCGCGGGAAACGAGCCGCGGGCCCGCAGCGAGTACCGGCATCTGTCCGCCTACCACAGCAACTTCTCCGAGTACGGGCCGCTCATCGGGGGCCGGTCGCCCATCACGATCGCAGCCGACGAGATCCGCCGGTACGTGGCTCAGCAGGACCAGGCGGGAAGCCAGCAGTTCCACGCGTTCCGGGCGGTGCGGCGGGTCGCGATCCAGACCACGTTCAAGGCCACCGACGTGGCCGGGCTCGGCGTGATCGACCTGCCCGGGCTGGGCGACACAAACCTCGGCGACTCGAAGATCCTGCTGGCCGCGCTCAAGGACGACGTCGACGTGGTGCTGTTCGTCCGCGAGCCGGCCGCCGGCGGCGACGACATCCAGGACTTCGACATCGATCTCTACACGCTGGCCCGCGACGCCCTGCCCGAGATCGCGATGCGGCAGCGGTCGTTCCTCATCATCAACCGCCGCCGCAGCGCCGACCGCGACAACGCCGCCAACTGCCGCCGGTACCAGGAGAAGGTGGCCGGGTCGCCCCTGCAGGTCGTGGCGTCCTCGGTGGTCGACTGCTCCAAGCCCGGTGAGGTCAGCGCCGCGTTCGACCCGATCGTCGACTACCTGCTCGCGCACGCCGACGAGCTCGACAACCTGCTGCTGGCCGAGCGGCGCCGGCACGTGACCGCGTTGAAGCACCGACTCGACGCGATCGTCGCCGACGCCGGGCGGCTGGCCGCCCTCTCCCAGCCGAGCAGCTCGTGGTTTCCGCTCTTCCAGGAGCTTTTCGAAAACGCGTACGAGCAGATGTCCACCAGCCTGGTCAAGCTCGTAAAGGGGCTGGAGCAGATCCGCGGCGAGCCGGACAACGAGTTCGCCCTCGCGGTGGCGGAGGTCGTGCGGCAGGCCGCGGCCGACGACGGGCTGCCCTCGGAAGACGACATCGAGGTGCGGGCCGCCGCGGTGGGCGGTCGCTCGATCGCGTACGGCCAGTTCCTGAACGAGGCGCGGGCCCACCTGTCACGGCACTTCCTGGAGCTCGACGGCGTGCTGAAGGCCCGGGTCGCCTGGATGCAGGAGCGGGTGGCCGAGGTGCTGCGGTCGGCCGGCGAGCTGGCTCCGCTCACCGGCGACGCCGGCGGCCGCGACGCGCTGCTGGCGATCGCGGAGCGGGTGCCCGAGGCGACCTCGCCCCGCCCCGGCGGCGAGATCCGCTACGGCCTGCACATGCTCGCCGACTTCGAGCTGTCCTACCGGGGCTTCATCCAGCACCGGATCCGGCCCTGCCTGGACGGCCTGCACAGCGACCATCCCACCTACCTGCTGCCGAAGGACACCAACACGGTCACCGACGCGGCCATGCTGGACGTCCTCCAGGTCAGCTACCAGGACGCCCTGAAGCGGTGCGACGACATCCTGCGCGACATCCTCGCCGAGCCCAACGGCGCGCTGTTCGCGATCGTCGAGGAGTTCAGCGACCGGGTGTTGAGGTCGATCGCGGTGCAGCGCGAGTGGCGCGTGTTCTACGAGCAGGTGCGGGCCGAGCTGTGGCCGGGGCCGCTGGCGGAGCTGGCCGAGCGGTCGGGGCGGTTCGTCGAGTGGAACCGCGCGCTGGCCACCGTGCGCGGGCAGATGGACGCCGGCGCGTGGCGGGAGGCGCTCGGCGAGCCGGCGGCGTCGCCGGACGGCGAGGCGGAGGCACCCGCGGAGGAGCTGGGAGAGGCCGCATGACCAGCAACGACAAGCCACCGGCTCCGGGGCAGCGGCGGGCGCTGGTCGACCGGCTCGCCGCGGGCATCCAGCCGCGGGGCGAGGTTGTCGTCAACGCCGCGATGCTCGGATCGGTCGGCGTGGGCAAGACCTCGTTGCTCGCCTCGATGTACGAGCGGTTCAGCCACGTCATCGGCCCGGTCGACCTGGACATCCGAGCGGACCCCGACACCAGCCGGTCGATGAACTCCACGATCGCCACGCTGAAGGAGCTGCCGACCGCGGTGCGGGTGACCGCCGGGGTGCCCGGCACCGGGAAGGTGCGCCACTACCGTTTCGACATCGGCGCGCGAGGGCGGGCGGCGGCCTTCACGCTGCGGTTCACCGACTTTCCGGGCGCGTACATGCTTCCCGAGCACTATGCCGACCGCGAGAAGGTGCAGGAGGCGCTGGTCAGCAGCGACGTGCTGCTCGTCGCGATCGACACCCCCGCGATGATCGAGCACAGTGGACGGTTTCACGACATCATCAACACGCCGTTGACCGTGCTCGACGAGGTCAAGCGGCTGCTTGTGGAGAGCGCCGAGCCCCGGCTGATCATCCTCACCCTGCTCAAGGCCGAGAGCTACCTGACCAGCCCGGCCGCCATCGACAAGCTCGCCAAGCTGGTGACCGAGAAGTACCGGCCGCTGCTCGACCACATCGGCGGCGAAGGCGTGCGCCACCGGGTCGGCTGCGTGCTCGCCTCCGTGCAGACGGTCGGATCGGTCCGGCTTCTGAGCGTCGACCCGGCCAACCCGCGCGAGCCCATCTTCCACTACCGCGCCACGGGCATCGGCGCCAGCTACGACCCGGTCGACACCGACCAGCCGCTGCGATACCTGCTCCGGTTCGTCATCAACAAGTACCGGGCCGACGGCCGTCCACTGTGGAGGTCGATCTGGGAGCGGATGAACGGGGTGGACGGGCGGCTGGTCGCCGCGGTCGACACGTTCGCGAGGGGGTGCAAGACCACCGACGGCTTCGCCGTCCTGCAAGACCATCCGCTGCTGCAGACACCGACCCCGTGGTACATGAGCAACCAATGAGCGCCACGTGGTGGGTGCAGAGCCGGGGACGCCGCCGCAACCACGACTACGCGTGGGCCCCGGTCGGCGGCGCGGACCTGGCGCACCTCAAGCGCGTCCGGGAGCACCGCTGGGGCGGCGCCACGCTCGACGACCTCGTCGACGACGAGCAGCCGGGCCTGGCGCTGGTGCGCGCGCGTGAGCTCGGCACGATCGTGTACGTCACAAGCCTCAGCCCCGTGCCGCCGACCACCGACGTGCTCAACCGGCCGATCCGGGCGGCCCTGGTCGGTGTTGGCCGCACGTCGCCGGAGGTCACCCAGGTCGTCGCGGTCGCCGTGTCCGCGCTGAGCGGCACACTGACCACATTGGACCAGCTGTCTTTCGAGACACCCGACCCGCCCGGCTTCCACTTCGACGCGCGGGCGTGGGCGGCCTTCGTCACCGAGTCCGCGCGCCGGTTCGCGCGCGCCACAGTGGACGGTGCGGATGTCGCCGAGCTGACGGACCCGGCGGTACTGCCCGACCGGGCCGACACTCGCGACAGGACCGCCGCCGACCTCACCGCCCTGTTTCGCCGCGGCCGGATCAACGAGATCGAAAACGCCGTCCTCGTGCTCCGGTCGCCGGTGCTCGACCGCGCCGACCACGAGCGATGGCGACCGTGGCGCGCGCTCACCGACCTGCAGGACGCCGTCCGCAGCCCCGCGCCCGGCCCGCTCGACGTGCCCAAGGCCGTCCTCGACTTCGGCGTGCGGCGAGCCAGACGCTCACCACTGGGACGGTTCTTCGTCTACATCGCACCCGTCGGCGCGATAACGGTCGCGGCCGCGGCGGTCGCCTGGTCCGCGGCTCAGCCCAGCACACCCCCGCGCGACCCCGCCGCCTCCACGGTGCCGGCCGGCAGCACCCCCGCCCCGACGACGCCCGCGACCGCTCCGGCCCCGCCCACGACCCCGCCGAAGACCCCGCCCAAGACGCAGAAGACCCCACGGAAGACGCCGCCCAAGACCACCCCGAAGAAGCCCACGAAGACCACCCGGGCACCGCGGTAGCGATAGCCGCCGGACGCGGGGATCCTTTGGCGCCTGGCCAGCCGCCCGGACGGGAGCGGCGGCCTGGACCACGACGGACATCGAGGCAGCCAAAATGGTCGAAATGTGCGGGTGCCGCCACACCGCCGCTAACGTACCGTAATCAGCTTCGGGGACGTAGGTGTGAATCTATAGAGCTTTCGGGGTTGAGGTCGGCGTTTGTCCACAATGCCCTAACCCACCACGCCGGCGCCGACGAGCCGGGCAGGCCTTCGTCGCGGGCAGTAGCCACCGCCGTGGGTAACGGGCGCCAAGTTCGCGATCTAGAACGGTTAGGGCGCTATATCGACCCTAACCGTTCTAGATCTGTTCTAGATCCACACCTACGCCCCGAGTCTGATTACGGTGCGTTACCGGCGGTGCGGTGGCACTGCACATTTCGACCATTTTGGGCTACCACGACGTCGTCATGGTCCGTGGCCGCACCCGTCCGCCGCTGGCCACGCACCAAAGGATCCCCGCGCGCACAGGTCCGGGCAGGGTGAGGCCGCGGGAGCAGCGGCCTGGACCACGACGGACATCGCGGGCGACGAAAGCCTGTAGCGATCCTCCCACTCGCCGAGCCGGCAGCGGACAATGTGGACCAACGCCGACGTCGGGGTGGTGGGGCTTGGGGCGCGGAGGTGGCAGCGGGGGCCGGGGGTTTCGGCGAGCCCTGGCGAGCCGCCGGCCGCCGCGGTCTCCGGCGGGAGCGGCGGTCAGCAGCTGACGCGGAGCCGGGCGACCGAGGTCCACCCGGCTCGGTGAGCGCCGGCCTGGCGGGTTGCGACATTGTGGACGAACGCTGACCTCGGCTTCGGAAGGTCTATGGAACGGCTAGGGTCGACGCCCATCGCCTAGATCTTGAATCTTGTGTCGCGCGCACCGCTGTCGCGCTCGGGCGGCACCGCCCCACGGTGCCGCCCGATCCCCCCGGAGATGTGGCTACGGTCGCGCTTCGTACACGATGTTGAACGGGGTCTCCGCGACCCGGCGGAAGCGGGTGAAGCCCGCGTCGACGGCCAGGTGGCGCACCGGCTCCTCGCCGGCCTGTGCGCCGAGGGAGTAGCCGCCCTCCTGGGAGAGCGCGTTCGGCACGCAGAGGAACGCGGAGAAGGAGTAGTAGACGCGGCCTACCGGGTTGAGGTTGTCGCTGACCGTGGAGCCGGCCGCGGGCTCCACGATCATCCAGGTGCCGTCGTCGGCGAGCTGGCGGCGGATGTGCCGGGCGGCGCCCAGCGGGTCACCCATGTCGTGCAGGCAGTCGAACGTCGTGACGAGGTCGTAGGGGCCGCCGCCGAAGGACTGGGCGCTGGCCGCCTCGAACCGTACGCGCGCGTCGAGGCCGGCGTTCGCCGCCTGCTTGCGGGCCGCGGCCACCGACTCGCCGTGGTAGTCGGAGCCGGTGAACGTCGAGGCGGAGTACGCCTGGGCCATCAGGATCGTCGACGCACCGTGGCCGCAGCCTACGTCCGCGACCCGGATGCCTTCGCGCAGGCGGGCTTCGACCCCGTCCAGGGCGGGCAGCCAGGCGCTGATGAGGTTGGCGCTGTAGCCGGGCCGGAAGAAGCGTTCGCAGCCGGCGAACACCTCCGCGTCGTGCTCGTGCCAGCCGACCCCCTCGCCGGTGCGGAACGCCTTGGTGATCTCCTCGTCCGCCTTGAGCGTGCCGAGGGCGAGCTGGAACGCGCCGGGCACGAAGACCGGCCCGTCCGGATCGGTGAGCGCGAACGCCTGCTCCTCCGTCATCGCGTACTCGCCGGTCGCCGGGTCGTACTCGATGTAGCCGCCGGCGGCCTGGCCGCGGAGCCACTCCTCGACGTACCGGGGCGCGGTGCCGGTGCGTTCGGCGAGCTCCTGGGGGCGCGCCGGGTGTTCGGCGAGGGCCCGGTAGAGGCCCAGCCGGTCGCCGACGACGATGCTGCCGGCCGCCATCGTGGCGCCGAGGTCACCGACGAACCGGTGTATGAACTCCATGAGACGATCTTCGTTGACTGCCATCGTTCCCCTCCGTGGCTCGCGTCGTACCGCATCGTTTGTACGGCGCGTCACGGGTGTGCCGGATCGGTGGCGACTACCGAGACCGGAGCGGAGCGATACGTACATCGGGTTGCGCCGGATAGGCGACACCGCTTTGCAAGATCGCGTGCAATGATCCGAGAAATGGGCCGGTCGATCCTCGAACGCGAGCGGGAGCTCGCCGAACTCGGCGCCGCCGCTCGCGAAGCCAAGGGCGGCGACGGCTCGATCGTGCTCGTCACGGGCGAGCCCGGCATCGGTAAGTCGAGCCTCGTCGACGCGGTCCGCGGGGTGCTGCCGGCGGAGGGGCGGCTGCTGGTCGGCTACTGCGACGACCTCGCCACGCCGCGCGTGCTCGGCCCGCTGCGCGACCTGATCGGCAGCGTGGGCAAGCGGCTCACCCAGGCGCTGGAGTCCGGCGACCGCGGCGCGGTGATCGACGCCCTCCGCGCCGAGCTGGACTGGCCCGACCACCCGACCGTGCTCGTCGTGGAAGACGTCCACTGGGCCGACGAGGCCACGCTCGACGTCCTGCGGTTCCTCGTGCGGCGGATCGCGCTGCTGCCGGCGGTGCTGGTGCTGACCTACCGCGACGAGGAGCTGACCCGCGACCATCCGATGCAGCAGCTGCTGGGCCTCGCGTCCGGCGCCGAGCGGGTGCGGCGGCTGCGCCTGGCCCGCCTCTCCCCGGAGGCCGTGCGCCGCCTCGGCGCCCACACCGGGATGGACCCGGAGCACGTGTTCGCGGTGACGTCCGGCAACCCGTTCTACGTCACCGAGGTGTTCGCGTCCGGCGACGCCGACGGCGTGCCGCCGACGATCGCCGAGGCGGTGACGGCCCGGCTGAAGGACCTCGACGGCGGTTCCTGGGACGCGGTGGAGCAGCTGGCCGTCGTGCCGTCCGGTGTCGAGCGATGGCTCGTCGACGCGGTCGTGTCCGGCGGGCTCCCCGCGCTCGCCGCCGCGGAGCGGCGCGGCGTGCTGACCGCCTCGGCCAAGCGGATCGGCTTCCGCCACGAGCTGATGCGGCGCGCGATCATCGACTCGATGCCGGCAGTCCGCCGCGTCGAGTGCAACCAGGCGGTGCTCGCCGCGCTGCTCGACCGGCTCGACACCGTCGACCTTTCCCGGGTCATGCACCACGCCGCCGAGGCCGGCAACGACGCGGCCGTGATCCGCCACGGCCCGGCCGCCGCGCGCGAGGCGGCCGCGGCCGGAGCGCACCGCGAGGCCGCCGCGCACTACCGTCTCGTGCTGACGCACCGCGGTCACTTCACCATGGCGGAGCAGGCCGACCTGCTCGAGGAGCAGGCCATCGAGTGCTACACGATCGGCCTCGGCACCGAGTCGGTGCGGGCGCAGCGGGAGGCGGTCGAGGTACGCCGGCGGCTCGGCGACCCGCGGGCGCTCGGGTTGAGCCTGCGCTGGCTGTCCCGGATGCAGTGGTGGGCGGGCATGCGCCCGGACGCCGAGGCGAGCGGCGCCGAGGCGATCGAGATCCTGGAGGCGGCCGGCGACCCGCGGGCGCTGGCGCTCGCCCTGAGCAACAGGTCGCAGCTCTACGCGCTGGCCGGGCGCAACGCCGAGGGCATCGCGTTGGGGCAGCGGGCGGCGGTCATGGCGCGTCAGATCGGCGACGCCGGCATCCTGTCGCACGCGCTCAACAACGTCGGCTTCGCGACCTGGCACGAGGGCGACCCCGAAGGCGAGGCGATGCTCACCGAGAGCCTCACGGTCGCGCTGGCGGCGGGCGAGGTCGAGCACGCCTGCCGGGCGTACTGCAACATCGCCTGGCAGATGCTCGACGACCTGCGCCTCGACGACGCGGACCGCCTCCTCGACGAAGGCATCGAGCTGGCCGACGAGGCCGAGTTCCTCGGCTTCCTGCGCTACCTGCACCTCTCCCACGGCATGCTCCTGCTGCTGCGCGGCGCCTGGGACGACGCGGAACGCGAGGCCGAATGGGCGCTGCACGAAGGGCCGACCCAGCGGTGCCCGGCGTTGGTGGTGACCGGCCGGGTGCGCGTCCGGCGCGGGCAGGAGGGCGGCGACGAGATCATCGCCGCGGGGTGGGAGCTGGCCAAGGGCCTGGGGGAGCCGCAACGCCTGGGCCCCGCCGGGAGCGCGCTCATCGAGGCGGCCTGGCTCCGCGGCGAAGCCTCCGCCGCGGCGGCCGCCGTCGCGCCCTACTACGAGGAGGTACGCCGGTACGGCGCGCACGCCTTCGCCGCCGAGCTCGGCTACTGGATGCGCCTCGCGGGCGCGGACGTGCCCGTGGTCGACGACCCCCACCCGTACGCGCTCCAGGCCGCGGGCAGGTGGCGCGAGGCGGCCGAGCTGTGGAAGGCGGCCGGCTGCCCCTACCACGAGGCGAGCGCGCTGGCCCAGGGCGACGACGCCGCCGACCTGCTCACGGCCCTCGCGACACTCGACAGCCTCAACGCCGAGCCGCTGGCCCGGCGCGTCCGCCAGCGGCTGAAGGACCTCGGCGTCGCCCGCGTGCCACGCGGGCCAACACCGTCCACACGCGACAACCCGGCCGGCCTCACCGAGCGCCAGGTCGAGGTGGTCCGGCTGCTCGCACAGGGCCTGAGCAACGCCGAGATCGCCGTCCAGCTCGTGCTGTCGGTACGCACGGTCGACACGCACGTCGCCGCCGTGCTCGACAAGCTGGACGCCCGCACGCGCCGGGACGCCGCCAGCCGAGCACGGGAGCTGGGCCTGGTCAGGTAGCTAGCCGCGCCGCCACTTCTGGTTGGCGCCGCCGTGGCATTCCCACGTGATGAGGCGGGCGCCGTCGGCGGTGTTCCAGTCGGCGACGTCGACGCACTTGTTGGCCTGCGGGTTGACGAGGTCGCCGGCGGCCGTCAGCACGAATTGCTGCGCCGGGTTGCCGCTGCAGCGCGCGAGCTGGATCACCGCGCCGTTGGCTGTCGAGCCCCACGCCACGTCCATGCAGAGGCCGAACGCGCGGATCGTGCCGTCTCCCGGGAAGGTCCAGCTCTGCGCCGCCGTGCCGTTGCAGGTGTAGAGCTGGAGGTACTGGCCGTCGACCCCATTGGACCCGGGCACGTCGATGCACTTGTTCGCGTACCCGATGATGCGGCTCGTACCGCCGCCGGCGGTCGTGGTCAGGGACAGGCCGTACACGCCGAGGATCTCGTTGACCGGCTGGTAGACCGTGGTGCCGCCGTTGGAGCAGTCGCCGCCGGCGCCGGACGTGACGCCCTGGGCCTGGTCGCCGGAGATGAAGGAGCCACCGGAGTCGCCGGGCTGGGCGCACGCGCTGCTCGCGACAAGACCGTACACAAGGGAGCCCGAGTAGTTGACGGTCACGTTCTTGGCGGTGATCGTGCCGCAGCGCCAGCCGGTGGTGCGCCCGGAGCGGCACACCGAGCTGCCGACGGCGGCCTCCTGCGAGCCGGCCACGTTGGTGGTGCCACCGTTCCAGGTGTTGACGACCGGGCGCGACACCCAGTTGGAGTTCACCTGGACCCAGGCGTAGTCGTTGTCCGGGAAGGACGAGCCGCGGAATGTTCCCTGCGCGACACCGCTCCCGCTCGTGTTGCTGCCGGTGCCTCCACAGTGGCCGGCGGTGACGAAGCCGCCGGAGACCGCGAAGCCGACGGAGCAGAGGACGCGGTTGTCGATGACGTACTCGTCGCCGCCGCGCACGTCGTACACGGGGCGGTAGGGGTTGGGCCTGGCGACCGCGCGGACGCCCGTGACGCCGGCGGCGAACCGCGCGGCCGCCTCCACAGTGGACGCTTCGACGACGACGCTGTTGGTGGCCGGGTCGACGTACCAGGAGTGGACGGCCGCGGCGGCGGTGCGGCGGTCCAGCGCGGCCTTGGCGCGGTCGAGGTCGCCCGCGCCGCGGGTCACGTACCGCGGTTGGGCACCCGCGGCCCGTACCAGGGAAGCTTTTGCCTTGTCGGTGATGCCGACGACGAGTGACTTGCCGTCGGGGGCGACCCAGGCGCCGCCGTAGGTGTCGCCGAGGTCGGTGCGGAGCCGGCGCTCGACCACGGGTGCGGCCGCCTCGACGACGAGCCTGTCGTGGATCCGCTCGTCGCCGAGGCCGAGGTCGCGGCGGAGGGCGGCGAGCTGGCCGGCGGGCAAGCCAATGGGCTGGGCGGTGGTGGCTGCGGGCGCCGCGGGGTCGGGTGCGGCGGCGGCTGGTGGCACGGCCGCGCCGAGGGTGAGCGCGGCGGCGGACACGAGGACACAGAGGTGACGGACCATCGGATACCTCCCCGGAGCGCCGAGAGCGCTCTCTGAGAGGAACCTTTACTATTCGTGTGGATGTTTGTCAATGAATGGTTCTGATCGGGCGCCTGCCCCATCGTGACCCGTCCGAGCGTCGCCGTGACCGGTTCTGATCGTATGCCAGACCGAATCTGACCGCTTGATATTGACTTTGATCGAGTCGAGTGCTTGGTTGGGTCCATGAGACGCACCGCCGCCCTGATCACACTCGTCCTCGTCGCGGGCGTGCCCGGCGCGGCCCGCGCCGCCGCCCCCGCCCCCGCTCCCGCCGAGTGGCGGCCGGGCACACCCCCGATAAGCACCCCGTGGACCGCCGAGGTCGGCCCGGACAACGCCCTTCCCGAGTACCCCCGGCCACAGCTCGTGCGCAACCGCTGGCAGAGCCTCAACGGGGTGTGGCAGTTCGCCGGCGCGGCCGAGGGTGAGGCGCCCCCGTTCGGCGAGGAGCTGAGCGAGCGCGTTCTCGTGCCCTACCCGATCGAGTCCGCGCTCTCCGGCATCCAGCGGCGCGAAGACCGGATGTGGTACAAGCGGACGTTTCGCGTGCCGACCCGCTGGCAGGTCGGCGGCGAGCAGCGGCTGCGGCTCAACTTCGGCGCCGTCGACTACGACGCCACCGTGTGGGTCAACGGCACGCGCGTGGCCACCCACCGGGGCGGCTACGACGCGTTCAGCGTCGACGTCACCGACGCGCTGCGCCCGACCGGGCAGCAGGAGCTCGTCGTCGGCGTCACCGACCTGACCGACGGCACCTGGCAGCCGGTCGGCAAGCAGCGCGACGTGGCCGACCGGGGCATCTTCTACACGTCCTCGTCCGGCATCTGGCAGAGCGTGTGGATGGAGCCGGTCGAGGCCGGCCACATCGAGCGGCTGCGCATGACGCCCGACGTCGGCGACGGCAGCCTCCGGCTCACCGCGCTGGCCGAGGGCGGCGGCCTCACCGTCGAGGCGGTCGCGTCCTCAGGTGGCAAGGTGTTCGGCCGGGTCAGCGGGCCCGCCGGCGCCGAGCTGCGGCTGCCGGTGCGCAACCCCAAGCTGTGGTCGCCCGACTCGCCGTTCCTCTACGACCTCACCGTCAAGCTCTTCGACGGTTCGCGGCGGGTCGACCTCGTCACGTCGTACTTCGGCATGCGCGAGGTGGGCACGAAGAAGGGCGCCGACGGCAAGCCGTACATGACGCTCAACGGCGACATCCTCTTCAACATGTCCACACTGGACCAGGGCTTCTGGCCGGACGGCATCTACACGGCACCCACCGACGAGGCGCTCCGCTTCGACATCGCCGAGCACAAGCGGCTGGGCTTCAACACGGTGCGCAAGCACATCAAGGTGGAGCCGGACCGCTGGTACTACTGGGCCGACAAGCTCGGGCTGATGGTGTGGCAGGACATGCCATCCATGCGCACCGGTGGCACGCCGCCCGAAGACGCGCGCCAGGAGTTCGAGCGGCAGCTGCACGAGATCGTCGAAGAGCACCGCGGCTGGACGTCCATCACCGTGTGGGTGCCGTTCAACGAGGGCTGGGGCGAGTGGGACCGGGTCGCCACCGGCCGCATCGCCGACGAGGTCGGCGCGCAGGACCCGAGCCGCCTCGTCAACGCCCACAGTGGAGTCAACTGCTGCAACTCGCACGGCGACTCCGGTCGCGGCGACATCGTCGACTTCCACGACTACCACGGCCCCGCGTCCCCGGTGCCGAGCGGCGACCGGGTGGCCGTCGACGGCGAGCACGGCGGCTTCGGCATGGAGGTCGACGGGCACATGTGGTTCGGCGAGGGCCACGGATACGGTGCGCTGCTCCCGGACAGCGCGGCGCTCACCGCGGCCTACGTCCAGAACCAGCGCGACCTGCTCACGATCGCCAACCGGTGCGGCCTCTCGGCCGGCGTCTACACCCAGATCACCGACGTGGAGCATGAGGTCAACGGCTTCTACACGTACGACCGCCAGGTCGAGAAGATGGACTTCGGGCGGGTGCGCGACGTAAACCTCGCGGTCATCCGCTCGGTCGACGGTACCGGCGCCAACGTGCCGGCACCGCCGCCCGGCACACCCGGCCTCACGGGCGTCGGCTACTGGCCGATGGACGAGGGGAGTGGCACGGTGACGGCCGACGCGGCCGGCGACCACGACGGCACGCTCGTCAACGGTCCGGTGTGGACACCCGGCAAGTCCGGAAACGCGTTGCAGTTCAACGGATCCAACCAGTACGTGGACACGGGTGCCGCGATCCTCGGTACGACCGGCAGCTACACGGCCACGGCGTGGGTCAAGCTCGACAGCCTCGGCGGCTTCGCCACCGCGGTGAGCCAGGACGGCGACCCGCACAGCGCGTTCTTCCTGCAGTACTCTGGCGCCGACAACCGCTTCGCGTTCAGCTTCGCCGGGGTCCGGGCGCTCGCGCCGACCGCGCCGGAGACCGGCCGCTGGTACCACCTCGCCGGCGTGCGCGACGTGAGCACCGGCTCGCTGACGCTCTACGTCGACGGGCAGAAGGCCGGCACCGCAAACTCCTGCCTGGGCGCGCCGTCGAGCGGCCACACGGTCATCGGGCGCGGCAAGTACAACGGCAACCCGGTCGACTTCTGGCGCGGCGCCGTCGACCAGGTGCGGGTCTACGACCGCGCGCTCTCCCAGGCCGAGATCGCGCAGCTGTACACCTCCGGGGGATAAGGGGAGGTAGGTGGCGAAGGGCTGGCCCTCGGCGTGGCCAGCCCTTCGCCCGTTTCGTGTTCCGGCGGGGCAGCGGCCGCTATACGATCAAGGGTGCGGAGGGAGACGACGATGTGCCGCTGGCTGGCCTACTCCGGGACACCGATCCTGCTCGAAGAGCTGCTGTACAAGCCGCGCCACTCGCTCATCGACCAGAGCCTGCACGCCCGGTTCGGGGTGGAGACGACAAACGGCGACGGGTTCGGCGTCGGGTGGTACGGAGTGGACGGTCCGCCCACGCCGACGCTGTTTCGCGGCACCGGTCCGGCGTGGGGCGACCCCAACCTGCGCGAGCTGGCCCACGCGATCTCCTCGCCGCTGTTCCTCGCCCACATCCGGGCGAGCACGGGCACGCCGGTGCAGCAGACCAACTGCCACCCCTTCCGCGAGGGGCGGTGGCTGTGGCTCCACAATGGATCGATCCGCGACTTCGCGCGGCTCAAGCGCGACCTCGTGTTCGCGGTCGAGCCCGCCCTGTACCCCGGCATCGCCGGGTCCACGGACTCCGAGGTGATGTTCTACCTCGCACTCACGTTCGGCCTGCGGGACGAGCCGGTCGCGGCGGTGGAGCGGATGGTGGGCTTCGTCGAGTCGGTGGGCCACGCGCACGGCGTGGCGGCGCCGATGCAGATGACGGTGGCGGCGACCGACGGCGACCGGCTGTGGGCGTTCCGGTACTCCAGCGAGCGCAACAGCCGGTCGCTCTCCTACAGCAAGGAGATCTCCGCGCTGCGCGAGCTCTACCCGGAAAACGAGGTCTTCCAGCGGGTGTCCGACGAGACGCGCGTGGTCGTCTCCGAGCCGGTCGGCGAGTTGGAGGGCGCGTGGCAGCCGGTGCCGGAGTCCAGCTACCTGATCGTCCAGAAGGGCGCCGACCAGCTCGGCGCCTTCGAGCCCCGGGCCGCCTGACGCGGCGCCCTACAACACCGGCCGCAGGAGGCGGTGGGGGCCGGCCCGGAGGGTGACGCTGATCGGGTCCTGGCGGGGCTGGTCGGCGACGCCCGGCCCCGGGTGTGACTCGATGTCGGCCGGTGGCACGTCGACAACGTCGCAGGCGGGGCAGCGGCCGGCCGGGTCGATCTCGGCGCCGCACTTCGCGTGGCGAAACGTGCGCAGCGGCTTGCCCGTGGAGAAGTGGCGCTCGCTCCAGCGCATGAGCGGGTAGATCACCGACCAGAGCTCGACGCCGCGGTCGGTCAGGAGGTACTCGTCGCGGGGCGGTGACTCCTGGTAGCGGTGGCGCTCCAGGATGCCCGCCTCGACGAGCGTGCCCAGCCGGTCGGCGAGCACGGCTCGCGGGATGTCGAGGTGGGTGAGGAAGTCGCCGAAGCGGCGCACGCCGTAGAAGGCGTCGCGCACGATCAGCAGCGTCCAGCGCTCGCCGACCAGCTCGAGCGCCCTGGCCAGCGAGCAGTTCTGCCCTTCGTAGTTCTTCCCCAGTGCCACGCTGTGATCCTACCCCCACCCGGTTCATTCAACGAACCGACGTTGCTAAGGTCAGTTCGTTCACCGAACTGAGGAGACCTGAGCATGTCGACGACAGTCCTGGCGCCACCCGAGACCCGCACCGGGTCCCGGGCCCTCTTCGCGGTCTGCGCCGCGACCCTGCTCGTCCTGCTGAGCTACACGGCGCCGGTGGCGGTGCTCCCGGAGACCGCGCGGAGCCTCGGCGCCGGGCTGACCGCCCAGATCTGGCTCATCAACGCGATCACCCTCGGGCTCGCCGCGACCCTGCTGGTGGCCGGCAGCCTCGGCGACGACTTCGGGCGGCGCCGCGTCTTCCGGATCGGCCTCGCGCTGCTCGCGGTCAGCTCGGCGGCCGCGGGTGCCGCGCCCGGCGCCAGCACGTTCATCGCGGCCCGGGTGGTGCAGGGCGTGGCCAGCGCGGCCATCCTCGCGGCCGGGCTCGGCCTGATCGGGCACGCGTTCCAGAGCCCGCACGGGCGTGCGCACGCCACCGCCCGCTGGGCCTCGATGCTCGGCGCGGGCATCGCGATCGGCCCGCTCGCCTCGGCCGCGCTCGCCTCGGTAGGGAGCTGGCGCTGGTTCTACGCGGTCATCGCCGTGCCGGCCGCGGTGCTCGCGGTCTCCGGCGGCCGGCTGCTGGCCGAGTCCCGCGCCGCCCGGCCAGCCCGCGTCGACGTGCCCGGCGTGGTGACGCTCGGCGCCGGCCTGGCCCTCCTCCTCGTGGCGGTGACCGCCGGGCGCACCGGCTGGCTGCGGCCCGCGACGCTGGTGCCGCTCGCGCTCGCCGCGCTGCTGCTCGCCGCCTTCGTCGCGGTCGAGGCCCGCGGCCGGACGCCGATGCTCGACCTCGGCCTGTTTCGCCGGGCGGACTTCCGGGTGGCCACGCTCGGCGCGTTCTTCACCGGGGTCGCCGCGCTCGGGCCGAGCACCGTGCTGCCCACGCTCGTACAGCGGCTGATCGGCGTCAGCGCGCTGGGTACGGCCGGCCTGGCCTTCGTCTGGGCGGGCGCGTCGTTCGTGGTCAGCAACCAGATGCGCCGGCTCGGCACCCGCGTCGCGCCGACCCGCCAGCTCGCGCTCGGGTTCGCGCTGACCGCCGTCGGCTACGTAGCGATGCTCGGATGGGCGGACGCGCACTCGTGGCTCCGCACCATCCCCGGGCTGCTGGTCTCCGGCGCGGGCAGCGGGCTGCTCAACGCGGCGCTCGCCCGGCTCGCCGTCGCCAGCGTCCCGCCGGACCGGGTCGCGATGGGCTCGGGCGCCAACAACACCGCCCGGTACGTCGGGGCCGCGCTCGGCGTGGCGGCCAGCATCACCGCCGCGTCCAGCATGCTGCCCGAGGGCCAGAGCGGCGGCTTCTCCGCACACGGCGCCGACGCGGTGCTGGTCGTCGGCGTGGTCATGTCGCTGGCCGGTACGGCGGTCGCCGTGGCCCGCTCCCGCCGTGCTTTGAGCCATGGCGAGTAGGAGGGTCCGGGATGTCCCGGGTTCGTGTCAGCGGCGGGCCGTCGCTCCCGCCGGAGACCGCGGCGGCCGGCGGCTCGCCAGGGCTCGCCGAGATCCCCGGCCCCCGCTGCCACCTCCGCGCGCCAAGCCCACCCAACGTGCGGCGCCAGCGGCGGGTTGGGTGCGGCCACGCGGGAGAGGCGGCTTGGACCATGACGGACGTCGCTGTAGCCCAAAATGGTCGTAACGTAGCGTGACCAGATTGGGGCACAGGTGTGGATCTAGAACGGCTAGGGTCGATATAGCGCCCTAACCGTTCTAGATCGCGAACGTGGTGCACGTTACCCGTGCACAGTGGCTACTGCCTGCGACCGAGGTCCGTCTGGCTCGGTCGGCGGCAGTGTGGCAGCTTAGGACATTGTGGACAAAGGCTGAGCTCGACCCCGAGAGCTCTATGGGTCGCGGTGGTTGCGGGTCGTGACGGGCTGGACCCCCGAGGGAGCGCGTCTTCGAGCGCTTCTGGCGAGGCGGGCACCGGCCTGGGCCTGCCGATCGCCGGCAAGACCGCTCGCCCAGCCCCACGGCGGCGCCGTCACGGTGACCTCAGCGGGCCCAGCCGGCGACGGCGCCATCGTCCGCCTCACGTTGTGCGGCTGACCGGGGTGACGTCCCGGATCGCCCCGTGTGCGCCCGATGTCCGGTATCTCCGCGGAATGGTGGGCGGCCGGGCGTCGTTGAATAGGCGGCTCATGGAGGAGCGCACATGGCTTCTCCCGGGTCGGGTTCGGTGGAATGATCGGCGCCCGGGCGTCGTTGTGTAGGCGGCTCCGCGAGATAGAGCCATTCCCCTTTTGTGGTGGCACCGAAATGGTGCCGGTGCGCGTGTGCGTGCGTTTCCCCCTTGGATTGGAGTAGAGCGTGAACACGATGCTGCGTAAGACGGTTACCGTTTTCGCGGGTTTCGCCTT
>Ga0081539_10002462_pt1 | contig 26092 bp, 22 predicted proteins | sample TabmetS4T2R2_FD_71023 | JGI IMG/M metagenome (GOLD analysis project Ga0081539, IMG submission 71023) | Tabebuia heterophylla rhizosphere microbial communities from the University of Puerto Rico - S4T2R2 | ecosystem: Host-associated > Plants > Roots > Rhizosphere ...
ATCGCCACGCCCATCGTGACGCTTACCCCTTATGCTGCCTTCCAGGCGATCGCCTATCACCTGCCGTCCTACAGCGAGACCGGCACGGGCAGCTTCGCGCTTGCCTATGACAGCGACACGCTGACCGCCACCCGCACCGAGCTGGGCGCCCGGCTCGACCGCGCGATCGTGCTCGACAGTGGCGCGCTGCTCACGCTTTCAGGCCGTGCCGCGCTTGCCATCAACGCCGGCGACGACATCGGTTTCACGGCCGGCTTCCAGAGCCTGCCCGGCACGACCTTTGCCATCGAAGGCGCCGAGCCCGACCGCTATTCGGCGCTGATTGACACGGCCGCCGAATACCGCACGCCATCCGGCTTGTTCGGAGCTCTGGCCTTCCATGGTGAATTCTCCGGCAACGTCACCAGTCTCGGCGGGAAGGCCACGATCGGGTTTAATTGGTGAAGCGAGGGAGACCGCTCGTCTGCGGACGGCGTTTGCCGGCCGCGGAATAAAGGATTGCCGGAGTACCTGGCGACCGCGGGCTGGTCTGAGGTTCGTGACCACCTGAAAAGCGTGCGCAAGTCTCTAAACATCATGATTTGAACAGGCATGGTTCGCTAACCCTTGATCGCGCCGGCCGTCATACCGGCAACGATCTGCCGGTTGAAGAACAGGAAGACGATCAGCGGCGGGATCGTGATGAGCAGGATATTCGTGAACAGCAGGTTGAAGGACGTGTTGAACTGGCTCTGGAAATTGAAGAGCGTGAGCTGCACCGTCACATTGTCCTTGCCTGGCAGGTAGTAGAGGGGGTTGGTGAAGTCGTTGAAGATCGCAACGGACTGGACGACGATCACCGTGACGACGACCGGCTTTAGCAGCGGCAGGATGACCTTGAAGAACAGCCGCAGTGGTCCGGCGCCGTCTATGATCGCCGCTTCGTCCAGCTCGCGTGGGATGGTCGCGACGAAGGCGCGAAATAGCAGGACCGTGAACGATAGCCCGTAGGCGACCTCGATCAGGACAAGCCCGTGCAGTGTCTTGAAGAGGTTAAGGCCCTGAAGCACCCAGATCGTCGGCACAACCGCCGGCGGGATGATCAGCCCGGCCAGCACCAGGAAGTTGACGACCGGGGTCCAGGCCGACGGCCGCCGCTGAAGAACGAAGCCGACCATCGCGCCGAAGATGACGAGCAGCGTCACGCTGGCTACGGTCAGGATTGTGGAGTTGAGGAAGGCCGTAAGCAGCATGTAGTCGCGTGTCTGAACGACCTCGACTAGATTCTCCCAGAGATGGAGGCCATTCGTCGGCAGCGAGAACTGGCGGAGCGCGGCCTCGCGCTTATCCTTGAGCGCGGCGAGCACGATAAAGGCGAACGGCACGACGAAGATGAAGATCGATACGAGAATCGCCGTGCTGCCGAGCCAATAGCGCTGCGCGCGCTTCTTCATCGTTCGATCTCCCCTCGGTTCAGCCACCAGGACAGCGGCACCATGATGGAGGCGACCAGAACGAAGAGAACGACATTGCCCGCGGTCGAGAGGCCGTAGAAGCCCGCCTGATATTGTTTGTAGATGACCGAGGCGATCACGTCGGAGGTGAAGCCGGGACCGCCTTTGGTCATCGCCCAGATCAGATCGAAGGAGCGCAGGCCGCCGATAAGCGACAGGGTGATGACGGTGATCGTCGCAGGCCGCACCAGCGGCAATGTGATGAAGCGGAAGTTCTGCAGGCTGTTGGCGCCGTCGATGGTCGCGGCCTCGTAGTAGTCGCTCGGGATCGAAGCGAGGCCGGCGATATAGATGACTGTGGCCAGCCCGACACCCTTCCAGACATCGACAAGCGCGACGGACAGGAGCGCGAAGCGCGGATCGGTGAGCCAGCCTGGCCCCTTGATGCCGAACAGCCCAAGCGTCTCGTTGATCATGCCTTCGGTCGGATGCATCATCACGGTGAAGGTGATGCCGACCCCGACGGTTGAGACCAGCACCGGGAAGAAGACGACGGCGCGCAGATAGTCGCGGCCGATGACCTGCGATGTAAGCAGCACGGCGAGCAGCAGGCCGAGTATGACCTTCATTCCCGACGTTATCGCACCGTAGATCAGGGTGTTGATGAGGCCCTGGACGAGGAACGGCTCCCTGAAGAACTGCCGGAAATTGTCGAGGCCGATGTAGCTTGCCTCGGAAAGCGTCCATCGGGTCAGCGCGAAGAAGAAGGAAGCGAGCGTCGGATAGAGGAACAGCACGCCGTAGATGATCGCGGCGGGCAGGAAGAACCATGCGGGGTAGCTGGAGCGCGCTGCTCGGCGCACCGGCGCCGTGGTCCGGGTCACATCTGCCGTGGCCGTCACGGTGGCCATGCGCTTCTCCTGCTTTGCAACGGACCCGGCCGGGGTGAGGCCGGGTCCATCGACCCGCCGCGCTTGGCCGCTCACCAGCCCGGCAGACCGAGCTGCTGCGCCTGTTTCTTGACGTCTTCGTCATAAAGGGCTGCACCGTCGGCGGGCGTGCGGATACCGGAACCCACCTCGACCGTGATCTGCTCAAGCGCCGGACCCTTGACTGGCGACAGGAACTCCAGCGCAGGCGCGGTTGCTCCTTCGTTTTGGAAATAGGGTAGCAGGTCGGAAACGGCAGGCGGAACGTCGGCGGGCAGCGCGCAGCCCTTTACGAGATAAGGGCCGGTAGCTCCGCCAGCCTTGGTCTGGGATTCGCAGCCCGCGACGCTGGCGACAAAGGCAAGGAATTTCTTCGCTTCCTCCTGGTTCTCGGATGTCTTGGGAATGTAGAGGCCAGCAGGCATCCAGACCGTCAGCCCGTTCTTGGCGGCGTCGTCGCCCGGCATGGCGAAGAACCCCACGTCAGCAAGCCTGTCGGGATAATTCTGCTGGATCAGAGAGACGGCGAAGGTGAGCATTGGATAATGCGCGCCCTCGCCGTTCGCAATCTTTTGGACTCCATCTTCGTAGGTGGCAGCCGCGAAGTCCTCGTTGAGGTAGCCGGCCTTGAAGACGGCTTCCTGCCGCTCGAAGCCTTTCAGGGCGGCAGGCGTCGTCGCGTATTTCGCTTGGTTCGCCGTGTACTTCTCGGCAAATCCGGGCTCCGCCGCCTGCACGTTATAGTAGTCGGCGAGCACGAAGATCTGGCTGGTCCAGGTCGCGCCGAAGGTCTGGATGACGGGCGCGACCTTGCCCGCCGCCTTGACCTTCTCGTTGTTGGCCATGAACTCCTCCCAGGTCTTGGGCACCTGTAGGCCCAGCTCCTGGTAGACCTTCCGGTTGTAGAGCACGCCACCACCCATCGCGGCGCCGATCGGCGCGCCATAGACACGGCCGCCCGAGGTCACGACCGACTTGAAGGAATCGAGCACATTGGCCTCGAACGGCTCGTCGGTGAGGTCGACGAGGTTCTGCTGCGGGTTCATTGCCTGGAATAGCGAGCCCGAATTGTAGAGGAAGACGTCGGTCATCTCCTGGGTGGCGAGCCGCGTTTTGATGATGTTGTCGCCGTCGCCGCCACCAGGGCGCTGCTCCAGCTCGATCTTCACATTCGGATTGAGCGCCTGGTAGTCGGCTACGAGCTGGTTCGCCCAAGCTATCGTGTTGGGCGCATTATCCACCAGGAAGCTCAGCGTCACATCCTGGGCGAGGCCGGCGCTCGTGGACGCCAGCCAGAAAGTCGCCGCTGCGCTGGCAAGAAGCGCACGGCGTGTTGTGGTCAGTCCCATGTCATCCTCCCTTGTCTGGCCGGCTGTCCGGCCGCGTTTGTTCACTCTCGGTTGCTCATCCTCGCCCTTGCCTGATCCGAAACGTCGCCCGATGTGTGCCCGGCGCGAGCGGCGCGCGGGTTTCTCCCGAGCCATCCGTCGGCCCGATCGGCACGCCGTCGAGCAGCGCATCCCTGTACATCCGACGGAGTGCCAGCGTGCCGCGCGCGCCTGGAGGCACGAGCATGTCGTAGGTGACGGTGTCGCCCTCGAGCGTCCATGCGGCTGCGATGCGTCCGGCGGCGGAATCGTGACGCGCGGTGACCGGCGACAACGCGGCAATCACGGTCGGTTCGAAGAGGATGTGGTGGAAGCCGGGATCGGCTTCGTCAGGCCGGAAGCCGGCGACCGCCTCGAACAGCCATTGGCAGACCGCACCATAGGCATAGTGATTGTAGGAATTCATGGCCGGCTCGAAGATTGAACCGTCGGCGCGGATGGCATCCCAGCGCTCCCAGATCGTGGTGGCGCCGTTCTTCACTTGGTAGAGCCAGCCGGGAACCTCCTCCTGCAGGAAGACGGCGGCCGCCAGCTCGGTCTCGCCGATCTTGATGAGCGCCGGCAGCAGCGCCGGCGTACCGATGAAACCGGTGCCGATGCGGCCATCCGCGCGTGCGATCGTCGCCTTGAAGTATTCGCCTGCGATGGGCAGCAATTCCCCGGGAATGAGATCGTGGAGAATGGCAAGCGCGTACGATGTCTGGTCGTCGTAGCAGAGGCGGCCGGACGGCGTGATGAACTCGCGGGCGAAGGCCTGCTTCACGGTTTGGGCGCGTTCCTCCATCTGCCTGGCGACACTCTCGTTGCCGAGCACGTGGGCGGCCTTCGCGGTCAACGTGGAGGAGATATAGAGATAGATGGTCGCCGCGGCGTCGTCGCCGATTGTCGGCAGGGGCTTCTCGCTCGGCCCCTTGGGCTGCAGCCAATCGCCGAAGGTGAAGCCGCGCTCGCCCCATGCGCGCGGCGGCCTCACGATCGGCCCGTCGCTGATCGACCAGACGAAATCGACCCACCGAACCATCGCCGGCAAGGTCTGCTCCAGGACCGAGCGGTCCCCGTAGTGAAGCCAGAGCGTCCATGGCACCACGCAGATGGCGTCGCCCCAGCCGGTCGAGCCGAAGAAACCTGGATACTTGTCCGGATGCAGCCGCGTCAGGTCGGGCACGACATGCGGCACGGCGCCGTCGGTGCGCTGGTCCGCCATCAGATCGTTGAGCCACTTGCGCAGGAATCGGTTGGAATCGTGCAGGTAACAGGCAGTCGCGGCGAACACCTGCGCATCACCGGTCCACCCAAGCCGCTCGTCGCGCTGCGGGCAGTCGGTAGGCACCTCGATGAAGTTCGAGCGCTGCGACCAGACGGTGTTCTCGACCAGCCGGTTCACCAGCCTGTGGCCGGAGCTGAAGCTGCCAACTGATTTCTGGATCGAGCTGATTGGGACCGAGGCGATGGACGTGATCTCCGCCGCCCCTTCGATGGTTACACGTGCATAGCGAAAGCCCTGGAAGGTAAAGAACGGACGATAGCTCTCCTCACCGTCGCCCTTGAGGATGTACTCGAGGCGCGCTTCGGCGGTGCGGTAGTTGCGGTTGTCAAAATTGTTGTCGACGTCGACGATCTCGGAATGCTCCACGACGACCCGCGCGCCTTTCTCCCCTTTCACCGTGAAGGCGACGTAGCCGGCGAGATTCTGGCCGAAGTCGTGGATTGTGCGCTCCTCGTCATCCTTCCAGGTGAGGACCGGAGCAAAAGGCTCCAGCTCACGAACCGGCGTGACTTCGTGGGGCACGAGGACATTCTTGTCGAAGGCGATGACCTCAGCACCCCGGCCCGCCGGGAGTGCCTCGAGCCGGGCATCGTAGATCTCGCCGAAATAGATGCCGGACTTGCGGATCGGCAGCTCGCCGCTCGCCCAGGTTGCGTCGGTCTTGACGACAATCTGAGCTTTCGCGTCAGCACCCCGCCGCAGCTCTGCGATAGCAGCGATTTCGCTGCCCCAGGTGTTGAAGATGGGGTTCTTCTTCCACATCATCTGCGAGCGATGCCAGCCATCGGCGAGCCAGATGTCGATGACGTTATCGCCTGGCCTCAGCAGCGATCCGACTTCGTACGTCTGGAACGACAAGCGCTTGTCATAGGTGGTCCAGCCAGGAGTGAGCAGATCGTCGCCGACCCGCACGCCGTTGATGAATGCGCGGTAGAGGCCAAGCGCGCTGATGCGAAGCACCTCGCGGCCGGAAGGCGTCGGGAGCCGAAATTCTTTGCGCAGGAACGAGGCGGGTGTGCCGACACCGGCATCCGCGACGGGGCGCACCATCTCGGCAGACCAGGCAAAGCCGTGCAAATCCAGGCCTGCCGTGCGCAACGGTGCGGTCTCGTTCATCGGCACGTCCTCCCAGGACCCACGCGTCCATGCTTGTATGTGCATCGTTCTACGTAGATCGTTCTACAAAAATGGCACAGTTTTGCGTTCCCGGCAAGCACGGACGTGTTGTCGAAGAATGTGAACGCCGGAACGGACCGATTCGACCTTCGTTGCCTATGCTGCTACGCAGCGGGCAAGAGGCAGCAATGGCGGGTCGTGCAAAAAGCGAGCGCGTGACCATCCGCACCGTAGCGGAGGACGCCGGCGTGTCGGTTGCGGCCGTTTCCAAAGTGCTGCGCGACGCTTATGGCGTCAGTGAAGCGTTGCGCGCCAAAGTGCGTGCCTCGATGCAGAAGCTCGGTTACCGGCCACACGCAGCCGCGCGTGGGATGCGCGGGCAAACCTATACGCTGGGCGTGCTGCTTCCCGACCTGCACAACCCGTTTTTTGCCGATATCATGGCGGGCATCAACGAAGCGCTGGTCCGCACGCAATACCAGCCGCTGCTTGGTTTCGGCCAGTCGGCGACGACTACGGAGCACGCGGTGATCGAAGCCATGCTCGACCGGCAGATGGACGGTCTCATACTCGTGGCTCCGCGCCTCGTCACCGAGGAACTGGCCAAGATCGCAAGGACGATCCCGACTGTTCTGATCGGCCGGCACCTGCCGGAGGTCTCGGAATTCGATACGGTCAACAACGATGACGAGCTCGGCGCCAGGCTGGCGGTGCGGCATCTGCACGAGGCGGGTTATCGCAATGTCGCGCATCTTTCCCTGGAACCGCCGCCGCCCGCCGGTGAAGTGACCAGAGTGCGCGAGATCGGCTACCGGGTCGCGATGCGCGAGCTTGGCCTGTCGCGGTACATTAGGGTCGTCGTCGCTCCGGAGACAGCGCGCGAGGTCCAGGTCGCGGCGCGGCATCTGCTGCAGTCGAGATCGCGGCCCGAGGCGCTCTTCTGCTGGACGGACCATGTAGCGCTGGAGGTGCTGAGCGTTGCACGCGAGTTGGGGCTCTCTGTCCCCGGGGATCTTGCCGTCGTTGGCTACGATAACACCTCCTATTGCGACCTCGCGCAGAACGCGCTTACCAGTATCGACCAGTCCGGGCAGGTGCTGGGGTTGCAAGCCGCCCGGCTGCTGATCGAACGGATCAAAGGCCGCAATACCGCCGAGCATTTCGTGATAACGCCGCGGCTCGTCGCTCGCGCGAGTTCCAAGGCGGCAGGGCACGCACTGCGCGGCCAGTGATGGCCGGCAGCGCTGCCGGGACCAGCCGTCAGTCCTGTAGCTTTATGAGAGCGAGTAACCTGGTGTTTTGTTTGGAAAAGTTGGTGGAGCCAAGGGGAGTCGAACCCCTGACCTCTTGAATGCCATTCAAGCGCTCTCCCAACTGAGCTATGGCCCCACGCCCGGCATCAAGCCGGCGCCGTTTCCGGCGAAGAGGTCCGGAGAGGCGCTGCGGCCGCTCCGTTCGAGGGCGGCTTCTAACCCCGCCCCTCTCGAATATCAAGCCGCTTCGTCACGAATTCGACGCCGGCTGAAGGATCGGCAGCCGCACCGCCGAATGAAATTCAAGCGGGGTCCCGAGGCGCCCGCCTGAGAGTCGCGATCAGACTTCGTCGTCGTCGTCGCCGACGCCGATGATGTCGGTGACGTCGTCTTCCTCTTCCTCTTCCTCCTCGAGGAAAGTATCCTCGTCCTCGCCGAGATCGACTTCCACGTCGTCATCGATGTCGGGAAGCTCGTCGTCGCCGCCCTTGGCCTCGTCGTCGGCCTCTTCGAGTGTGACGATCTCCGGCCCTTCCTCCTCCGCATCAAGCTCCTTCTGCTCGACCTCTTCCTCCTCCTCGATGACGCTGGTGGTGCCGGAATCGAAATAGGAGCGCGGATAGGAGACGCCCGTATAGGGCGAAACGATCGGGTCCTTGTTCAGGTCATAGAACTTCCGGCCCGTCTCCGGATCGATACGCTTTATGCCAAGCTCGGGTTTTGCCACGTCAAGCCTCGTAGGGAATTTCGCTGCCATAAAAGAGAAGCTGGTCCCCTTAATCGCAGTTCCATGTCCTGTCAAAGCCAAAAGACGACCGCAAAAGCCGCTCTCGCCCGCTCGTCCGCAAGGGATGACCGGCAGGAAAACCCGTGTTAGGAGACCGCCGGCAAATGGGCATGGCGATGCCCCCATTCAACCTCGAAAGGTCAGAAATGTCGCACGCTGAGCAAGCAGTACCAGCGACCGCGCGCCGCTCGCCGCCGCTTTCGGGCACAGCGCGCGTGCCCGGCGACAAGTCGATCTCGCACCGCTCCTTCATGTTCGGCGGGCTCGCCTCCGGCGAGACGCGCATCACCGGCCTGCTCGAAGGCGAGGACGTGATGCGTACCGGCGCAGCCATGAAGGCGATGGGCGCCAATATAGAAAAGCATGGCGCCGAATGGGTAATCCACGGCACCGGCAACGGCGCGCTGCTCGAACCCGAAGGCCCGCTCGACTTCGGCAATGCCGGCACCGGTTCGCGGCTCACCATGGGCCTCGTCGGCGCCTACGATATGGAAACGACTTTCATCGGCGACGCGTCGCTGTCCAAGCGGCCGATGGGTCGCGTGCTCGACCCGCTCAGGGAGATGGGTGTGCAGGTGCTGAAGGCTGCGGCGGGCGACCGCATGCCGATCACGCTGCGCGGGCCGAAGCAGGCCGCGCCAATTTCCTATCGCGTGCCGATGGCCTCGGCGCAGGTGAAGTCGGCCGTGCTGCTTGCGGGGCTGAACACGCCCGGCATCACCACCGTGATCGAGCCGGTCATGACGCGCGACCACACCGAAAAGATGCTGAAAGGTTTCGGCGCCAATCTCGAGCTGGAGACGGACAAGGACGGCGTGCGCCATATCCGCATCGAAGGTCAGGGCAGGCTGGCCGGACAGGTGATCGCCGTGCCCGGCGACCCGTCCTCGGCCGGCTTCCCGCTGGTGGCCGCGCTTATCGTGCCGGGCTCGGACATCATCGTCGAGAACGTGCTGATGAACCCGACCCGCACGGGCCTGCTGCTGACATTGCAGGAGATGGGCGGAAAAATCGACATCTTGGACCCGCGCAACGCCGGTGGCGAGGATGTTGCCGACCTGCGCGTGCGCGCCTCCGAGCTCAAGGGCGTGACCGTGCCGGCCGAACGCGCGCCGTCGATGATCGACGAATATCCGGTGCTGGCGGTCGCGGCGAGCTTCGCGGAAGGCGAGACGCTGATGCGGGGCATCGGCGAGCTGCGCGTCAAGGAGAGCGACCGGCTGGCCGCGACCGCCGCTGGCCTCAAGGCCAATGGCATTGATTGCGTCGAAGGCGAGGAGACTTTGCTGGTGCGCGGCAAGCCCGGAGGGAAGGGCGCCGGCGGCGGTATCGTGGCCACGTATCTCGACCACCGCATCGCCATGGCGTTTCTCGTGCTGGGTCTGGCCACGGAAAAGCCGGTGACGATCGACGACCGTTCCATGATCGCCACCAGCTTTCCGGAGTTCATGGGGCTGATGACGGGGCTGGGAGCGGAGATCGAATGACATGCACCAGCCGCCGCACTTCCGCGAGACCGACCTCGGCGTCCAGCATGCGCTGGGCGTCGACAGCTACATCACGCCGTCCTGGTATGCGACCAAGCGGGAGACCGGCAAGGTCGTGCCGACCTGGAACTACGCCATCGTGCAGGTGCGCGGCACGGCGCGCGTCATCGACGATCCGGCGTGGCTGAAGACGCAAGTAGAGGCGCTGACGGGCGAGCATAAGAAGCAGCGGGCGAAGCAATGGGCCGTGAGCGATGCTCCGGAAAGCTACATCGTCTCCCAGCTCAAGTGGATCGTCGGGGTCGAGATCGAGATCACCGGGATCGAAGGCAAATGGAAGGCCAGCCGGAACCGGCCCGCGGCGGATATCGCGAAGGTCGCGACGGGGCTGGAGGACAGCGCAGATGCACATGCAAATGCCGGCATGGCGGGGCTTGTGCGGGGGGGTACGGCGCAAAGCGGCGAGATGCGACAGGCATACACCAAGTGGACAGGGGATTATCCTTCGACCGCTCGTTTTATAAAATCGGCCATCAACGGCACAGCAAATAGATATTTACCGTGCCGATCGCGATAGATTAAGCCGGCAGAGATAAGAGAGGTCAAAAGTTGATTTATGTGACTCCGGCTGAAAGGTTTATCGAGAAGCTCTTCGGATTTTGCTAGAATTTCTTGTACAGTAAATTCGGAGTTAACAGAGTCGATATTTGCAATTACATAAAGTATTTGCTGTTGCCTATCTGTGACTCGAGCCCATCGGCCGGCAAAGAAGTCGGTGTCCAACTTTCTTATAATGCTTGTAACAGGAACAGATGGCTGCTTTCCATCTGCTACCTGTTGTATATATGAGTCATACGCCTCGCGGCATATAAACTGGATAAAATAAGGATAGCCGCCCGAGTGTTGATAGATCAGGCCAACAGCATTTGGATTGAAGTCAACAGGGCATTTTGCAGCTTGAACTGGCTTTTGGATTGCTGCTTTACTTTCGGCTTCGCTCAATTGAGAAAGGAACAGTACCCTGAACATCCTCTCGGTATAAGTTCTAGATTCGACGAGCTTGGGGAAGAGAGTTGGGAGACCGACGAGAACAAGAAGAAATGGAGTGCCTTGGCGTTGGATTGATTGAAACAGATCAAGCAAAACAGATAGCGGATATTGTTCCTTCTGGGCATGATCTGCCAGATTTTGAGCTTCATCGTATGCAAAAACAATTCCCTTTCTGCCGGTCGGTGGAAGGTTTTGTGATACGATGGAAAAGACCGCCTTCAATTTATCGACGGTTAAGCCTGGAGTTGAATTATAGACTGCGGTAAGCAGCTCGTAGCTCAGCGTAATATCTGTTCTCGTTTCTGTGGAAGAGAATCCGACAGGCGTCTTTGTGGATTCTCCAACTTTGATAGAGTTGGTCACTACCGACAAATCGGTTATCAAACGTTGAGCTATGTTTGGTTCGCTAATGCTCGCTGATTCTGAAAGGTCGGTGCCGACCCAGAGCCACCCTTCCGACAAAGCCATGGGCTTAAGCTCTTCCAGAAGAACAGTCTTGCCAACTCCTCGCAGTCCGGTAAGAACCAGATTGTCTGTCACCACAGTTTGGCCCAACAGTTTTCTGAACTCATCCTTCTCGTGCACCCGTCCTGCTAGATAGGGCGGTCGATGGCCGGCGCCGGGCCGAAAAGGGTTAGCGAAAGGCGCATCAACCATTAGTTAGTCTCCGTTAGCCATATGACTAATGTCATAAGCATGACTAAATATGACGCGCATTTGAATTTCAAGTGGCTGGTTCGTTTTTTACTGGTAGCTCAGAGTGTAGGCGCATACGTGTGACCCGTTGACAACAGCACGCCTCACCATCGCCATCGACGGTCCCGCCGCCTCGGGCAAGGGCACGCTGGCGCGCCGCCTGGCCGATTATTACCACCTGCCCTATCTCGATACGGGCCTGACCTATCGCGCGGTGGCGAAAATGCTGATCGACCAGAGTTGGCTGCTTCATGACGAGAGGCGCGCGGTCGAGGCGGCGCGGCTGGTCGATCTTGGCAATCTTGATCGCGAGGCGCTGTCGGCGCATGCCGTTGCGGACGCTGCCTCGCGGGTCGCCGTCATTCGCGAGGTGCGGCGCGTGCTGGTCGAGAAGCAGCGTGCCTTCGCGGCCAGCCCCACCGGCGCCGTGCTCGACGGCCGCGACATCGGTACGGTCGTCTGTCCGGGCGCCGACGTTAAACTTTATGTGACGGCGAGCGCGGAAGTGCGCGCCGCGCGGCGGCTGCGCGATATCGAATCGCGCGGCGGCCGGGCCGATCTTGTCGAAATCCTGGCCGACATCAGGCGCCGCGACGAGCGCGACATGGGCCGCGCCGACTCTCCGTTGGAACCCGCAGCCGACGCGCACTTGCTGGATACATCCGAAATGTCTATAGAAGCCGCGTTCCTGGCGGCCAGAGCGATCATAGACGACGCGATTGCCGCCCGGAACAAAGCCCGTCATCCAAGCTGATCGCGGCGCTTCCGCCTTGCGGAAGAAGCTCGAAATGCCGATATGCCGGGTCGAACCAGCCTGTCAGCATTCTCGCGCCGGACCGCCGCAATCGAGTTGAAGCGGCAACAGGGCTTTTCAGCCCGGAATGCAGGCAGGCCATCGCAACGCTAACCCGCGGCGCCAGCCCCGCCATAACCGCCTGTCGCTGCAGCGCAGCCGAGCCGAAATGCCTGCGGGGTTTTCCAGGAGAACAAATGTCACAAGCAAATCCCACCCGCGATGATTTCGCCGCCCTTCTCGAAGAATCTTTTTCCGACGGCCATTCGGGTGAAGGCCAGGTCGTGCGCGGCACCGTCACCGCGATCGAGAAGGACATGGCCATCATCGACGTCGGCCTGAAGGTCGAAGGCCGCGTCGCGCTGAAGGAATTCGGCGCCAAGGCCAAGGACGGCAGCCTCAAGGTCGGCGATACCGTCGAAGTTTATGTCGAGCGCATCGAGAATGCGCTTGGCGAGGCGATGCTTTCCCGCGAGAAGGCGCGCCGCGAGGAGAGCTGGGTGCGCCTCGAGGAGAAGTTCAACAAGGGCGAGCGCGTCGAAGGCATCATCTTCAACCAGGTCAAGGGCGGCTTCACGGTCGATCTCGACGGCGCCGTGGCGTTCCTGCCGCGCAGCCAGGTCGATATCCGGCCGATCCGCGACGTCACCCCGCTGATGCACAACCCGCAGCCCTTCGAGATCCTCAAGATGGATCGCCGCCGCGGCAACATCGTCGTGTCGCGCCGCACCGTGCTGGAAGAGAGCCGCGCCGAGCAGCGCTCCGAGATCGTCCAGAACCTCGAAGAGGGCCAGGTGGTCGAGGGCGTGGTCAAGAACATCACCGACTACGGTGCGTTCGTCGACCTCGGCGGCATCGACGGCCTGCTGCATGTCACCGACATGGCGTGGAGGCGAGTCAACCATCCGACCGAGATCCTCAACATCGGCCAGACGGTCAAGGTGCAGATCATCCGCATCAACCAGGAAACGCACCGCATCTCGCTCGGCATGAAGCAGCTCGAGAGCGACCCGTGGTCCGATATCGGGACCAAGTTCCCGCTCGGCAAGAAGATCAGCGGCCGGGTGACCAATATCACCGATTACGGCGCTTTCGTGGAGCTGGAGCCGGGCATCGAGGGTCTGATCCACGTCTCCGAAATGTCGTGGACGAAGAAGAACGTGCACCCCGGCAAGATCCTGTCGACCTCTCAGGAAGTCGACGTGGTCGTGCTCGAGGTCGATCCCGCCAAGCGCCGCATCTCGCTGGGTCTCAAGCAGACGCTGGAGAACCCGTGGGAGGCGTTCGCCCGCAACCACCCGGTTGGCAGCCAGGTCGAGGGCGAGGTCAAGAACAAGACCGAGTTCGGTCTCTTCATCGGCCTCGACGGCGACGTGGACGGCATGGTCCATCTGTCCGACCTCGACTGGAACCGTCCGGGCGAGCAGGTCATTGAGGAGTATCAGCGCAGTCAGGTCGTCAAGGCGCAGGTGCTCGACGTCGATATCGAGAAGGAGCGCATCTCGCTTGGCATCAAGCAGCTGCAGCGTACGGCGTCGACCGGCGCCGCGGCCGGCGGCGAACTGCGCAAGAATGCAGTCGTTACCTGTGAGGTGATCGGCGTCAAGGATGGCGGCATCGAGGTCAGGCTGGTGGAGCCGGGCATCGAGACCTTCATCAAGCGCTCCGACCTCAGCAGAGACCGCGACGAGCAGCGCCCCGAGCGCTTCACCATCGGCCAGAAGGTCGACGCGCGCGTGATCGCCTACGACAAGAAGACCCGCAAGGTGCAGGTGTCGATCAAGGCGCTGGAGATCGCCGAGGAGAAGGAGGCGGTCGCCCAGTACGGCTCGACCGACTCCGGGGCTTCGCTCGGCGACATCCTGGGCGCAGCGCTCAAGAACCGCGAGAAATGATGCATTCGCGGCAAGAGCCGCGATGGCGCTGATAAAAGAAAACCCGCCGGAGCGATCCGGCGGGTTTCTTTTCAGCGGGTATGAAGCCGCTCGTCCGCAGTCGGGAATTCAATGCCGGCGAATGCGAGTGGAACCGCCCGCCGAGACCCGCGTTGACGCACCAGGAAAGGCTTGAAGGCCTCCGATCAACACGGGAGATTTCCATGAATTGGAACAGGATCGAAGGGAACTGGGAGCAGTTCAAAGGGCAGGTCCAGCAGCAGTGGGGCAAGCTCACCGACGATGACATCGAGGTCATCCAGGGCAAGCGCAAGGAACTTGCCGGCCGCATTCAGGAGCGCTACGGCAAGGCCCAGGACGAGGCTGAGCGGGAAATCGACACCTGGCTCGCCCGCCACTGATAGTCATTTCATTCACGCGAGAAGCCCCGCTGTGCGGGGCTTTTTCGTGACGCGTTCCGCCTCGACTCTCGCCATGCTGAGGCCTAAATCCACAAGGCCATAGCGGAGGACGAGCCGATGCCCGTCATCAAGACAACGGCGATGCCAGTCGGCGAGGCCGTTCCGGTCCTCGGCCAGGGCACATGGAAGATGGGCGATGATCGCCGCAGGCATTCCGAGGAGGTTGCTGCTCTCAAGCTCGGCATCGATCTTGGCATGACGCTGATCGACACCGCGGAAATGTACGCCTCGGGCGGTGCGGAAAAGGTGGTGGCCGAGGCCGTCGACGGACGGCGCAGCGAGGTCTTCATCGTCAGCAAGGTATTGCCGTCGAACGCCTCGCGCCGCGGTGTCGAAGCGGCCTGCGAGCGCAGCCTCAGGCATCTCAAGACCGAGACCATCGATCTCTACCTGCTGCATTGGCGCGGCTCGGTGCCGCTAGCCGAGACGGTCGAAGCCTTCGAGGCCCTGAAGGCTGCCGGCAAGATCCGCCACTGGGGCGTCTCAAACTTCGATCTCGACGACATGCGGGAGCTGGAGGCGCTTGCGGCCGGCAAGGCGGTGCAGACCAACCAGGTGCTCTACAATCTCGGGCGGCGCGGTATCGAGCACGACTTGATCCCCTGGTCGCGGGAGCGCGGCATCCCGGTCATGGCCTATTCGCCGGTCGAGCAAGGCAGGCTGGCGAACAACGCACGGCTGGCGGAGATCGCCCGCAGGCACGGCGCCACGCCGGCGCAGGTCGCTCTTGCCTGGACCATGTGCGAGCCCGGCATTATCGCGATCCCCAAGGCAAGCCGGCTCGAGCATGTACGCGACAATCGCGCCGCGCTCGACATTGCGCTGGCACCCGAAGACCTGGCCGAGCTCGACCGTCTTTTCCCTCCGCCGGGCGGTAGGCGGCCGCTGGAGATGATGTGACCGTCTGCTCGCTCCGGCCCGTCAGCTTGTACCTTGGCGAAGCCTGCCCCTGTCATCCTCAACTTGGCCCTTCCGACCGATTTTTGGGAAGGGTGACCATGGCAGGCAGGCTGACAGGAAAAAGGTCGCGATCATCCCCGGCGGCGCAAGAACGGCTCGATTCCTCGCCACCGACGATCGAGCTTCGTCAACGGCGCACTCTTCGTCGACAATGCGTTCACGGCGATCTGAATGGCATCCACCGAGCCGTTCGGCCGGCCTCCGCCAGCCCGTCAGTGGGCGGTGCGACTTTCGGCCGCCGAAGGTTCCTTGGCTACGTGCAGGATCTCTACCGTCCCGGACTCCTCCGCGCTCGCCAGCCGCTGCTCGGCAGCGCGGTACATTCTCTCGAATTCCAGTTCATCCTCGAAGATGACGCCCGCGACGCTTGCGGTCAGCATGCTTTTGTCGCCCTGGGCCGGCGTCAAGTAGACGCGCGCGATGCCCGCCCGGATGCGCTCGCCCACCTCCCGGGCATTTTTTTCGGTTGCTCCGGGCAGGAAGATGCCGAACTCGCTGGCGCCAAGGCGGCCGACAATGTCGTCGCTTCGCACCGACGACTGGATGGTCGCGGCGATGAGGCGCAGTGCCTCCTCGCCCCATTCGAGGCCATAGCGGGCGTTGATCGATCTCAGATTTCCCGCATCGACCACCAGGAACGCGCCCGAGCGCGACCCTTCCGCGGGCGCGGAGACCGCTCTGCGGTCTATGATCGATGAAAAGGCGGTTCCGGTAAGGAACTCCGTGGCACGGTCATGGGTAGCGTTGCGCGTCAATTCACGGCGATAGCGGCGGACCTCCTGCAAATTGTAGCCGAGCAGAAACGAAAGCGGCGCGCCGACGACGATCGGCAGGGCGATGGCCGTAATCATGCTCTGCGCGAACGGAGTGAGCGAATCGCTGAAGAGAAGCAGGTAGTTGAGGGCGAACGACACGGCAAAGCTTACCGCCGTCCCGATGAGCGTCACGCGCGTGACCGCCGCCCATGCTCGATTGCGGATTTCGGATTGCTGGTACGCCACGGGCCTGCTCCTCTTCGGGTCAGCCTCGCTCTACCTCGTTCCCGTTCCGCTTCGGTTTCGAGAAAGGAGAGTATTTGAACTATCACGCCTCCACAAATCGCGAAGGTCGCTCCCCAGCCCCAAACTCGTTAACTATTGATTCGTGAAAACAAAATGAAGGATCCGGCCAAGATGTTCAACAAGTCTCCGCCCGTGAGGCGAGGATGGACGAGCGGAGCTCGCCATCGATGCCGGATCGCGAGGTCGCTTTCGGCAGGCGTCAGTCGGGCTTTCGCCGATATCTCGCCGCGCCGCGGAGCCGACCTATAGCTTGGCGCGGCGGATGATCTCGTCGGTGTTCTCGAGCAGCTTGCGCACGGCGGTGCGTGCGGCGTCGGGGCGCCTTTGCCTGACCGCCTTCTCGATCTTCTCGTGCAGCGCCTGCGCCAGGCGCAGATCGTTCCCCTCGCGCGTCACGAATGTGAAAAGCCGGTCGAGTGCGGATTCGATCAGCACGCCGAGCGGCACCAGAAGCTCGTTGCCCGAAGCCCTCAGGATAGCGAGGTGGAAGCGTGTATCGGCCTGCGTGCGCTCCGGCAGGGTCTCGGCAGTGCCCATCTCCATGCAGGCCTTGCTGATCTCCGCCATCTGCTCTTCGGAGCGCCGCTCGGCGGCGAGCGCTGTCGCCTCGGGCTCGATGATGTAGCGGAATTCCTGCACGGTCTTTAAAAAGGCTCCGCGATCAGGCGAAGACGAATACCAGGCGAGCACGTCGCGATCGAGCAGGTTCCAGCGTTCGCGCGGCTCGACCCAGCTTCCGACCTTCGGCCGCGATGACAGAAGGCTCTTCGCCATCAGCATCTTGATCGCCTCGCGAACTGCCGAGCGGCTGACGTCGAAGGTCTGCGACCATTGCTGCTCGTTGGGAAGGATCGTGCCGGGCGGATAGTCGCCGCGCACGATCCTCTGGCCGATCTCGCTGGCGAGCGAGGCGTGCACGCTTGTGCCGGCGATCCGGGCGGAGCCGATGCGTCGCTGGCCGAGCGGCCTCTCGACGATTGCGGTTCCGGCTGCTTGCGTCGAAGACGCCTTTGACTTTTCGTCCTTCATCTTCCCCTGCCGCCGATCTCCCGCGCGTTCCCGCGGATGCGGTCGGTCCCATCGCGACGACGGGGCTGCCTGTGAACGCTCTGCCAGAAAGGACCGTTTCCAGGACGAGTCAAGCAGTTAGAGACGGCAGTCGAGGGTGTTCCACTTGTGAGTGGCGAGCGCGCCCGTCGCCAGGCGCGCTCAGGGTTGCGGATTACTTTTGGATGCAGGTATCCGCAGTGTCCTTGGTGCACTCGTCGAGGCCCGTGAAGACCGGATCGTCGACCGGCTTGCCGGCGATCAGGTCGAGCATGACGGCAGGAGCCTTGTAGCCCATCTCGAACGGCCGCTGGCCGACGAGTGCGGTCACGAGGCCTTCCTTGGCGATCGCCACTTCGTCGCCGATCGTGTCGGCAGCGCCGATGACAAGCTCGTTGGCAGCGATCTTGTCGGCCAGAGGCCTAAACAGATCGCGGTAGGGCTGCGGCGCCATGAAGAGCGGCCAGCCGCCCATGATGCCGAAGGCTTTGAGATCGGGGTTGGCGGCGAGAATGTCGGTCATCGCCTGCACGCCCTTGACGCCATCGTCATTGGTGAAGATCGGGCAGCCCGCGACTTCGGTCCAGCCACCCTCGCCCTTCAACTCCGCAAGGCCTTCCTGCCCGGACAGCGCGTCGCGGAAGCCCTGCGCGCGGCGCAGGATGTTGTCGGCTGCTGGGTTGCCCTCGATGGTGCAGACCTTGCCGCCGCCGGGCGCCGCGGCCTTGATGTATTCGCCGATGCGCTTGCCCATGAGGTAGTTGTCGGTACCCAGATAGGTCTTGCGCAGCCCGGCATCTTCCTTGGCGAGGTCGGCATCGAGCGTCATCACCGGAATCGTCGGGTTCGCGGTGCGGATCGTCTGGGCGATCAGCGGCGCGTTGGATGGCGAAATGGCGATCGCGGCCGTCGTCGACTTGCTCAGCATGTCCTGCACGATCTGAGCTTCCCCAGCCTCATCCGAGGTCGAGGCTGGGCCGGTGTAGAAGCATTCGTACTCGGAACTGGCGTTTTCGCTATTCCATTTCTGGCAGCCCTGGTTGATCGATTCGAAAAACGCGTTGTCGAGGCCCTTCACGACGATGACGAGCTGCTTCTTTGCCAAAGCAGGTCCCGCGCCAAACGCCAGAGCGGCGGTGGCGGCAAGCAACAGTAGTTTCCTCATTCACTCCTCCCTTGAAACAGGCGGATGCCCGCCACGCCAAACCGACCCGGATGCCGTGCGGCGCGGAGACCTCCTGCAGTCGCCGGCAGCCCCAGGTCTGGGTCGATAAGCTCCTTCTTCCTCCGCCCACCAGCTAATCGAGGCGCGCTCCACCCGTCAATGGATTTTGTCCGACAAAACAGATTTTTGCAGCGACGTGAAAAAATTCCGGCTTGGGTGCGATATGTAAATCTGATTTGTCAGACATTCGATTGACGCCAAAGCCGGCCTTTGCATAAAGTCGCCTAACGCTCGGCCGGGAGGAAAGAAGCCGGGCGATGACCGCGACCGCGGAACCGCGCGAGATGCGGTGCCGGCAGCTACGAATGGGTTCGGGGAGGCGCAAGGATCGTGGCGGTTCTGGAACTTACCAATATTTCCAAGCACTTCGGAGCGATCCACGCCGTTAACGACGTGTCGCTGTCATTGGAGGCCGGCCAGGTGGTCGGCCTGATGGGCGATAACGGCGCCGGCAAGTCGACGCTGGTCAAGATGATAGCCGGCAATTTCCGGCCGACCTATGGCGCGATGAAGCTGGACGGCAGCGAAATCGTCATGCACCGGCCGGTCGAGGCCCGCCAGCACGGCATCGAGATCGTCCACCAGGACCTGGCGCTGTGCAACAATCTAACGGCGGCGGCGAACGTCTTTCTCGGCCGCGAGCTGCATCTCGGCGTCTGGCCGCTGCGCATCCTCGACTACGCGGCCATGTACAAGCGCGCCGGCGAAATCTTCAAGGAGTTGAAGTCGGAAACGCGCCCACGGGACCTGATCAAGCAGATGTCGGGCGGCCAGCGCCAGGCAGTGGCGATCGCCCGCACCATGCTCTCCGACGCCAAGATCGTGCTGATGGACGAACCGACCGCGGCGATCTCCGTGCGCCAGGTGGCCGAGGTGCTGAACCTGATCCGCCACTTGCGCGATCGTGGCATCGCAGTGGTGCTGATCAGCCACCGTATGCCGGACGTCTTTTCAGTGGCTGACCGGGTCATAGTCTTGAGGCGCGGGCGCAAGGTGGCCGACAAGCCGATCGCGGACACCTCGCCCGAAGAGGTCACCGGGCTGATTACCGGCGCGATCGAGCAGCGGTAAGGCGAAAGAAGCAAAAGGTCGACGATGGCAGTCACCCTTGAACAGACGATCGAGCAGAGGCAGCACAACTGGCTCTCGAAGGTGCTGTCGAGTCAGACCTTCTGGGTCCTGATCGCGATCGTGGTCGCTTGCCTGTTCCTTTCGTTTGCGACCGACGCCTTCGCGACGGCCAAGAACCTGTACAACATTACCCGCAACGTCACCTTCGTGGCGATCGTCGCGCTCGGCATGACGCTGGTGATCATCACCGGCGGCATCGACCTTTCCGTCGGCTCGGTGCTCTGCCTGTGCTCGATGGTGCTCGCAGTCGTCATGCATGCAGGCTATTCGATCGAGGTGGGCATTGCTGCTTCGATTGCCACCGCGCTGATCATCGGCGCCTTCAACGGCGTCCTGATCGCCTATCTGAACTTCCCGCCATTCGTGGTGACGCTCGGCATGCTCTCGATTGCGCGCAGCCTCGCGATGGTCGCTTCCAACAACACGGTCGTGTTCCAGTTCGGGCCGGACCACGAGAAGCTGCTGGCGCTCGGCGGCGGCTCGATCTTCGGCATCGCCAATCCGGTCCTCTACATGATCGTCCTGGCGCTCATCACGGGCTTCGTGTTGCGCTGGACACGCTTTGGCCGATACGTCTTCGCAATCGGCGGCAACGAGCAGGCGGCGCTTCTGACCGGCGTTCCGGTGCGGCCGATCAAGGTTGCGGTCTACATGATCTCGGCGCTGATGGCCGGCATTGCCGGCATCGTTCAGACCGGCTGGCTGGGCGCCGTCACCACCAATATCGGCACGGGCATGGAATTGCAGGTCATCGCAGCAGCGGTGATCGGCGGCGCGAACCTCGCTGGCGGCGTCGGCACGGCCTTCGGCCCCCTGGTCGGCGCGGCGCTGATCGAGGTGATCCGCAACAGTCTTGGCCTGCTCGGCATCAATGCCTTCTGGCAGGGTACCTTCATCGGCGGCGCCATTATCCTGGCGGTGCTGTTCGACCGCATCCGCAACCTCAGACAGAGCGAATAGGGCTCTCTCGTTCAGGAATGTCGGACCCCGTCTCAGCCAAGGATGCACGATATCCTTCAAAAGCACTTTGCATAGTGAGCATTAGCTGGCATTTTATAGTATTTGTCAGACAAAAAGTTGACTCCGGTCCGAAGCTGCGCTTAGCTTGGCCCGGAAACGAAGAGCGCCGGAGATAGAGGCTCGCGTGGGGAGGAGGCTGCGCGGCCGAATACTGTTGCCGGTCATCGACCGGCGGGCTCAGCGAAACCGTCGGCGTTCCAGTTTCCACAGCAACAAATGTCAAGGGAGGAGTGCATGAAGCTCAGAATCGCTATGGCCGCGCTGCTGGTCACTGCAGCTTTCGGCGTGTCGGGCGCGACGGCCCAGGAGAAGAAGGCGATGGCCTTCGTCGTCAATGGCGCTTCCGATTTCTGGAAGCTCGCCGAAGCCGGCGTGAAGAAGGCGCAGGAAGAGCTGCCCAACTACGACCTACAGTTCAAATACCCTGAGCAGGCAGCCGCCGCCGTGCAGCAGCGGCTGATGGACGATCTGGTCGCCGCGGGCGTCTCGGCGATCATGGTGAGCGCTGTCGATCCGAAGACATCGACCGAGGCGCTGAACCGCATTGGCGGCCAAGTGCCGCTCTTCACGACCGACAGCGACGCGCCCGACACCAACCGCATCGCCTATATCGGTTCGTCGAACACCGACGCCGGCACGCAGGCCGGCGAAATCGCGCTCAAGGCGCTGCCGGAGGGCGGCAAGTGCATCGGCTTCGTGGGCCTGCCCGGCGCCGACAATGCGCGCGAGCGCATCGAAGGCATGAAGGCCAAGATCGCCGGCTCGAAGGTGGAGCTGATCGACGTGCGCGGCGACGACATCGATCAGACCCGCGCCAAACGCAATGTCGAGGACGCGCTCGCCGCCAATCCCGATATCGGCTGCATGGTCGGCTTCTATTCCTACAACACACCGCGCATCTACGAGGTGCTGAAGGAAGCCGGTAAGCTCGGCCAGATCACGATCGTGGCCTTCGACGAAGACCCTATCACGCTCGGCGGCGTGCGCGAAGGCACGATCGCCGCAACCGTGGTACAACAGCCGTATGAATGGGGTTACCAGGGCATGAAGCTGATGGCGAAGTATCTCGAGGGCGACAAGTCGGTCGTGCCCGAGAACAAGCTGGTGATCGTGCCCACCAAGATCATCGACAAGGCGAATGTCGATGCCTTCGAGGCCGAGTTGAAGTCGCGTATCGGCGGCTGAGCCTCGAGGAAGCAGGCCGACCGTCTCCCAGTCGGCCTGCCTTGTATCTTGCAATCCTGAGAACCTGCCCGCATGGTCGTCTGATGCGCCCACCGTTCCTGACCATGACGGGGATAACCAAGCGCTATCCCGGCATTACGGCGCTTGACGGCGTCAATTTCTCGATCGGCCCCGGCGAAGTGATCGGGCTGGTCGGAGAGAACGGCGCGGGCAAGTCGACCTTGATGAAGATCCTCGGCGGCGTGGTCCAGCCGAGCGCGGGGAGGATCGAGCTGGATGGCGACGAGATCGTCGGGCTGACGGTGCCGCGCGCCATGCAGGGCGGCATCGCTTTCGTGCACCAGGAACTCAACCTGTTCGAAAACCTTACCGCCGCTGCCAACATCTTCATCGGCCGCGAGCCGCTCAAGGCCGGCTTCATGAAACTCGTCGACAACAAGGAGCTGTCGCGCCGCGCCCGGCCGCTGCTGGACCAGCTCGGCGCCGACTTCGACGCCGACACGCCCGTGGCGGAACTCTCGCTCGCCGAAATGCAGCTCGTAGAGATCGCCAAGGCGCTCTCGCTGGGCGCGCGGCTGGTCGTCATGGACGAGCCGACATCGAGCCTGACCGCGTCGGAGACGGAGCGGCTGCTGACGATCGTGGCCAAGCTCAAGGCCGAAGGGGTGAGCGTCGTCTACATCTCGCACCGGTTGGGCGAGGTGGAGAGCTGCGCGGACCGGGTCATTGTGTTGCGGGACGGCCGCCGTGTTGCGGAACTGGCCGGCCGCGAGATCGTGGCCGGGCTGATGATCCGCCACATGATCGGACGCGAGCTTAGGACGCTCTACCGTCCGCCCGGGGCCGCGCCCGGCGACGCGATCCTGGAACTTGTCGGCATTCGCACCAGTCATCGGCCGGGCCAGGAGGTCAACCTTGCGGTGCGGCGCGGCGAGATACTCGGTCTTGCCGGCCTGGTCGGGTCGGGCCGCACCGAGCTTGCCCGCACCATATTCGGTCTCGATCGCGCCCAGGGCGGCGAGGTCAGGATCGACGGCAAGCCGGCGCGGATAGGCCACTCGCGCGATGCGGTCGAGAAGGGCATCTATCTCGTACCCGAGGACCGCAAGCGCTCCGGCCTGGTCCTCGGTTTTCCGGTGCGCGACAACATCACGCTCGCCAATCTGGGCGCCTACGCCAAGAGCGGGCTGGTCGACCGCGGGTCGGAGACGGTCGAAGCGGAGCGGCAGCGCGCCAAGCTCGACATACGCCTGCCAGGCATTTCGGTCGACGTCGGCTCGCTTTCCGGCGGAAACCAGCAGAAGGTCGTGCTCGGGAAATGGTTGTCGATGTCGCCGCGCGTGCTGATCTTCGACGAGCCGACGCGCGGCATCGATGTTGGCGCTAAGAACGAGATCTACCGGCTGATGCGAGAGCTTTCCGACCATGGCGTCGGCATTTTGATGATCTCCAGCGACATGGAGGAGATCATCGGCGTCTCCGACCGCGTCGCCGTGATGCACGAGGGCAGGATCGCCGGCTTCCTGGAGCGGGCGGACCTCAGCGAGCAGGCGATCTTGTCGCTGGCGGTGGGCAGGAGTGGCGCGCATGAGGCATGATCGCGGAGGGGCGCGATGAAGATACACCGCAAGGATCTCGGGCTGCTCGTCCTCATCCTGGTTGTCGGCGCGGTCGTCGCCTTCATCAACCCGCGCTTCCTCTCACCGGTGAACCTGTCGAACACGAGCAACCTCATCGGCCTGTTCGGCCTGTTCGCGCTGGCGCAGGCCTTCGTCATCATCTCGGGCGGCATCGAGCTGTCGGTCGGCTCGATCATCGCGCTCCTCGGCGTCATCTTCGTCGATCTCATCGCCAGTACGGGAGTGCCCTGGGCGGCGGCGGTCGTGATCGTCATCGCGCTCGGCTGCCTGATGGGGCTGGTGCATGGCTTCCTGATCGCCAAGGTCGGGCTCCAGCCCTTCGTCGTCACGCTATGCGGGCTGCTGATCTATCGCGGCGTCGCGCGCTATTACACCGACGACGCCACCGCCGGCTTCCCGTTCGGCGCGAGCTTTCCGACGTTGGAGTGGCTGACCACAGGCCGCTTCTACGGCATCCCGCACAGCTTGATCGCGTTTGCGATGGCGACGATCATCATGGGCGTGGTGCTGCACCGCTCGGTATTCGGCCGTTACCTCTACGCGGTCGGCAAGAACGAGGAGGCGGCGCGCTACAGCGGCATCTGCACGCCCTGCATCACGATCTCGGCCTATGTGATCTGCTGCGGGCTGACGGCGGTGGCAGCGATCTTCATTGCCATGTACACGCGCTCGATCTCGCCCTCCTCGCACGGCAATTTCTACGAGCTCTATGCGATTGCCGCGGCCGTCCTGGGTGGCTGCTCGCTGCGCGGCGGCGAAGGTTCGACCCTCGGCGTCGTGCTCGGCACCGTGCTGCTGCAAGTGCTGCAGAACCTCGTCAACCTGCTCGGCATTCCGAGCTCGCTCAACTTCGCGGTGATGGGCTCGGTGATCCTGATCGGCGTGCTCGCCGACCAGCAATTCTCCAGGGCGCGCATGCTGGCGAAGCGGAAGAAGGCGCTCGGCGGACCCGGCCTGCCTTCTGCCGCGGTCGTACAGGAAAGAGAACACGCATGACTGCACTGTTCAGCCTCGATGGTCGGCTGGCGCTGATCACCGGCTCGGCGCGCGGCATTGGCCTGGCGCTGGCGAAAGGTCTGGCCGAGCACGGCGCGGCAATCGTGCTGAATGCGCGCAGCGTTGAGGCCGCGGACGAAGCCGCCAGGTCGCTGGCAGCGGCCGGACACAAGGCGCACAGTTCAGTGTTCGACGTAACCGACGCGACTGCGGTCGAGGCCGAAGTCGACCGCATCGAAAGGGAGGTCGGCCCGCTCGATATTCTCCTCAACAATGCCGGCATCCAGTTCCGCTCGCCGCTCGAGGAATTCCCGGACGAGAAGTTCCAGCTTCTCCTGCAGACCAACGTGGCGGGGGTGTTCAATGTCGGCAAGGCCGTCGCCAAGCGCATGATCCCGCGTGGTCGCGGCAAGATCGTCAACATCGCCTCGGTGCAGGCGGAGCTGGCGCGGCCGAGCATCGCGCCCTACACGGCGACCAAGGGCGCCGTGCGCAACCTGACGCGCGGCATGTGCACGGACTGGGCGCGCCACGGCCTGCAGGTCAACGCCATCGCGCCCGGCTATTTCCGCACCGAGATGAACAAGGTGCTGGTGGAGGACTCCGCCTTCACCGCCTGGCTCGAGCAGCGCACGCCGGCGCGGCGCTGGGCCGAGGTGCACGAGCTGATCGGGGCGGCGGTGTTCCTCGCCTCCGACGCGTCGTCCTTCGTCAACGGCCACACGCTCTATGTGGATGGCGGGATCACGGTGTCGCTGTGAACGTCAGCCAGCACGCGACGCCGTCTGCGGTAGCACGAACGGGATGTCGCCGGCCGGCAGCGTGCCGACTTTCATGTCGCATTCGAAGACATTTGAAATCAGCGAATCTGACAGCACCTTGCGCGGCGCGCCGGACGCAGCGACGCGGCCGCGGTGCATGACCAGGACATGATCGGCAAACATCGCCGCCAGGTTGAGGTCGTGCAGGATCGCGACCACCCCACCGCCGCGGCGGGCGAAGTCGCGCGCGATCTCCATGACCAGAAGCTGGTGGCGTATATCGAGGCTGGAGACCGGCTCGTCGAGCAGCAGGTAGCGCGGCCGGCCTTCCAGCACCGGCGCCCAGACCTGGCAGAGCACGCGGGCGAGCTGCACGCGCTGCTGCTCTCCGCCGGACAGCCCCTGGTAGAAACGGCCGGCGAAACCGGCGAGGTCGACCTTGGACAGCGCGCGGTCCGGCAGCCTTGCATCCTCGCCGGCGAGCGTGCCCGAGCGGCCCTCGAAGATGCCG
>Ga0081539_10002463_pt1 | contig 26081 bp, 3 predicted proteins | sample TabmetS4T2R2_FD_71023 | JGI IMG/M metagenome (GOLD analysis project Ga0081539, IMG submission 71023) | Tabebuia heterophylla rhizosphere microbial communities from the University of Puerto Rico - S4T2R2 | ecosystem: Host-associated > Plants > Roots > Rhizosphere ...
AATGTGGTGGAGGAGATGTTGGTGGAGATCTGGGAAGAGGTGTTAGGACGGGAACGGATCGGGATTCATGACAACTTCTTCGATCTGGGCGGTCACTCCTTGCTGGCCATGCAAGCCGTAACGCGCGTTTCCGAAGTGTTTCACCTGGACCTGCCCTTGAAAGACTTGTTTGAAAATCCAACGATCGCCGAATTGGGAAGGGTTATCGCAGAGACGATCTTGAAAGAAGAGAGAGTTTCCGCCTGAAAAGTATGAGTCCCTCTTAAAGTCTCAGTTGTCACGCCGATTAGACATCAGTCAAATTGAACTCTAAGTAAATCAGGGAGAGGTCGAATTAATGATGGAAGACCTGTCGCAACGGATCGCAAATCTCTCGTCAGAAGAGCTGGGGCAGCTGATTACAAAGCGGGCCAGTAAGAATGCGGGTAGTGACGGCAAAGATCGAATTCTGCCACGTCAACCCACGGCCAACGCCCCGCTTTCATTTGCTCAACAGCGACTCTGGTTCTTGGATAAATTGGAGCCGGAGAACACTCTATATAATATGCCCGCTGCCGTTCGTTTGGTTGGACGGTTGCAGATTGCCGGGCTCATGCAGAGTCTGACTGAGATTGAGCGGCGGCACGAAGCCCTCAGAACGAAGATTGGAGAAGGAAGCGACGAGCCCTTTCAGATTGTTGGCCCGGTGGGCGGGGTCAGAGTGTTGGAAGTGGATTTGAGCGGATTACCCGGAAAAGAATCGGAGCAGAGATCTCAGCGTCTGGCGGCGGCTGAGGCGCAGCGTCCATTTGATCTAGCAAACGGCCCACTATGGCGCATTCATCTGTTGCGGGTGAGCTCCACTGAGCACGTGCTTCTGCTGGTTATGCACCATCTCGTCTCCGACGCATGGTCTGTCAAGTTGCTCTTCCAAGAACTGGCGGCGCTCTATCGCGCTTATGGCAATGGTCAGAACACCCCATTGGCGGAGCCGGAGATTCAGTATGCCGATTATGCAGTCTGGCAGAGACGGTGGATGCAGGGACCGGCGCTGGAGCGACAATTGAACTACTGGCGCGGCCAACTGCAGGGAGCCCCCGCGATCCTGGCTTTACCCACCGATCGACCTCGCAGCCAGCGAACCAGTGATGCGGGAGCGCGAGAGCTGCTGAGACTACCGATCGAGCTGAGTGAGGGGCTGCGTGAGGTGAGTCGCCGGCAAGGAGTGACGCTCTTTATGACGCTCTTAGCGGGCTTCGCGGCGGTGCTGAGCCGGTACAGCGGGCAGGAAGATTTCTGTCTGGGAACGCCGATCGCCAATCGGAATCGAGCGGAGGTCGAGGGAGTGATCGGATTTTTCGTCAACACGCTGGTCTTGCGGATGGATTTGAGTGGGAGGCCGAGTTTTCGGCAATTGCTCAATCGCGTCCGCGAGGTCGCGCTCGGCGCCTATGCCCACCAGGACATCTCATTCGCAAAGCTGGTCGAAGAACTGCAGCCGGCTCGAGAGCAGAATTATGCCCCCTTCTTCCAGGCCTTATTGAACTTGCAAAACCTGCCACAAGAAGAATTGAAGCTGCGTCAATTGACATTGAGCTCCTTCGCGAACGAGACCGGAGCCACGCAATTCGATCTGGGATTCGACCTGGCGGAAAGCGGAGGGCTGATTGTCGGCGCTCTCGAATACAGCACGGAACTTTATGACGCGACGACGATCAAGCGAATCTTGCGCCATTTTGAGCTGGTATTGGAGGCGCTCGTCAGTGATTTTGATCAAAAGATCACTGATTTTCCGATGCTAGTGGAAATTGAGCGACAGTTATTGACTGAATGGAACAACACCGGCACCGATTTCTCGGATGAGCCGTCGATTCATCAGTTATTTGAGTCGGTGGTGGCGCACACGCCTGACTCAATCGCCGTGGTCTTTGAAGATCAGCAGATGACCTATGGAGAGCTGAACCGCCGGGCCAATCAGTTAGCCAACTACTTATTCCGTCGAGGTGTGGGCAGAGGCACACTCGTGGGAATTTGCATCGAGCGCTCGCCCGAAATAATGGTGTGTGTATTTGGAGTTCTTAAAGCCGGAAGTGCTTACATTCCGGTAAACCCGGATTATCCCAAAGAGCGCCTGACTTTCATGCTCAAAGATGCTCGGGTGCCGGCCCTGCTTACTCAGGACCAACTACTGCCAAAGCTGCCGGAGCTCGAGGCAGAAATTTTCTGCCTCGATACTGACTGGATGACGATCGCCGCTGAGCAGAGCGAGAATCCTCCGATGCAGACCACTCCACAAGACTCGGCCTATGTCATTTACACATCGGGTTCGACCGGAGAGCCTAAAGGCGTATTGATCAGCCACCGCAGCCTCCTCAATGCTTTCCTTGCCTGGGAGAGCGTTTATGAGTTGCGCGCCGTGGCCACCCGGCATCTCCAAATGGCCAATTTCTCGTTTGATGTTTTTACAGGAGATCTGGTCCGCTGTCTCTGTTCCGGCGGCTGTCTTATTCTCTCTCCATCAGACTACCTGACAGATCCGGAAAAGCTTTATCTATTGATGAAAGAACAGGCCGTTAACTGCGCCGAATTCGTCCCGGCGGTAATCCGGGTGCTGATGAGTTATTTGGAAGAGACCGGTCAATCGCTAAGTTTTATGCGGTTGATTATGGTCGGATCTGATTCATGGCATCTCAGTGAATATCGACAACTGCGCAGTTTTTGCGCGGTGGAGACACGGCTCATCAACTCCTATGGTTTGACCGAAGCTACTATCGATAGTTCTTGGTTCGAGACCGCAAAGACCGATGCCGGCGACGACGGGCCGGTACCGATCGGGCGGCCGTTTCCTAATACCCGGTTGAGCGTGGTTGATACTTATTTTCACGAAGCGCCAATCGGCGTCGCGGGTGAGTTGCTGATCGGCGGATCTGGATTGGCATGCGGTTATCTTGGTCAGCCCGGACTGACGGCGGAGAAATTCATTCCTCATCCGTTCACGATGGAACCGGGAGCGCGAATCTACAAGGCCGGGGATCTCGCCCGTTATCTCCAGAATGGAGAGATTGAACTGCTCGGACGGGTTGATAACCAGGTGAAATTGCGCAGCAACCGGTTGGAATTGGGGGAAATTGAAGCGGCGCTCAATCAGCATCAGGCCATTCGCCAGAATGTGGTCGTCGTTCGCGAGGATGCCCCCGGCGATAAACGTCTATTTGCTTATGTCGTGGTAGATCCTCATCACGAAGTCTTTCAGGAACAGATCCCCGTCCCCGAACTGGTGACTGAACAGGTCTCTCAGTGGGCACAGGTCTTTGATGAACTCTATCGCGAATATGACGCCGATCAAGAGACAGCCTTCTACATCAAGGGCTGGGACAGTAGTTACACGGGGCAGCAAATACCCAGAGATGAAGTATACGAATGGATGCAACAAACTGTAGAGCGGGTTCTTTCATTAAAGCCGGCTCGCTTGCTCGAGATCGGGTGCGGAACGGGCTTGATGCTCTTTCGGATCTCGCCTCACTGTCGGCATTACTATGCTACCGACATCTCAGAGAATGCTCTGCAGGTGCTCACTCAACAGTTGAATGCCTGGCCAATCAAGCTGCCTGTCACGACCAAACATGAGGAGCCAATCGACGTTCTGACCAATGCTGAGACGGACGCCTACGATACGCTCTTGATGGTCTCTGTCGCACAGTACTTCCCTAGCGTTGAGTACCTGCTTCACGTCTTGGAGCAGGCAGTTAGAGTGATTAAACCCGGCGGATTCATCTTTCTCGGCGATGTGCGCAGCTTGCCATTGCTCAAAACATTTCATCTTTCAATCCAGCTTGAGCAGGCCGCTCCCGATCTCACTTTGAGTGAACTGCGATATCGGGCGCAGACCCAATTATCACGTGAAAAGCAACTGGTGGTCGACCCGGCATTCTTTCTCGCCCTGGAGCAACGCCTCTCCAAGATCGGCGGAGTGAGCATTCTGCTGGAACGCGGGCATGCCCACAATGAGCTCAGCAAATTCCGTTATGACGTGATCATTCGAATCGGGCCGGTGGAACAACCGAAGGAAGGGCTTACCTGGTTAGATTGGCAAGAAGAAGGGATGACCATCGAAACTATACGCGAGATGTTGGCTGAGAAGATGCCGTCCATGTTGGGAATTGCTCAAGTCCCAAACGCGCGTATTATCTCCGACATCAAGGCAGCAGAAACCCTCGCCCGTCTCGATGGAACCTATACCGTCAGAGATTTGCAGCGCATGTTGCGAGCGTCATCTCCAACGGCAGTGGAGCCGGAAGAGTTTTGGAGTCTGGGGCAAAAGTGTGGTTATCAGGTCGATATTACCTGGTCAAGCGCAGGAGCCAGCGGATGCTATGACGTCATCTTCAGAAAGCATACCGCCGGAGATTATTGCGCCTTCGACGCATCTCGCGCCTATTTTCAGAAAAAACCGCTGACTCACAAACGTTGGACCGATTTAGCGAATAATCCGCTCCAGGGTAAATTCATCAACCGGCTGATTCCTGAATTACGCCAACATCTTCGTGATCGCTTGCCGGAGTATATGGTGCCGAGCGGTTACGTCATGCTGGAAGAGTTGCCGTTGACGGCGAATGGGAAAGTGGATCGGCGAGCGCTGCCAGCGCCGGAACGCCTGGGAGTGGAGCCGGGAGGAGAGCCGGAGGGCTATCGCAGTCAGGAGGAGGAGGAACTGGCAGAGATTTGGGCCGGAGTGTTGGGAGTCAAACGAGTGGGGCGGCGTGCGAACTTCTTTGAGCTGGGAGGAGATTCGATCCTGAGCATTCAGGTGGTGGCGCGGTGCCGGCAAGCCGGCTATGAGGTGAGGGCGCGCGAAATCTTCGCGCATCCGACGGTGGAGGAGTTGGCGGAGGTGGTTAAGCGAGGGAAGGTGAGAGAAGTGGAGCAAGGGGCGGTGAGCGGTGAAGTGCCCTTGACGCCGATCCAGCGGTGGTTCTTCGAGCAGGGATACGAGGGTGCGGATCACTGGAACCAGGCGGTCATGCTGGAGGGGCGAGGGTTGAGGCGAGAGGTGATGGAGAAGGTGGTGAGAGGACTGGGCGCGCATCACGATGCGCTGCGGATGAGGTATCGAGAAGAGGGAGGAGAGTGGGTGCAGCACAATGAAGCGAAGGAGGAAGGAGGAGTGGTCTGGTGGGTAGATTTGAGCGAGGTGGAAGCTGAGGATCAGGAGAGTCAGCAGGAAGAAGTGGCGACGCAGGTGCAGTGTAGTCTGGATTTGAGGAAAGGGCCGGTGTGGCGAGTGTGTGTGATCGAACGAGGTAGGGGAGAGAGAGAGCGAGTCTTGTTGGTGGTGCATCATTTGGTGGTGGATGGAGTGTCGTGGCGGATACTGCTGGAGGACTTAGAGCGAGGGTATGAGCAGTCGGAGAAGGGAGAGGAGGTGAACTATGGAGCGAAGAGCAGCTCATATCAGGAGTGGTCGCGGAGAGTGGAGAGAGCTGTGGGAGAGGAGAGGGTGAGTGAGGCGAAAGGGTACTGGCTGGAATGGGGAGGAGAGGAGGTTGGGAAGTTGAGAAGAGATGAGGAGAAGGGGAGCAATCGAGTGAAAGATGCGGGGATGTGGGTGGAGGAGATGGGAGAGGAAGAGACGAGGTGTTTGCTGCAGGAGGTAGTGGGGAGCTATCAGATGCAGATTCAGGAGATTTTGCTGACGGGTCTGGTCAGGAGCCTGATGAAAGAGACGGGAGAGGAGAGGTGGGTGATCGATGTGGAGGGTCACGGGAGGGAGGAGTTGTTTGAGGAGGTGGAGGTGAGCCGGACGGTGGGATGGTTTACGACGGTCTATCCGGTGATGCTGCGAGTGAGCCGGTGGGGTGGAGAAGGAGAGGCGCTCAAGAGCGTGAAAGAGCAGTTGAGGAGAGTGCCTGGTAAAGGGATGTGGTATGGAATGATGAGGTACCTGAGTGGAGAGGAAGAGTTGAGGAGAGAGCTCGAGAGGCAGCCGCAAGCGGAGATCAGCTTCAATTATCTGGGACAGTTCGATCAGGTTTTACAACAAGCCCGGACCTTTCGAATCGCAAACTCAAGTGTCGGCCTTAGCCATCATCCCGATGGAATCAGGAATCATCTCCTGGAAATCGGCGGAAGCATTGAAAACAGCCGGTTAAAGATGCGTTGGATCTACAGTAAGAACCACTATCGCCGAGAAACGATTGCGGCGATGGCAAAGAACTATATCGAGGAACTGCGTCGGCTGATTGCTCACTGTTTGTCATCCGAGGCAGGCGGATACACGCCTTCGGATTTCACACGGGTTCAGCTCAGCCAGCATGAACTGAATGAGATTCTTAATGAATTGGGGAGTTTGTAGAGGACTAAGATGGGAAAAGATACTCTGATTGAAGACATTTACCCGCTCTCGCCCCTTCAACAGGGCATGCTTTTCCACAGTCTCTACGCGGGGAGAAAAGAGGTTTACGTCGAACAACTGAGCTTTACGATCAGTGGGCAGTTCGATGCTCTCGCATTCAAACAGGCCTGGCAGCAGCTGATAGAACGGCATCCTGTGCTGAGAACGACATTCTTGTGGGAAAGGCGCGAAGAGCCGCTCCAGGCTGTCTTCCGTCATGGCAAGATGTCATGGCAAGAATATGACTGGCGGGAGTTCTCCGGCATCGAGCAGGAGCAAAAACTGGAAGCATTGATGCGCAGCGAGCGCGCGGCAGGATTCGATCTCTCGCAGCTACCATTGATCCGATTCTTTCTCATCCGGCTGACGAAGAATACCAACCAATTTCTCTGGAACTATCACCACCTACTGCTTGATGGCTGGAGCGTCTCGTTATTACTGAAAGAACTCTTCGAATCGTACGACGCTTTTCGGTCCGGTGGTCGGCAAAAAATGGTACGGCCTCGCCCTTTTGGCGATTACATCACGTGGCTGAAAAATCAGGATCCAAAGGATGCGGAGAACTTCTGGCGAGAGAGGCTGAAAGGGTTTGATTCTCCTGTCCTGCTTGACGCTTATCCACCTGCCGCAAAGCTCTCAGCCGGCGAAGAGAGTTACAAACAACGGAGCGTCTCTCTCGATTCGGAAACGACATCGGCCCTTCAGTCATTGATGCGACAGAATGGTTTGACGATGAACACGCTTGTCCAGGGCGTCATGGCGCTAATCCTTAATTTATACAGTGGTCAGGCCGACGTGGTCTTTGGGGTGACGGTCTCCGGACGTCCGGCGGAATTGTCCGGCGTGGGCGAGATGATCGGTCTATTCATCAACACGATTCCTGCCCGCATTCAGGTGCAAATGGAGGAAAAGGTTCTTACCTGGCTGAGGAGCGTGCAAGCGCAACAGGTTGAGGCGCAGCCTTATCAGTACAGCCCGTTAGTTGAGATTCAGGGATGGAGCGAATTGCCGCGTGGAACACAACTTTTTGATAGCCTCTTGGTCTTTGAGAATTATCCGGCTACCAATGCGGCGCGCCGGCCCGAAGGAGCACTTCGAATACAAAATGTTCGAGTCAATGATTGGTCGGATTATGGACTGACTCTGGCCGCCTGGATTGCCCCACAACTGACTTTGCGCTTGGCATTCGATCAGAACAAATTTGACGATCAAGCGATCACCCATCTGCTGAATCATAGTCTGGAAATACTGAAGGCGATAGCCAGGGATTCAGATCAGTTCATTGGCGCTCTTAACCCGCTGACCGGACAGGAAAGGCGGCAGCAACTTGTGGAATGGAACGGCCTCAGGACGAACTACCCTCGGGAGGGACATCTGGCAAAGGTCTTTGAAGACCAGTCTCTGGCGAGACCGGATGCTGTGGCCGTAGCCAGCGGGCAGCAACAGATCAGTTATGGAGAGCTAAACCGGCGGGCCAATCAGGTGGCTAACTTCCTCCGGAGGATGGGAGTTGGCTTAGAGACACGGGTAGGCGTGTGCCTCAATCGATCCCTCGAGCTGATCATTGGGTTATTGGGCGTGGTTAAAGCTGGAGGCGTCTATGTTCCGTTAGATGCTAGTTATCCGATCGAACGATTGTGGTGGATGGTCGAGGATGCAGATATAAACTTGGTTCTGAGCACTTCAGAAGAGATTGAACGGTTGCCGGCACAAATCGGGCAGGTGGTCTGCCTTGATAGCCAGCGGGGCGAGATCGAGCAAGAGCTCGATGAAAGTTGGCCAAGCGGGGCGGTGGGCGACAATGTCGTCTATCTGAGTTACACCTCGGGCTCGACGGGGCAACCGAAGGCGGTCGAGGTTTGCCATCGAGGAATTTTGCGGCTGATGTGTGACCAAGAGTACGTGAGATTTGATGAGAATCAGCGGTTATTGCATCTCTCGCCGCTCTCGTTCGATGCGTCAAGTTTCGAGATTTGGGGAGCGCTCCTCAAGGGCGGATGCTGCGTGATCTATCCGGCAGCCCAGCCAACGGTGCGGGAATTGGGGCAAGTAATTGGTGAGCACAGAGTGACGACGATGTGGCTGACCGCGTCGCTCTTTAACCTCATAATCGATGAGGGATGGGAGGGGCTACGCGGGGTAAAGCAGTTGATTGCTGGGGGCGAACCGCTCTCGGCCAAGCACCTCAGACGAGCGCGGAGTCTCTTGCCGGAACTAGAGCTGAGCAATGGGTACGGGCCAACCGAGAGCGCAACTTTTACCACGACCTGGCAAGCCGGAGAGATGAGCGATGCGGAAACTGTGCCGCTCGGACGGCCGATCAACAACACGCAAGTTTATGTCCTGGATAAATGGATGAGAGAGTTGCCGGTCGGCGTGGTCGGAGAGTTATCAATTGGTGGTGAAGGTCTGGCGCGCGGATACCTAAAACGACCGGAGTTGACGGCTGAACGATTTGTTCCGGATCCGTATGCGGAAGATCGTGGGGGACGGTTATATCGAACCGGAGACCTCATGAGATACAGCCGGGAAGGCCATCTGATGTTTGTCGGGCGCACGGATCTGCAGGTGAAGGTGAGAGGGTTTCGGATCGAGCTGGAAGAGATCGAGACCGCTCTCAAACAGCACCCGAGCTTAAGAGCGGTGGCCGTAGCGGTCAGAGAAGATGACGGGAACAAACGGTTAGTGGCATATGCAACGACGACGGGTGATGAGAGCCCGCGGTGGGAAGAGTTGCAGAACTACCTGCGAGGGCGAGTGCCCGAGTATTTGGTTCCGGGAAGCTATGTCATTCTCAATGAGCTTCCGTTGAAGGCCAATGGCAAAGTCGATCGACGAAAGTTGTCCGATCTGGAACTTGGACGGGATGATGAGAGTCGGAAGTATGAAGCGCCACGGACGAAGACTGAGCAAATATTGGCGGAGGTCTGGAGCGCGGTCCTGGGATTGTCAACAGTCGGGATTCGAGATAACTACTTTGAACTCGGCGGAGACTCGATCCGCAGCATTCAGATTTTGGCCAAAGCTCAGAGGAGAGGCTTGAATTTCTCCCTCCAGAGCCTCTTCCAATATCCGACGATCTTTGAATTGGCGCAGGTTCTCGAAGAGGGCCATCAGAAAGTTTCGACAAGTTTCTCAATCCCGCCTTTCGGGATGATCTCTTCCACGGATCGTGAGCAGTTACCCGGCGAGGTCATAGATTCTTATCCGTTGACTCGACTGCAAGCGGGAATGGTCTTTCACAGCGAGCTCAACCCCGAGACAACCGTCTATCACGATATCTTCAGCTTGCACCTGCGCGCCCCATTTGATGGAGGTGCGCTCTATGCTGCGTTACAAGACTTAATCGCTCGGCACGAAGTTTTGCGTACGTCATTTGACCTGGGCAGCTTTAGCGAACCACTCCAACTGGTTCATCGAAATGCCACAGCCCGTTGGAAGATCCATGAGATCGGCCATTTCGATGCGATGGAGCAGGAACGGATTCTGGCAGCCGCATTTGAGGCAGAGAAGGAACGAGCTTTTGACTGGAGACAGGCTCCGTTGTGGCGCGTCGAGATTTTTCGTCGCAGCGAGGAGACATTTCAACTGATCTTTAGTCTTCATCACGCGATTCTGGATGGATGGAGCTTCGCCACACTTCTCACCGAGTGGTTTAAGCATTATTGGCATCTGCTCGGTAAACCGGCAGATGCCCTCGCCCCGCCGCCGCAAGCATCTTTTCGAGAATTCGTTTTCCTGGAGCGACAAGCGCATGAGGCAGCTGAGACTCGGCAGTTCTGGCGCGAACAGGTGGAAAATTGTCAGTTCACCAAACTGCCGAGGATCGACTCAGCTGACACGTCCAAAGATGAGAAGCGTGCTTCCGAAAACGTCAAAATTTTATCGGCAGAGCTGGCCACGCAAGCGAGTTGTCTGGCGGCCCGATTGGGAGTGCCGCTCAAGAATGTCCTGCTCGCTGTCCACCTGAGAATGCTGAGCTGGCTGTGCAGTCAGGACGACGTGACAACGGGCTTAGTCATGCACGGGCGGCCCGAAGGCGGCGATGGCGATCGAGTGCTTGGGTTGTTCCTGAATACTCTGCCTTTCCGTCTGTATCTTGGCGGAGGCACTTGGGCCGAATTAGCGCGTCAGACCTTTGATCTCGAACAAAAGATCTTCCCGCACCGACGATATCCGCTGGCGGATATCCAGCAAATCTCCGACGGCCAAGCGCTTTTTGAGACCGCCTTTGGCTTCCTACATTTTCACGTGTATCAGGCATTCGGAAAGCTCGGCAAGGCGATTGAAGTTCTCGATGGACGTGCCCTCACTGAAACCAACTTCGCTTTCGTCGCCACCTTTAGCTTGGACCCGCTGTCATCACAGATGAGATTGGCATTGATGGCCGACCCCAAACAACTGAATGCGGATTGGGTGGATAGAATAAGTGAATATTACCTGCGCACGTTGGAGGCGATGGTTAACAATCCGGACGGAAACTATCAACATCATAATCCGTTGTCCGATGCCGAGCGGCAACAACTGGTGGCCGAGTGGAACTCAACGGGGCGTGATTATCCGCGACACCTGGGAATTCATGAGCTCTTTGCACGGCAGGCGCGGCAACGGCCTGATGCGATAGCTCTCGCATGGGGCGCGGAGCAGATAAATTACCGGGTTTTGAATTATCGCGCAGGGCAATTGGCGAATAGATTGATGGAGTTGGGAGCAGGCCGCGGAACCGTTGTCGGACTATGCGTGTCTCGGTCGGTAGAGTTGATCATCGGAATGCTGGGAATTCTGAAGGCCGGCGGAATATATCTTCCACTCGATATCAGTTATCCGGCAGAGCGGTTAGCCCTGATGGTGGAAGATGCCGGCGCACAGGTGCTGGTAGTTGACGGAGAGAACGCATCGCTTCTGCCATCCGAAGGGCGGGCCGTGATCAACTTGACGCGAGATTGGGAATCATCGATCGCACACCTTTCCGGAATCAATAAATGCGGCAGGTTCAGCGGCTATGAGGCTGCCTATATCAACTACACGTCGGGCTCGACTGGACAACCCAAGGGAATCTTGATCCCACATCGAGCCGTGAATCGATTGGTTTGTCAGACTAACTACATTGATCTTCGCCCATCGGATTGTGTGGCACAGGGATCCAACGCGTCTTTTGACGCGGCGACGTTCGAGATCTGGGGAGCATTGCTGAACGGAGCGCGGCTGGTGGGGCTGAGTGGCGATGAGTTGTTAGCACCGGAGATTTATGCGCGGCGCATTTGGGAGGAGCAGGTGACCGTACTCTTTTTGACGACGGCGCTGTTCAACCAGCTCGCTCGAGAAGCGCCCTGGGCGTTTGCCGGCGTGACGCACGTCTTATTTGGCGGCCAAGCGTCAGAGCCGCGCTGGGTAGCGGCGGTGATGGCGCAAGGGATTGGAGGCAGGCTGTTACACGTTTACGGACCGACAGAGAGCACTACTTATGCAACGTGGCATGAAGTAAGAGAGTATGAGGGAAGAGCGGCGACGATTCCGATCGGACAACCATTGGCCAACACCGAAGTATACGTTCTGGGCGGAGAACTGGAGCCGGTACCGTTGGGCGTGACCGGTGAGATCTGGATCGGCGGAGATGGGCTCGCGCACGGATATTTCGGCCAGTCCAGTCTGACAGCAGAGCGCTTTGTGCCGGATCCATTCAGTGGAAGAAGGGGGGCACGATTATATCGAACCGGAGATCTTGGACGGCGCGTGACTGGTGGAGACATCGAATTTATTGGACGAGTGGATCATCAGGTGAAGATCCGCGGATACCGTGTGGAGTTGGATGAGATTGCCGTGATCTTGGGAAGCTATGAAGGAGTGGAAGGCGCGGCTGTTGCCATCCGAAATGGAGAGAACGGAGAGCAACAATTGGTGGCTTACCTGGAAGCGAAAGACCGGGAGCTGATTAAATCTTCGGAACTGCGTGACTATCTGCGGGGCAAGTTACCTGAATATATGGTGCCGGGAACATATATATTGATGGATAAACTGCCGCTCACTCCGAACGGAAAGATCGATCGACGAGGTTTACCCGAGCCCGAAGAAGAGGAAGTAATGATCTCCGGGTTTGTCGAACCGCGGAACGCGGAAGAAGAGATTCTGGCGGGGATCTTCGGACAGGTCCTGAACACCAGACAGATCGGAATCTCCGACAGCTTTTTTGATCTTGGAGGGCATTCATTGCTCGCCACTCAAGTTATCAGCCGGGTGCGCGAAATCTTTAGCATCGAGCTTCCGCTGCGAAAGTTGTTCGAAAATCCGACTATTGCCGGGCTGACGGCGAGTATCGAAGTTGCTCGGCGGAGTGAGCACAGCAGAATACTTCCGCCGATCACGCCCGGCGACCATCAAGAGAGAATACCTCTTTCATTCGCTCAGCAGCGCCTGTGGTTTCTAAATCAATTCGAGCCTCAAAGCCCGTCGTATCATATTCCGGCAATTCTCAGGATGGATGGAGACCTCCAGATTGGAGCGCTGGAACAGAGCCTCAGCGAGATTCGACGCCGCCACGAAATTCTGAGGTCGATCTTTCCCCGCCCGGATGGCCAACCTTTCCAAGCCGTTTCTCCGCCACAACCATTGGATAGCCGCCTGATCGACTTAAGCTTGGTCTTGGGTGAGGAAGTGGAGGAAGCGATTGAAAGATTGGCGAGTGAAGAAGTGGTTAGGCCTTTTGATCTCACCGAAGGGCCGCTCTTGCGTGTGACTCTGATTCGCCTTGGTTCACGGCAGCACATCATGCTGCTGACACAGCATCACATCATTTCCGATGGGTGGTCGATCGGAATTTTCTTCAAAGAATTGGCGGCGCTTTACCATCACTTCAGCGATGGAGCGCCTTCGCCCCTGTCCGAACTGGCCATTCAGTATCGCGATTTTGCGCGATGGCAGCGGGAGATCCTGGCAGGACCAGAACTGGACCAGCAGCTTTCATATTGGATGCGTCAATTGGCGGGAGCAACGAGCGTGCTCCAATTGCCATCAGATCGGCCGCGTCCGGCAGGAGCGTCTTATCAGGGCGCGACCGAGCCATTTGCCCTCTCTGAACGGCTGAGCCATACACTTCAGCGATTCAGCGAACGCGAAGGGGTGACAGTGTTTATGACTGTGCTCGCCGTCTTCGGTTCTCTCCTTCACCGTTATAGCGGGCAAGGCGACGTTCTGATCGGCGCTCCAATCGCTAATCGCCATCGTGGAGAGACTGAAGATTTGATCGGGTTCTTCGTCAATACTCTCGCGCTGCGCCTGCGGTTCCATGGAGGTGAGATCAGTTTTCGATCGCTCTTATCACAAGTTCGTCAGACTTGTCTCGATGCTTATGCTCATCAGGATTTACCATTTGAAAAGCTGGTTGATGAGTTGGGGTTGGAAAGAGGTCTTAGTTACAACCCGCTGGTACAAGTTGTCCTGGCCTTCCAAAACGTTCCACTCCAAAGACTGGAACTTTCGGGCCTGGCTCTGAACCCTGCGGCCGTCACCAATCGAACCTCTCTTTTCGATTTGACTCTGAGTTTGTCAACATCAGAGAGGGGACTGAGCGGATATCTTCAGTATAGTACATCACTCTTCGATGCGGTCACGATTCGACGTCTCAAATGCCATTTGACAAGGGCGCTGGAGAACTTACTCGAAAATCCCAATGAGCGTTTATCGGCTCTCTCGATGATGACTGAATGGGAGCAGCATCAACTGATAATTGAATGGAATCGCGCCGAAGATTCAGGGGCTCCGGTCCGACTTGATGAGCTATTTGAGCGGCAGGCCAGGTGCCGACCCGATGCCATTGCTTTGGTGAGTGATGAAGGAGGATTGAGTTATGCGGCGCTCAACATGAAGGCAGATCGACTCGCGGGACGCCTGCAACGGACAGGTGTTGAGCCGGGAGACATCGTCGGGCTCGGTGTTGAACGCTCCTTGGATTTAGTAATCGGGCTCTTAGCCATTCTCAAGGCTGGTGGAGCCTATCTTCCGCTCGATCCGGGATATCCGGCTGAGAGGCAGAAATACTTGATCGACGATACCGGGACGAGCGTCGTTGTGACTCACAGCCAGCTCAAAGGAATCTATCCGCACGAAGTAGAGACCGTTTATTTAGATCAGGAACAAACCTGCAGTGATGAGCAGAGTGGAGCAGTCTCGGATTGCCGAGTCACGGGAAACAGTGTGGCTTATGTGATTCATACGTCAGGATCGACCGGTCATCCCAAGGGAGTGATGGTCACGCATCATCAGGTCGCACGGTTGATGAAGGTTACGGAGGACCGCTATCAATTCAAGCCGTCGGATGTTTGGACGCTGTTTCATTCCTACGCCTTCGATTTTTCCGTGTGGGAAATGTGGGGCGCGCTCCTCTATGGAGGGAGATTGGTGATCGTTCCTTACTGGATCAGCCGCGCGCCGGAGTTATTTCATGAACTGCTTGTCCGTGAAGGCATCACCATCCTTAATCAGACTCCTTCAGCATTTCGACAACTACTCCATGTTGATGAAGCAGATCAGGAAGCGAGGCCGTCGCTCGCTCTGCGGCAGGTCATCTTCGGCGGCGAGGCGTTGGAGCCGGCCTTTTTAAAATCCTGGTTTGAGCGCCATGGCGATTCCCAACCAAAACTGGTCAACATGTACGGGATCACTGAGACAACTGTTCACGTCACATACCGGGCGCTGAGTCGCGAAGATGCGAACGGAAACGGAGGCAGCAAGATCGGCGGCCCGATTGATGATCTTCAACTCTACATCCTTGATCAATACGCAGAACCGGCGCCTCTCGGCGTGCCGGGACAGATCTGCGTCGGGGGTGCGGGCGTGGCGGACGGATATCTGAATCGGCCGGCGTCGACCGCAGAGCGGTTCACTCCAGATCCATGGAGTCGACAGCCCGGAGCGCGGATGTATCAGTCGGGTGATTTAGGACGCTATCTGGCCAACGGGGATATCGAATACCTGGGGCGGATGGACCATCAGGTCAAGATTCGTGGTTTCCGCATCGAGATCGGAGAGGTTGAAGCTGTACTTGCCCAGTATCCGATGGTCAGAGAGGTCGTCGTCATGATGCAGAGCAAGAGAGCGGGTGGGCCGCAATTGGTGGCATGGGTGGTCCCACAACCGGGGAGCGAAATAGATCTCACTCATTTAAGGCATCACGCGCAATTGCGCCTGCCGGATTATATGATTCCCGCCGCGCTCTTGATCATCGAATCGTTACCTCTGACGACCAATGGTAAGGTTGACCGTCAATCTCTGAGTTTGTTAAGCCTACGACAATCCCTCCCAGAGAATGCCTTTGACCCGCCGAAGACAGCGATCGAGGCAAGATTGGCAGAAATCTGGTCAGGTGTCCTGGGAGTGGAGAATGTCGGTCGGCACGATAATTTCTTCGAGCTTGGCGGCGATTCAATCCTGAGCATTCTGGTCATTAACAAGATCAATCAGCTTGGTCTGAAGCTCACGCCAAAGCAGCTATTTCAATCTCCAACCATCAGTCAGCTCGCGCTCATGTGTCAAGCCGTTGAAGTGATTGAGGAGTCGCCGCGCTCCGGCGCCGGACCTGTGCCTTTAACTCCCATCCAACGCTGGTTCTTTGAGCAGGAACTGCTTGACCCACACCACTGGAACCAGGCGCTGATGTTGCAATTTCGACCGCCGTTAGACTTGGCAAAGTTGCAGCAGGCGATCAGGAAGATCGAGCAGCTACATGATGCGTTGCGGCTAAGATTTCACCGCGAGCCGAGCGGCTGGAGACAGATTTGCGTCGAGCCCGGTGGGGATGATGCCTATCTGCGGATTGATTTGGCCAATGTTGCGGAAGATAAATTGAAAAGTACGATTGAAGACGTCGCCAATAGTTTGCAGGCCAGCCTTTGCCTTTCCGAAGGCCCATTGTGGCGAGTCGCTCTTTTTGATTGTGGTCCGGACCGGTTTGGTCGTCTGCTGATCATCATTCACCATCTGCTGGTGGATGGCGTCTCATGGCGTATCCTGCTTGAGGATTTGCAGACGGCCTACCTTCAGATCAGCCGCGGAGACAATTTTGCTTTACCTCCGATCATGACATCCTATCAGCAATGGGCGCGGTCGCTCGTCAATTATGCCAATTCCGCAGAAGCGCACAAAGACCTCGCCTACTGGCTCCAAGCGGTGAAAGAGCCATGCGCCTTATTGCCGGTCGATTATGCTGATGGTTGCAATACCGTGGCCTCGGCAAAAGTGATAGCAGTATCGTTCACTCCGGAAGAGACCAAGAGACTGCTGACCGAGATTCCGGCGGTCGCACACGGCCAAATCAATGAAGTTCTACTGACGGCTCTGGGTCAAGTATTGACCGCATGGGCAGGCGCACCGGTGACGATCGATCTGGAGGGTCATGGCCGAGAAGAGATCGGCGAGGGCCTCGACATTTTGCGCACCGTCGGATGGTTCACTACGATCTTTCCAGTGCGCTTAAACGTCTACCCGGCTCAAACACCCGGAGATGCGCTGCGGGAAGTTAAAGATCAATTGCGCCGTGTGCCGCGTCAGGGCTTGAGCTATGGGGTTTGGCGATATCTGCCGCACGACGATGTGATTGCGACCGGGCTGGACGCTCCGCCAAGATCTCAGCTGGCCTTTAATTATCTGGGTCAGTTTGATCAAACAATCAATCAATCATCGCTGTTTCAATTGTCCAGCGACGGTCTTGGACCGCTCCAAAGCGCTCGGGACCGGCGTTACTACCAACTGGAAATCACCAGCTCAATTATCGGTGGTCAGCTACGGTTGGCATTTATTTATAGTCGAAATCTGCATCGGAAAGCGACTATCGAGAATCTGGTGAAGCTTTATGCGGATCGTCTGCGAAAGCTCATGGCTCAACTACAAAAGCCCGAAGTCGCTAACTTTGCGCCCTCGGACTTTCCGCGAGCGCAAGTGAGTCAGGAGGAATTGCAGAAGCTGATCTCCAAATTGGATCAGCGCCGCTCCGGAGGGTTGCGATGAGCATCGATAATATTGAAGACATCTATAACCTCTCTCCGTTGCAAGAGGGACTGCTTTTCCAGACGCAGTACGAGCAAACTCCCTGGGTTTATCTGCAACAACTGAAACTGAAATTGGGCGGACTCCTTGATGTGACGATCTTCGGCCGGGCCTGGCAACTGGTGATCGATCACAACCCGTCCCTGCGGGCCAGCTTTGAATGGCAGGATGTGGAAAGACCTCTCCAAATAATCCATCGTCGAGTAGAGCTCCCTTTCCGTTTTGAAGATTTACGTCATCTCAGTCGCGCCCAACAGGAGAGACAGATCAATGATGATGCCGATGCTGACCGCAGGCTCGAGTTCGATCTAGGCGTTCCGCCATTGATGCGACTTCTCTTGCTGCGTCTGGCCAAGGATGAATATACGTTGATCTGGAGTTATCACCACATTCTGATGGACGGGTGGAGCTTGCCTTTAATCCTCGCCGACGCCTTCTCTTGTTACCAGTGCCTCGCTCTCGGCCAACCGTGGCGACCGGAGCCGAGGCAACCTTTCAGCGATTACATCGGTTGGCTGCAACAGCAAGACAAGGTAAAAGCCCAAAGATTCTGGCGCCAGACGCTCAGCGGCTTTACTACTCCCACGCCACTCCCGCTTGAACGGTTCAGGGAAAGCTCTGAGGTCGCTCAAGAACAGTATGCAGTCGAACAAGTCTCACTATCTGTGGAAACCACTGCCGCTCTGCAAAGGTTGGCGCGGCAATATCGGACCACGCTTAACACCATTATTCAGGGGGCCTGGGGATTGTTGCTCAGTTTTTATGGAGGCTCCGATGATGTGGTCTATGGTACTACGGTTTCCGGAAGACCGGCCGAGCTCCGCGGGGTCGAATCGATGGTTGGGTTGCTGATCAATACCTTACCGGTTCGCTTAAAGATTGACCGGGGGCAGTTGCTGTCTTCATGGTTAAGGGATCTCCAGCGGTGTCAAGTAGAGTTGAGCCAGTATGAATATTGCGGATTGGTCGAAATTCAGCGGTGGAGCGAGATGGCTCCAGGCACGCCTTTATTTGAAAGCCTCCTTGTCTTTGAAAACTATCCTGTGCCCGCCTCGTCCGGACAGAAGAACGATGGAATTCGGATTCAATCGATGGATTTCTTCGAGCAAGGAAGCTACCCCCTGACTGTTAGCGCCGGCCTTGTCTCATCGTTAATGCTCCGCCTGACATGGAACAGTCTCCGGTTCGAAGCTCATGGGATAAAGCAGTTACTGAGACACTATGTCTCTCTGCTAGAGCAGATCGTCGCCAATCAACAAGGAACAATCAGCAAGATCTCCCTTCTTTCCGAAGAAGAACGCCATCAGTTATTGAATGAGTGGAGCCAGGGAGAAGAAGTGTGCGTCGAGGAGAGGACCGTCAAGGAGTTGTTCGAGCAGCAGGTGGAGGAGCGCGGTGATGCGATCGCGATCGTGTGGGAGTCGGAACAGGTCACCTACCGGGAGCTGAATCGGCGAGCCAATCGGCTGGCCCATCGGTTGCGGAGGCTGGGAGAAGGAGTGGAAGACGCGGTGGGTTTGTGGATGGAGCGGAGTCCCGGACTGTTGGTGGGGATGGTCGGGATCGTCAAAGCGGGATGTGGATATGTGGGGTTCGAGGAAGGAGCGCCGGCCGAGCGGATGAGGATGATGATCGAGGAGGCGGGGATCAGAGTGATGGTGGTGAGTGAGGGGAGGGAGGAGCAGGTGGAGGGAGTGGTGGAGGTGGTGAGGTTGGGGCTCGGAGGAGAGCTGGAGGGAGAGGAGGAGGAGAGCGATCCGGAGGTGGAGAAGAGAGGAGAGAATCTGATCTACATCAGCTACACGTCGGGGACGAGCGGGAGGCCGAAGGGAGTGGTGGTCAAGGATCAAGGAGTGGTGAGGCTGGTCAAGGAGAGCCGGTATGCGGAGCTGGGTGAGGAGCAGAGCATTCTGCAGGCGGCGCCGGTGAGTTTTGATGCGTCGAGCTTTGAGGTGTGGGGAGCATTGCTGGGAGGAGGAAAGAGTGTGTTGTATGGAGCGGGAGTGCCGAGCGCGAGCGGATTGGGTCGAGTGATCCGAGAAGGAGGAGTGAGGACGATGTGGTTGACGGCGTCGCTGTTCAACACGGTGGTGGATGAGGAGGTGAAGGAGCTGAGAGGAGTGGAGCAGCTGTTGGTGGGAGGCGAGGCGTTGTCGGTGAGGCACGTGAGGAGGGTGAAGGAGGAGGTGGAAGGAGTGAGGTTGATCAACGGCTACGGACCGACGGAGAGCACGACCTTTGCGTGCACGCATGAGATCGAGGAGGAGGAGAGAGAGAGGAGCATCGCGATCGGTCGGCCGATCGGTCAGACGGAGGCCTATGTGATGGATGGAGCTGGAGAGCTGTCGGCGATGGGAGCGATGGGAGAGTTGTATTTGGGAGGAAGAGGGTTGGCGCGATGTTACCAGGGAGATGCGAGGCAGACGGCGGAGAAGTTCGTGCCGCATCCGTATAGCAAGCGAGGAGGCGAGGTGGTCTATCGGAGCGGAGACCTGGTGAGGTATCGGGAAGGAGGAGAGTTGGAGTATGTGGGTCGGGTGGACAAGCAGTTGAAGGTGAGAGGGTATCGAGTGGAGCCTGGAGAGATCGAGGAGGTGTTGAAGGGATGTGAAGGAGTGAGAGAGGTGGTGGTGGAAGGGAGAAGAGAGGAAGGAGAGGGAGTGAGGTTGGTGGCGTATGTGATGAGCGAGGGAGGGAGCGCAAGGGAATGGAGGAAGTATCTGAGGGAGAGATTGCCGGAGTATCTGGTGCCTGGAGTGTATGTGAGGATGGAGGAGCTGCCGTTGACGGCGAGCGGGAAGATCGATCGACAACGGCTGCCGGAACCGCAACGAGAATTCGACGAATTGATGTCTTCACTTTCGCCTGTTGCGCCGGTGCAGCAGGCATTATCGGAAATCTGGTCTGATGTTCTGAAAGTGGAGCGGATCAATAGCGATGACAATTTTTTTGACCTCGGCGGACACTCGCTGCTGGCGACGCAAGTGATATCAAGGATAAATCAAGTTTTTCAGCTATCTCTGCCGTTAAGGCGACTATTCGAGATCCCGAAAATCAGCGCTCTCGCCCTCGAGATCGAGAAGGCCCGTGGCGAAGGGAAGGCCAATAACCCTCCGCCGGTTATGCCGGTCTCACGCGATCAAGAGCTGCCGCTGTCATTTGCACAACAGAGATTTTGGTTCACTGATCGTTTGAGACGAGAGAGCAAAATCCATCACATCCCTGCTGGAGTTCGCTTTGTCGGAAAGATGAGTTTGACCGCTCTCGAACAAACTTTCAGCGAGATAATTCGGCGACACGAAGTCTTGCGTACCAGCATCGGGATAGGGCAGAAGCAGGCGGTACAGGTCATCCATCCACCTCAACGTCTCACAATTCCTCTGATAGATTTTGAAGCGCTCGATCCGGCTGATCGTGAAGCCGTGAGGCAACGCCTCTCAACCGAACAAATGGAGCGTTCCTTTGATCTAACCACCGGCCCACTCCTGCGATTGGCCGTAATCCGTTCAAATGCGGAAAAACACGAGTTGTTAATGACCAGCCATCACATCGTCACTGATGCCTGGTCCACCGGGTTGCTGGTGCGCGAATTAATGGTCAGTTACAAGGCATTTGGCGCGGGCGTGCCGTCTCCGCTCCCGGAACTTGAACTGCAGTATGCCGATTTCGCTGCCTGGCAGCGACAATGGTTTCAAGGAGAGGCCCTGAATGAGCAGCTCGCTTATTGGGAGAGGAAACTTGCTGCCGCGCCTGAAGTCCTGGATCTTGTTGTAAATCGCCGTCGCGCATCCGGAAAAAAAGCGGGTTATGCCAACAAGTCTTTCTTTCTGCCACGCAGCCTGTCTGACGCCCTCACTACTCTCAGCCGCCGGGAAGGGGTCACGCTTTTTATGACACTGTTGGCGGCATATAAGGCGCTACTTTACCGTTATACAGGGCAGGAACTAATCTGCATCGGTTCTCCGATCGCCAACCGTCATCGCCCTGAAATCGAAGGGTTGCTTGGATGCTTCGTCAATATGCTCGTCCTCTGTACCGATTTGAGTGGCGATCCGGAGTTTCGTGAATTATTGAGTAGAGTTCGCGAGGTGACTTTAGAAGCCTATGATCACCAGGACACACCCTTCGAGATGGTGGTGGATAGATTGCAACCCGAACGTGTTCTGAGCCGGACGCCGCTGGTTCAGACCACCTTTACCTTCCAGAACACACCACTTGTGACCTTGGAATTGCCGCACGTCGCGATCAGCCCGCTGTCGATCGCCCCCGGCGAAGTCGAGTTTGAGATGAGTGTGATCGTCCATAGCGGTATGGGTGAGATTGGCGGTCTTGTGATCTACAACGCGGACCTTTTTACGACTTCGGATGTCGATCAGATGCTCAACCATTTACAGATGATTTTGGAACAGGCCGTCATCCGCCCGGAATGCCGGCTGAGAGAACTTCAACTGGAGATCGGCGCGAAGACGCGACGCTCGGGGACTGCTCTCAAAATCAGGGGAGAGCTGGCGGCAGAACAATTCAGATTCTGACGATGAATAAAGGAAGATCGTGATGAACCAAGCCGAATCGAACATTCTGGTTTTGGATGAGGACGTGCTGGCAGATCCGCACTACTGGGTTGAGAAATTGTCACGTAGCGCGGGCATCACCGGCCTCTCACCAGATTACGCCAGTCGAGAAGATGTTTCAGACGCTATGGCGATGGTGCAGTTTCAGCTGGCGAAGCGCGAGTTTCGGAAGTTACACCAGATTACCGGCGGTGGTCATTTTTTGATCTATATTATGCTGCTGGCTGCGCTTAAGGTCTGTCTCCAGAAATACACGAGAAGCCGTCAAATTGTCACGGGCAGCCCTGCGTTAAAGGAGTTGGCTGAAGACGAGTCCGGTGCCAATGTCCTGGCGATTATCGATGAAGTCGATCAGTCAATGACATTCCAGCAACTTTTGCTGAATGTGCGTCAAACATTGTTGGAGGCTTACGATCGGCAGCAATATCCGTGGCAACGCGTTGTCCGAGATCTTGGGTTGACTCAAGACGGCATACGCTGCCCATTATTCCAGATCCTGGTAGCATTCGAAGAGATTCATCCTGCGGTTCCCGATCTGAAGCAAGACGTGACTATCTTGTGGCGATTTCATGAAGATAATCTGACGGCAGACATCCATTACCGGACGAACCTTTTTCGTCCTGATACCATCCAGAGGTTTGTCCAACATTACCTGCGTGTTCTGCGAATGGGAGTGGAGCAGACCGGGCGACCAATCCGCGAGTTCGACCTTTGTGCTGAAACAGAGCGTCAACAATTGGCAGTTGAGTGGAATGATACGCAAGCTGAACTTCCGAGCCAGCAATCCCTGGCGCTTTTATTTGAGGAGCAGGTAGAAAAAGCCCCCGGAACAATAGCGATCGTCGATCGAGATCGCCATTTGACTTATGGTGAATTGAATCGACGGGCCAACCAGTTGGCTCGTTATCTACAATCTCTGGGCGCCGGACCCGAGACACGGGTAGGTCTCTGCCTCTCCCGGTCGCTTGAGATGATTGTGGCGATGATGGGGATCGTGAAAGCCGGTGGCGTTTATGTTCCTCTCAACTTGGACTACCCCTTAGAACGTCTCGTCTTCATGATCGATGATGCACAGTTGAGCTTGCTCGTCACACAATCTCTCGACGTGGAGCGACTACCAATCTCAGGCCAGCAGGTCGTCTGTCTCGATACTGAATGGCCCGCTGTCGCGGAACAAAATTCGAAGAATCTACCCTCGCAAGCTGTGGCCGATCAGACGGTATATCTTAGTTATACCTCCGGGTCTACCGGAATGCCAAAGGGGGTTGAAGTTTTACATCGTGGTATCTCCCGGTTATTACTTAATATCGACTATGCGCAACTTAGCAGGCAAGAACGCTTGCTTCATCTCTCACCTTTAGCTTTTGACGCCGCAACCTTTGAAATTTGGGGCGCGCTTCTCCACGGCGGATGTTGTGTCCTCTTGCCGGAAAAAGTTCCGACACCCGGTGACCTGAGGCGTGTAATCCAGCAAGAGAGAATTAGTACGATGTGGCTGACGGCGTCGCTCTTTAACCTGATCATGGATGAAGCTCCGGAGACCTTCGATGGGCTGAAGCAGTTATTGATTGGCGGCGAAGCGCTCTCCATCGGGCACGTGGCGCAGGCGCTTGCCAGGCAGCCGCAGATTCAATTGATCAATGGTTATGGCCCAACCGAAAGTACCACATTTACATGCTGTCACCCCATCGTCGCTGTGCTGCCGGAAACTGAGAAGACCGTGCCTATTGGCCGGCCCATCGGCAATACACAGGTTTATGTTATCGATGATCAAAGCGGCCTGGTACCGTTAGGAGGCTCCGGCGAACTCTACATCGGTGGATCGGGACTGGCGCGTGGATATTTGAATCGAGCTGACTTAACAGCTGAAAGATTCCTCCCGGACCCGTTCAGCGTCGCTCCGGGCGCGCGTCTTTACCGCACAGGCGATTTAGTTAAATACCGCGTTGATGGCTGCATTGAGTTTCTCGGAAGATCAGATCAACAAGTGAAAATCCATGGCCATCGAATTGAACTGGGTGAAATTGAGTCGGTTCTCAGGCAACATCCCGGGTTGCGGCAAGCGGTTGTGATCATATTGGAGAACCCGCCCGGCGAGAAACATCTAATCGCTTATGCGGTGCCGGAAAATTCGGACGAAATCAATTTCAGCCAACTGCGTAGCTTTTTATCGGATCGGCTGCCGGAATACATGATCCCGACAAAGATTATGGTAATAGATGCGCTACCGCTCATGGCGAATGGTAAGGTGGATCGCCGCGCGCTGGCTGAAATGGAGATTTGGAAGCCGGAGTCACCCGAAAAGTATGTTAAGCCCCGCACCTTTGCAGAAGAGATTCTGGCTGAAGTTTGGGTCGAGGTCCTTGGAGTAGAACGGGTCGGAATCAAAGACAATTACTTTGAATTAGGCGGTGATTCGATTCGCAGTATTATGTTGATGGTGAAGGCCCAGGAGCGCGGGCTGACCTTCAGTCTGGAGGATCTCTTTAATTATCCGACGATCGAGCTTCTGGCGCGTGTGGCTGAATCTGAAATAACAAAGAAAGAGCCGGTGGCGCCACTCTTGCCGTTTGCCCTAATTAGCCGGAATGACCGAGATTTGTTGCCATCTGATTTGGAGGATGCCTATCCATTGACGCGGCTACAGGAAGGAATGATCTTCCATACCGAGTTCAATCCGGAAGCCGCAATCTATCATGATGTCTTCAGTTTTCACGTGCGGGCGCGGCTGCATGTGAATCATTTCATGACGGCCCTCAGAGATTTGATTGCTCGCCATCCGGTGCTGCGCACCTCATTTGATCTGACCACATATAGTGAACCCCTTCAGTTGGTACATCAGACGGTGGATTTGCCGGTGATCGTGGAAGACCTCCGACATCTCAGCGCCGCCGGCCAAAATCTCAAGATTCAGGCGGCACTGGAATTTGAGAAGCGATGCCAATTCAACTGGAAACAAGCTCCGTTATTGCGCTGTAGAATTAGCTTGAGGACTGCCGAAACTTTTCAATTGGGGCTCAGCTTTCATCATGCCATTATGGACGGCTGGAGTCTGGCCACTTTTTACTCCGAGCTTTTTCAACACTATTGGTATCTCTCGGGTGAAAGCGCCCAGGACATCGGTCCCGCTCCACGATCTCTCTTTCGTGATTATCTTGCATTGGAACGGCGAGCCATTGAATCAGAGGAGAGCCGAAACTTCTGGCTTGAAAAACTTCGCGATAGTGACTTGACCGAACTTCCCCACCAAGCTGCCGGGAGAGACGGCTCGCCCATTTCTCAAAAGCGAGAGCGGATTCTCTTGATTTCATCCGAAGTGTCCGACGGTCTCAATCGGGTCGCGCAAATACTAGACACTCCGGTTAAGAGCGTCTTGCTGGCCGCTCATCTGAGAGTCCTCTGCTTGCTCACCGGGGTTGATGAAGTGCTGACCGGACTTGTTTTTCATGGAAGACCAGAAGCGGCAGACAGCGAGCGCGTCTTAGGGTTATTTCTTAATACCTTGCCGTTTCGCATGCGGCTGCGAGGCGGAACCTGGCGCGATTTGGTGCTCGCAACCTTTGCCGCCGAGCGAGAGATTATTCCACACCGCTGGTACCCGATGGCCGAATTACAGCGTGCATTGGGCGGTCAACCATTGTTCGAAGTCGCTTTTAGCTTACAGCACTTTCATGTATTTCAATCGCTTGATAATTCTGATGAACGTCTCGCATTGTTGGAGGGTGAAGGCGTCACTGAAACTAACTTTACCCTCATGGTTGCTTTCGATCAGGATCCATTCACCGCGAGATTGCAATTGAGTCTGACTTTTGATGAGGACAAATTGTCCGATGATCAGATCCAGACTATCAGCAACTATTACCTAAGATCACTTGCCGCCATTGCAGCCAATCCTGACGCATCATACTTATATCAAAGCTTAATGTCGGACGATGAGCGCTCAATCTTACTGAATGAGTGGAGCCAGGGAGAAGACGTGCGCGTCGAGGAGAGGACCGTCAAGGAGTTGTTCGAGCAGCAGGTGGAGGAGCGCGGTGATGCGATCGCGATCGTGTGGGAGTCGGAACAGGTCACCTACCGGGAGCTGAATCGGCGAGCCAATC